>Ga0116227_10006614_pt1 | contig 23348 bp, 15 predicted proteins | sample S1TSphgellanicum_FD_89693 | JGI IMG/M metagenome (GOLD analysis project Ga0116227, IMG submission 89693) | Host-associated microbial communities from peat moss isolated from Minnesota, USA - S1T2_Fb - Sphagnum magellanicum MG | ecosystem: Host-associated > Plants > Peat moss > Unclassified...
CTGGCGACACCAGCCCCAGTTCCGGCTCGACTGTTCGCAGGCGATGCCACCTTTCTCCACCAACACGACCTTGATGCCGCGTTCCGCGAGGAACAATGCGCTGGTGAGACCGATCACGCCGCCACCGATGACCACCACATCGGCTCGTGGCGGCAGGCTTACGTCGGATTCGACTTTATTGACCTCTGGACCCATCACGTCCTAGTCTAATCGCATGCGTACCGCCGAGTCCTATTCGCGCGCGGAGGAAGTGGCTCACTCATTCACAGCAGCCGCCGGTGTCATCGCGATGTTGCTGGGGATCCCCTGGCTGGTGCTCAGAGCCGCGGAGAGCGGAGGGGCGTGGCGAGTGATCGGAGCGCTCGCGTTCGGTTTTGGAGCTCTGATGATGTTCTCGACCTCGACCCTCTACCACGCGGCGCGGCGGCCCGCCGCCAAGGCGTGGCTCAGACGGCTGGATCACTCGGCGATTTATCTGTTGATTGCGGGAACTTACACGCCTCTCACCATCGGCGTCATAGGCGGTGCGCTGGGCTGGACTTTGTTCGGCATCGTCTGGGCACTTGCAGTAGTGGGCGTCGGCGCGAAACTCTCCGGCAGTTTACTGCGCATACCGCTGCTATCCACGGTGCTCTACCTGGTGATCGGCTGGATCGGTGTCGTGGCTTTCAGGCAGCTATGGCAGAACCTGACGCCAATGCAATTCGGTTGGATGCTGGCCGGTGGCCTGTGCTACACCGCCGGCGTGCCCTTTTATTTATGGAAGCGCCGCTCATTCGCGCACGCGGTCTGGCACCTATTCGTTCTGGGCGGGGTCGCCTGTCATTTCGTCGCGATATCCAGCTTGATCATCGCGCAGCGCGCCTGACGATTACCACACCAGTGTTTTCCAAACGCGCAAGCAGATCTGTCGCTGTCATCGCTCTCGGTATATTGCTTGCGAGCTGCGGAAAAATCGCGGTATGGACGGCCCCATCGAAGTCCTCATCGGCGCAGCGGACCGATCAGGCCAAGGATGCGGATAAGTTATTCTGGGACACGTTCCACAAAGCTCAATATGATCAGATTCAACCGGCACTGGAAGCTGAATCGGCAGCCTATTTGGTGGATCCTGCGGATTCGATAACGGCGGCGCATGTTGGTTGGCTGCATTTTTGGCGGCTTGCCGAGGCGAGCCGGCTCGAAAGCGAGCCGGCGACCATTACCGATGATGCGGTGCTCGCCCAGAAGTATTTCCAAGAGGCCGTTGCATTGAATCCGAACGATGCGCGGTACGCAGGGTTTCTCGCGAGCGCGACATTGGTCGAAGGTTCCATCGATCACGAGGAAAAAACGACGCGGCGCGGATACTTCATGCTGCTCGACGCCATAAAACAGTGGCCCGAATTCAATTTATTCACCGCGGGCTACGTGATGAGCGGTGCGCCCGCAGCGTCAAAGCAGTTCAAGCAGGCGATCGACTGGGAATGGCAGAACCTCGACGTCTGCGTGGGCGAGAAAGTCGACCGTCACACCGCCAGCTATGCGAAGTATCTCAAACAAGAAACCACCGAGGGCAAGAAGCGAGTCTGCTGGAATTCTTGGATCGCACCTCACAACTTTGAGGGATTTTTCTTGAACATGGGTGATATGTTGGTCAAAGCAGGGGATTGGCAAACCGCACGCGATGTCTATCGAAACGCGCAATTGTCGACCAGCTATGAGACCTGGCCCTATCGCAAAGTTCTCGAGGAGCGCATCACGCATGCGCAGGAGAATGCCGTGCTCTTCAACGCGAGCAAGAGTGCCGGCGCAAAGTACGCGCCCATCATGGTCAATTCTGAATTTTCCTGCACGGGGTGCCACGCGAAGTGATTCCATGAGCCTCTTGAATAAAATGTCAGTCCTTGCCGTTCTGCAGCTGCTCGCCGCCAGTGCATGGGCCGACGCGCCGCCTCGACTCGAAGTCGCCGTCGCGGATCCCAGTGCGCCACTGACATTCATCGCCTACGGTGATACCCGCTTTACTCAACGCGATGGCGTGGCGAACGCCGTGGCGCGCCGTGCGCTGGTGGCGAGAGAGGCCAGCGAAAAGCCGGCTGCGATTTTTATCGGCGGCGATCTCGTTTACGAGGGCAGCAATCCCGCGGACTTCGATACGTATAAGTCCGAAACCGCCGCATGGTCGCAGGCGAAGATCCCGATATTCCCGGTGCTGGGTAACCATGAGTTTCGGGAGTGCGGCGACCAGGATGTGAGCCCCTGTCTCATGAACTGGTGGAGGGCGGCCGCCCCGAGCGCAGTGCGTTCTTTCCGCTGGTACTCCGTGGGTCTCGGGCCGAAGATCTTGGTACTGCTACTCGACTCGGATTCATCTCTCAAGCCCGGCAGTGAACAACGTACTTGGTTCGAACAGCAGATTACCCATACGGCTGCCCCAATAGAATTCGTCCTGATCGTGATGCACTATCCGCCCGTTCGGGATCCTATCTTTCCAAGGGCCAAAGACGAGAAGGAAATTGCCGACTATCTGTCCGGCCACGCGCATTCGCTGCAAGCCCGGGTCGTCGTCGTCGGCAGCCATGTACACAACTACGAAAGATTCAGCCGCGACGATGTTACCTACTTGGTCAGTGGCGGGGGAGGCGCAAAGCCCGTACCCGTGCTGCGAATTTTTGGCGAACTGTCCAAGCTCGAAACCGCCGAGAACTTTCACTACATACGCTTCAGGCTCGAGGGCGGAGTGCTGCACGGAACCATGGTGCGATTCGACCCCGAGCGAAATGCCGAAACCGCATGGACGGAGCCCGATCGATTCGAGGTGAAGGCGAGGGACAGCTCGTCGCCTCGCACCCCTTAAGGACTGTAGGGACGGACGGGCTGCACCGGGTAGGTGGCATGCGTCTTCGCCTGGCCAAAGGCGTGGCAAATGTACACGGAGAACGTGGTCGGATGGTAGTAATCGGTGCGGTCGATCTCCAGCATGGCACCCACCACGAGGCCTCGAGTCACTTCGCGTTCGGTGGCGGCGAGCGCATAGATCCCGATGGAATTGCTGCGATCCGACGGAAAATACGCTTGGGCGTACCCCGCCGGCAGCGCGGCATGCGCGGCAGCGACCTGCAATGCGTCATCGGTCGGGTAAAAGGCGCTCGTTTGCAGATCGCGCAAAGTGTAAGAGGGCGAGACGCGCAGCCGGTAATTCCATCCGCGCGCGGATCCGTTCAGTTCCACCGGTATTGCGAAACTCACATACGACTGCGGACTGTAGTAGCCGCCGTTGCCGAAGGTGTAGTTCGATAAGTTGCGCTTGTAGTTCCAGTAGTCGAGCGTCAATCCTGCATCCGCGGCCATACTCACACGCGAGAAGAATTTCCAGTCCGTCGCGATTCGGGCGCCGAGGAATTGATTGTCGGGGACATGAGTTCCGGTCAGTTCATCGTACTCCAGCGAGCCTGAGATACCGAAGCGCTCGCGGTACAGTCCGATCCCGGCGTGGGCACCCGTTTGCACCACGCCGCCCCACGTCATGCCCGTGACGGGGTCCCTGAGGCCGGCGAACGACAGTTCGCTGTTGGTCACCGCCCGCCGTGCAAGCCCGAGCGTGAGATCGGCCGCATTCCAATGAGGAGTCCAATCCACGCCGCCCACCACATTGGTCAGCAGGAACCCGAGCGGCGTGGTGCCGATGTCCGCGGCCAGCGAATCCGTGCGATAGCCACCGGCCAAGCTCATGCCGGATTGCTCGCCGGTCCCGTAGCGCTGCGGGGCGCCGGCGCCGGCCGATGGGATGGTGCCGAGCAAGGCGTCCGAACCCGCTCTTCCGGCATCCAACGTGACCGCATCGGCACGCGCCGTCAAGCGGTGTTCGTAGTCGAGCGGCATGACCCACGAGGTAGGCACGGTGACCACGTCGAGCCGCGATTCGCCTGCATCGCCAGGCTGGTGTCGCACCATGAGCCCGGCCGTCATCCCGGCATCCAGCCGCGCGTCGATTTCTTCCCGTGCGCGCCTCGCCGTGGCGGCATCGGCGGGGTCGGCGGCGCTTTCGGCGCGCGAAATAATCGCGGGCGGCGGCGAAGTCGCGCACCGCACGCGCGGCTTGTGCGGCCAGCAACAGCACGTCAGAGCGGGGCGGGGAACGGCTGAGCAGTGGGCGCAGCGTTGCCAATGCGGCGCGGCCATCATCGAGCGCGAGCTGGCGGCGGGCAAGGTTCACTTGCAGTTCTTCATCCGCGGCCGGAATCTTGTCTTGGATGGCCGCCAGCTGCGTACGCGCCAAGCCAATGTCGCCCGACTCGGTGAGGGCGCGGATGTATGCCAGGCGGGTCTCAAGATCCTCCGGATGCTCGGCAGCGAGCGATGCATACAGGTCGCGGGCACGGCGTGGCTCACCGCTTGCGAGATATAGATCGGCGCGCGCCGCCCGCAGGGCACGATCCTGCGGATCTTGCGCCAGCAGAGCATCCAGGCGCCGGGCCGCTTCTGCGAACCGGCGGTCACGCGTGAGCACACGAATGACCCGCAAATCGAGTGAGCGCTGCAACTGCGCGACTTCGAGGCGTTCGGGGGCGCCGAGTGCACCCGTAGCCCGCAGCCGATCCAGAGCTGCTTGGAGCCGCGCCGTGTCGAGCGCGCTATCGAGCACGTGTGCCCATGTCATGAGGACGTGCACATCGGTGGTGCCGGCCGCGTCGCAATAGGGCTCGAGCAATTCGATGCCATGCTCGGCCGAACCGATGTCGACCCAGGCGTAGGCCAAGTCCACGGCACGCTCGAAGCTGCGGCGGGCGATGGCATCCACCTCGAGCAGCGCTGCGCGCGCGCCTGCCAAATCTCCGGATTGTTTCAGCCGCCGCGCCGTGTCGCGAGCCAACGCCACGCGAATGCGGTCATGTAGATTGTCGAGGTCGGCCGTGCGGCGGGCAGGGGCGATGCCGTCCACCGCCGCCAATGCGGCCGCGTAATCTTCCAGGCTGGTAAGATAGAGAGCCTGCGCGTAATGCATCTCGGGGTCGCCCGGCGCACGTTGCGCGCCATCGCTCATGACCGCCCGGCCGCGTGCGAAATCGCGGCGCGAACTGTACAGATTCGCGAGCCGAAAGCGTGTCCAGGGATCGAGCGGCGCGAGTAGCACGGCCGCTTCGAGGTCGCCGATGGCCGCGTCCACGCTGCCGGCCGCCGCCTCGGTGCCGGCGCGCGCGTCGAACGCGGCCGCCAGCAGGGCATCGCGTTTCTGTATGGTCCACTTGCCGCCGAGCGCCCGGCTCTGCAACGAGGCAACCGCCTGTCCGGGCCGTCCATGAGCGATCAACCAGCGAACCTGGCTCTCGAACAGCCAATCCGATTTTGGATCGAGGCCGCCCGCGGTTTCGAGCAGCTCTCCCGCCTCATCCGCCGCGCCCTGCGATTCGAGAGCCTGCGCGACCGGCACGGTTGCTTCGAGCGGGCCGTGCAGGAAGGCGAATGCGGCGCGTAATTCGAGCGTTGCGCGGCCGGTCGCGCCGGCACTGAGCGACGCGCGGCTGCGCGCCAGCCAGGCGGCGGCGTGCGCCTCTGCGGGCTTGCGGGCTGGCAGCGGCAATTCCTGCGCCAGCTGCGCCTGCAGACGGGCCAATTGCGGCGCCGATGGCGTGGAAGTCAGATACTGCCGCTCTTGGGTTTCGCGCCGTACAACATCCAACTCGCGCCGGCCGCCGGCCAAGAGCTCGCGCACCTCGGCGTGGTTCACGTCATCGCGCGTGGCGAGGCGATGCAGGATTTTGCTGGCCGAGGCTGCATTGCCGGGGCGTTGCAACCAGTGCCGCGCCAATGCCAGCGCATAGCGCGGATCGTCGGGATGCTCGGCAGCCAAGTGTTCGAGACCGACCGAGGCGCTTGCCCATCCATTGGAGGTCGCCGCCAGCAACTCGTAGTATTCGATGCCGAGGTCGCCCGCGGGCACGCCCGCGGCGAACAACTGGTCGAGCGCGGCGCGCGCTTCGGCCGTGCGGCGCAGTTCGATGAGCCGGTGAATCGAGGCAAGCTGCACGCGATCGCGGGTCGCGATCCGATACTCCAGCGTGAAGTTGCGGTCGGCGGGAGTGCCGGCGAAGCGCTGATCCAGCTGCTGCACCACGTCGGCCGCATCCGCGTAATCGCGGATGCGAAGATCGAGTTCACCCAGTTCTATGAGCGCCTGCGGCGAGTCCGGACGAGCCGCCACCAATTTCTTGAGTGCCAGTTGCGCCAGATCGCCGCGCTGCCGCGCCTCCCACAGCCGTGCGCTGTGCAGCAACAGCCGGTTGGCGTCAGGCCACTCCGTGCCCTTGGCGGCAAGCGACATGCTGAGCAGCAAGCCGCTGACCAGCATCAAGGTGCGTGGTATCGCGGCGCCTGGCGTCAAGATGCGTGGCACGACGCGTTCCACCGGGGCTCGAGATGGCCGTTGCGGTCGAATCGAAACCGGCCGTCGCTGAAGCCCAGCCCGAACAGCGTGAGCGCATCGCTGTAATAGTGCTGATCATTCTCGAGTGAGCGGGATTCGGCGCGTTCGCGGTAGCTGCGAGCGGCTGCCTGGCCTATGAGGGGCAACAGCGCGGCGGAGAAACCCGGCAATCCTTCGCCGCGCGACGCGAGCGTGCTGGTGTCGAAGGATTCGGGCGGCAGGGCATGCTGTAGCGCGAACGACTGCATCGGGCGCAACTGGGAGATGAGGGGCTTCGCGAGAGGATCGGTGGCGGCCAACATGCCCGCCCACAAGTACACTCGGATGGCATCGTAACTGCCCACACCGCTGGTGACCGTGTCGGTGATGAATCCCTCGGACTGGCGATAGGCGATCCAATCCGCGACAAAACCCCGCGGCGCGGATGCCACGATCACTCGCAGCGACGACTGCAGCACGCCGTCCCACAACGCGTTTCCGCCCTGGTTACCGACCACACGCAGCACCTGGATGGGCAGGTAGCTGGCGTTCAAACGCCATACTTGATCCGCCACGAAACCTTGTGGGCCCGGGAGAACTGTCGGGCCGAGCCCGGGAATGAACGCGACCTCATCTTTCAATATGCGGTCGGAAACCGTCCGCGCCAGCGCCGTGTATGCCGGAAGCTTCCACAGCCGCCCGGCCTCGCTGAGCGCATAGGCGAGCCACAAATCGGCATCCGAAGCGGAATTGACATCGAGCACCGTCCACTTGCCGTCGGCCGCGCGTCCCCACTTCCACGCCGGCAACGCGCCGGCGAGATTGCCGTGCGCCAGATTGTTCTGGGTCCATGCAAGGATCTTGGCGAATGCCGCCGGGTCGTTGCCGATCAGCGCGAAAGTCAGTGCGTAGGCCTGTCCTTCAGACACGGTGATGTGCTGCGGCGTGCTGGCATCGACGACACGGCCGTCGTCGCTGACATACAGCGCCTTGAATCGTTGCCATGCCGGCCAGACGCATACATTCATGCCGGCATGAGCCGTCGTGATGGCATGCGCCGTCGTAGTGGCTTGAGTCGTCGTGGTGGCCTGAGCCGGGGTGGCGTGAGCCGTCGCAGCGAACAGCATTGCCGTGAGCAGCGAGCGCAGGCCGAGAATGCACCGCACAGCTGCGATAAGCGCGCGGCGGGGCGCCTCAGCGCCGGGCGCCGGAGCCACGCCGCTCAAGCCGCGGGGCGCGGTGCTAGGCGCCGCGCTGCCAGCCGCTGCAGCCAGCCATAGATCAACAGCGCCGCTGCGATGGCGGTTGCCAGACAGACGAACGTGAGCAGCAGGGCATGGCGCGAAAAATGGAACCACAGCCACTGCCACCAGCTCAGCGAGCCGACGTAGTACACGTTCGTTCCCTGATGACTCTCGACCTGGGAACCGCGCACGATGGTCAAGTCGCCGCGGATGTCGGGCACCTTGCCGTCGTCTCCGAGGGCCGCGCTGATGGATCCGGTGGCGGCAGCGTCGCTGCCGAGCAGTGCGACCACGGTCCTGCCGGCGCTCAAGGGGGACTCGAAGCTCATGATGGCGCCCAGCGATCCGGGATCGCGCAGCGTGGCTTCGCCCGGGCTCGGTCTGCGGGAGTCGGTCCGGGTCCAATCGAAATTTGAGTTCGGTGCGCGCGGCGTGTCGCGATAGCCGCGCTGCGCCGAGTCGAAGACCAGCGAGAGATCACGCCCCCAATGCGCCACCAGATCGTTGGACTTGGGTCCGCTCAGGACCAGTAAATCGAGATTCTTCGCCTGCAGCGCTTGCTGGGCATCGAGGAGTTGATAGGCCAGTGCCACGGCGCCAGTCTGCCGGCCCAGACGTCCCAGCACGAAAAAGAGTTGCTCGAGTGCCACGGGATCGGTCGTGTCCGGCACGACTATCGCGGTTTCGCCGAGATCCGCAAAGCGCGTGAAGGGAAAGCCGGCCTCCGCGAACAGTGCGAGATTCGGCAAGGCAGCGTAGTGCGGGAAACTCGACACGTCGATGGTCGAATCCGGATCGATCGACTCGCGCGTGTCGTCCATGAACACGTCCTTGCACAGTCCCTGGCGGTGATATTCCATCACGAATTTGAACTGAACCTGGTTGTTGCTCGCCAGTTCGAAAGCCGGGATGACGAGGCCGCGGCTTTGCCGCGAGAAGTCGCTCTGCAGCAGCGGCACCTCGAATCGACCGTCGCCGCCGCTTTGCGCCTCGGGGACGAGCCGGTAGGTGTGCAACAATTGATTGTTGATGGTCACCGTCAGCAGCGAGTTGTCCTTTTCGATGGGCGCCGTGTAGCGGTAGTGAAGATCGATCGGCACGCCGGTGCGATTCCACGTGAGCAGATCCGGCGGCAGGCGCAGATTCACGTTGATCGGCGTCGGCGCTATGCCGCGCGCCTGCAACTGGCCGGGATCATCCACGAGTTCGCCGAATTTGACCGGGCGGTCGGTGCGCAGCCAGCGCGGCACATCGTACGCGGCGCGGCGCTCATGCGCGACCGCGGCGACGGTCGCGCTCGCCCCCGTCAACACGGGACCGCCGAGCACGAAACCTTCCACCGCTTGACGCAATTGCGCCTCGTCCTTGCCTTGGAAGACGAGCAGTTTGACGTACGGGTCCGCCGGACTGTCGATCATGCGGATCGTTGCCTGCTCCACCGGCGTGAGATTGAGTGTCTTGGGGAGCGATGCGTTGGTGGCGAACACCAATGCGTGCTGCGGCGGCACCATATCGAAGGCGACCGGGAAACGCGCGCCGCGATAGTCCGCGAGCATGCCGAACCATGATGCGACGATGCCGGCCGAGCGGACCGTGTCGCGCGAGGCATTGGCGGCCAGTACCATGGGCAGAAGCAGCGGGCGATTGTCGCGCTGATCGAAGAACGGCACCGGCAGCGACGCAAGATCGTCGCGTAGTTCGATGGGACGGGTGGCCAGGGTCAGATCGCTCAAGGGACTGATCGTCGCCCACAGCGAGGAGTGCTCGGGATCCTCACATTCCAGCGAATAATGCCCGATGAGATCGAAGCGTATCTCGTTATAGTCGGTGAAGTAGCGTGGGTCGAGCACCACCACGCGCTCGACTTCGTGTCCGGCATCGGCTTTGGGCAGCGCGACCGCGGCAACTGCGACGCCGTTCACACTTATGCGCAGGTGCGACAGATCCGGCAACAGGGACGGGGAGTAGGTGAAGCGCAAATGCAAGGTGGCGCCGACCACGGCTTCATCCTTTCTCGCGCCGATATTGAGTCCCGCCATGCCTTGCACGCCATGCAGTGCCATTGGTCCGGAACCAAGGTCGGCGAAACGGATGGTGGATTCGTGCACGGTCGGTTCCGCAGCGCTCGCGGTGAGTCCGCCCAGCAGGAGGACACATAACAAAATGCATTGCTTGTTCTGCATGACTGTCTTGAACATATCGGCCTGACCCTTTGATTCTTCGGCTCCGAGTACGTCTGTGCCATATAAATTCCTCTGCCCCCACCAATTAATCTCAGAAGTGTTAAGTCAAACACAATTCAGAGTGGTGACGGCGATGCCACAGGCTGCAGAATCATGTCGCGATGCTGAACCCCAACGAGACAATGCAGTTCCGGCGGATTCCGATGCTGACGCGGCCGGGGCGTCCGCTCGAAGTGGGTTGGGCGCAGGAATTTGGGCGCTGGTTGTGGCATGTGTTCGTACTGCCCACCGACCTGGCACGGCCCTGGCCGGCATGGATGCACCGCTACATCAAGCCGGGGGTCATGGCGGTCGCTGCGCGGCTCGACGTGTCGAACCCGCGGAGCCTGCGGTCCTGGATACTGAATCTCGTCCTGACGGACCCGCCGCGCGGCCGGTGGTCCGATCCCAACGAATACGTGCGGGCGCGTCGCCGGCAAGCGCCCAGCTTCAAGAATTTGTTGAAGCAGGCGGCTGCGCCCTACCTCGAGCCCGTGATCTACGCCCTCGGGTCGGGCATCGAGACGTACTCGGCGATGATCAGCGGCGTATACATGCGCAGCGGTCGGGTCACCCGCGCGTTGGTGATCATCGTATTGCTATTCCTGCTCGTCGCCGCAGCCTGTACGCCGCTCACACCGAACGAACAATTCACATTGGCCGTCATGGCGTGGCTGCTGACTCTCGGCTGCCGGCAGATCACCGGCTATGGTCCCGGTGTCATCATGGTGCTGCTGTCGATCGTCGCCTCGTCGCGATACATCTGGTGGCGCCTCACCCAGACCACGAGCCTGAACGGCGGATTCGAATGGTTCTTCGGCGTCGGATTGATCGCGGCGGAGTGCTATACGTGGCTGGTCATGGTGTTGGGCTACGTGCAGAACGCGCGACCACTGCGCCGCAAACCCGTGCCGTTGCCGCTCGATCGCAGTCGCTGGCCCACGGTCGACATTTTCATACCGAGCTATAACGAGGCTCTGTCGGTGGTCAAGCCCACGGTGCTGGCGGCACTCAGCATCGATTGGCCGGCCGACAAGCTGAAGGTCTTCATACTGGACGACGGTAAACGCGCTGACTTTCGCGAGTTCGCCGCGAGTTGTGGTGCCGGCTACATCATCCGCAACAACAACGCCCATGCGAAGGCCGGCAATCTGAATCATGCGCTCGGAATCACCAGCGGCGAATTCGTCGCGATATTCGATTGCGACCACATCCCGGTGCGTACCTTCCTCACCACCACCATGGGCTGGTTCACGCGCGATGCGAAGTGCGCCATGCTGCAGACCCCGCATCATTTCTTTTCGCCCGATCCGTTCGAACGCAACTTGGGCACGTTTCGGCGCGTGCCCAATGAAGGCAATCTTTTCTACGGCCTGATCCAGGACGGGAACGATCTGTGGAATTCGACGTTCTTTTGCGGTTCATGTGCGGTGCTGCGGCGCGGACCCTTGCTCGAGGTCGGCGGTATCGCCACGGAAACCGTGACCGAAGATGCGCACACGGCGCTCAAGCTGCATCGCCGCGGCTACAGCACCGCCTACCTGCGCCAGGTGCTGGCCGGCGGCCTGGCCACCGAAAGCCTGTCGGGCCACATCGGTCAGCGCATCCGCTGGGCGCGCGGCATGGCGCAGATCTTCAGGCTCGACAATCCCTTCACCGGCAAGGGGCTCGGGTTTCTGCAGCGGCTGTGCTACTCGAACGCGATGCTGCACTTTTTCTCGGGTATCCCACGCCTGGTGTTCCTGACCGCGCCGCTCACATACCTGTACTTTCAGCTGCACATCATCAACGCGGCCGCCACCACGATCGCCATGTACGCGATTCCGCACTTGGTGCAGTCGAGCCTCGCGAACTCGCACATTCAGGGCCGGTTCCGCCATTCGTTCTGGAACGAGGCCTATGAATCGGTGCTCTCGTGGTACATCGCGTGGCCGACCACCATGGCGCTCATCAACCCGCGCCTCGGCAAGTTCAACGTCACCGCCAAGGGCGGACTGGTCGAGCATGAATTCTTCGATTGGCGCATCTCGGCACCGTATCTCGCGCTGGTGCTGTTGAACGTGGTCGGTGCGTTGTTGGCGATTCCGCGCATGATCTGGTGGAATTCGTTCGAAGCCGATACGGTGGCCATCAACCTGATCTGGACCTTGTTCAACCTCACGCTGTTGGGCGCGGTGCTCGGCGTGGCGGCCGAGACGCGTCAGATACGCACAGCGCCCCGAGTTCCGAAGCGCATGCCGGCGTCCATATATCTCGCGGAGGGCGATGCTCCGATCTACTGCAAGACCGTGGACTTCTCCATGCATGGGCTGGGTGTCGCAACCGAGGAGCCGCTCGCCGTCAGCCGCGGCCAGCTGCTCCGCGTGAGCCTGTTCAGCGACAACCGGGAGTGCATGTTCCCCTGCGAAGTCGCCGTGGTGAAGGACCGGCACATCGGTCTCTTGCTGAAGGAGCTGTCGATCGAACAGGAACAGGATTATGTGCGCTGCACGTTCGGTTCGCCGGACGTCTGGAGCGACTGGGACCGGAATGTCGGCGTGGACCATCCGCTCGCCAGTTTCGCGGAAGTGTTTTCCTACGGTGCCACGGGCTACGTGCGTCTTTTCGAGAGCATCTACAGCCGGCTGCTGCCGATGTTTCAGCGCCGCCCGCGCCACACGCAAGGCGTGTACGTGGAGTAGTGCATGGGTCTTTGGAGCGCCTATTTCTTCGCGAAGCTGTTGCTGCACGTGCGCGGCGACATCGACTTCGATCCGTGGTTGAACCTCGCGTTTGCGGCTTTCACCGCGTTGCCGCCGAGCAATCCGCGCCAGCATTTCGCCAAGAATTTGATCGCGGTGCCGGTGGGCCTGCTGCTCCTCTATCACGATGCGCCGCTGCCGCCGCTGTCGACGATGACGCCCTCGTACCTTGCGCTTGCGGTTTATCACTCGGCAAGCTGGGTCTGGGTGCTCGCGGTGCCGGTGCTTTTCATAGGTTATGAACTTGCCCGGCGCAAGCTGCGTCTCAGCACATTCGTGTTCATCGGCATTTTGTGGGTTGCACTCGCGCCGGCCAGCCGGTTCATTGGGCCATCGCTCGCGGCACAGGCTCGACCGGAGGAAGTGCATCATGCCGTTGCCCGCGAGTCGGCCCGCTCGCGCGAGAATCTCGACCCGCGCAGCCTGCAACCGCAGGCCCTTGATGAGCGTCTGAACCGGTTCTACGATTCGCAGCGCAGCCAGCGCGTACGCTTCACGCCCGTGGCCGGCGACGGCGTGCCCTACGATATTCTCATCATCCAGGTGGCCTCGCTCTCCTGGGATGATTTGCAAGCCATCCAGCGCGAGCAAGATCCGCTTTTCGGCCGCTTCGATATCGTGCTGTCGCATTTCAACTCGGCCGCGAGCTTCGGGGCGCCGGCGGCCATCCGGCTTCTGCGAGGCACCTGTGGGCAGACGACCGAGCATCAACTCTATGACCGTCCGGACCCGGAATGCTCGGCCATCGACGCGCTGCAGAGCGCGGGGTTCGAGCCGCATTGGCTCATCAATTACGACCCTCGCTCCGACGGCTACATCAGCAGCGTGCAGCAGTATGGCGAAGTGCCCGAACCGCCGGAATCCGTCAGCGGTGCGCTGGTGGCGCAGCGCACGGCGGATGGCTCACCCGTGTACTCAGATTATTCCGTGCTGTCGCACTGGCTGGCGCGACGCGCGGCGAGCAACGCCGCGCGCGTGGTGTTGTATTACAACACGGTCAGTCTCAGCGACGGCAACCGGCCGGTGGGCGCCGGCCGCGGCGCGTCCTCATATGGCGCGCGACTCGCGAACTTCAGCGGGGACATCAACCGGTTCATCGACGAGCTGCAACGTTCCCGCCGGCATGCCATCGTCATGCTCGTCGCGGAGTACGGTGCCGCAATCAACGGCCATCCTGCGCAGATGGCGGGAGTGCGGGAAATCCCGACGCCCGACATCGCCCGCGTTCCGGTCGGCGTGATTCTGGTCAATGCTGCACGTCCCTCGCCATGGACTCAAGTTCGCGTCGATGCCCCCACCAGTTATTTGGCCGTGAGCGAGCTGTTGGCACGCTTCATCGCGGACAACCCATTCGACAAGGCCAGGCTCGCCCTGGAGCCGTATGTAGCCTCGCTGCCGCAGACGGATTTCGTCGCGGAGAACAATGGCATCACGGTGATGCAGATCGGCCGGGAAAGCATGATGCGTTCTCCGGATGGGAGCTGGTCGAGCCTCAGCGATTAGCCGAGCAGACGCTGCAACCGTTCAACTGGCGGGATGCGGTCTCAAAGGGCGTCCTTGGCGCAGCGAAAGCCGACGACGCCGGAGCGGTCGCGGCCCGGCGAGACGAGAAGATATTTTTCCTGTTCATCGAGCCGGTCGCTTTTCGGGAAGTACCAGAGCGCGCCGAGCGGGCGGTAGAAATCGCCACCTCGCAGCACGGCCGCGCGGGTGTGCGCATCGGTGAATTCGTCAGTCCACTGGGCGACGTTGCCTTCCATATCGAGGACACCGAAAGGGCTCGCGCCCGAGGGAAATGCATCGACGTCCGCGGGAGGCGGGCGGGTACGCGAGTGGCTGACGGGAGGCACGGCACTTGCACGCCACTCGAGTCCCCACGGGTAAGTACGGCCATCGGTGCCCTGGGCCGCATATTGCCATTCCCACACATGCGGTAAACGCTTCCCAGCCCATTCTGCGTAGGCCCGGGCGTCCTCGATCGAGACCCAGGTAACCGGCTTGTTGCCCCAGCCCTTCGGATAGTTGCCTCCATGCCAGTCGCGCAGGAAGTTGTGATCATCGGCCGGAACGTAGTGAGCCGCATCGACGAACCGTTTGAACTCGGCATTGGTGACGGGAGTACGGTCGATGAAGAAACGCGGAATGTGGACCAAGTGGCGATGGTTGCGCCGAGGTGAAGATTCCCACGGGAACTGAACGTCGACGCCGGGATTGTTGCTATTCTCGATTTCGATGCCATTGACGATGAAGTCATAATCGGCGGCGGGCAATGCGATCATTCCACGAGGTGCGTTCCTGGACCTTGGGCTCGGATCGAGTGCGCGCAGGGTTTGTAAAGCGATGGCCGATTGCCGCGAAAAACTGCTCAGCGTTTTCCCGGCGTCTTGTCGCACCGCTGTGAGGAGCGCCGAAAGCGGCTCGCTGGGACCATTTCCTTTGATGGCGAGGATGGCCCCAAAACCCAGCGATTCCAACGAAAAGCTCAAGGTTGCGTGGCCGTCCCGCAGCGCTGGCGCGAGTTCCACGCCATGCCATAAATCGTAATAATGCACCCCGGGTTCGACCGGGACGGCGAGCTGCTCTCCCTCTACGTCATACTCGTTGCGATTCACGATGGTCCAGAGCGTCTCGCCGCTTCCGGGAAAACGGCTGGCAAAGATGCCGGGCTGCAGCACCGGCGTGTGGGGCTCCCACTCGGGCGAGGTCAAGAGATCCGCGAAGGCTCGCTCGATCCGCGTGAAACGCCGTACCGCTTCGGCATCTCGCGGGGAAACTTCGTCCCAGTAACCCCAGAGGTTCTCGAGCAGGGAATAACCTTCGCCGTTGAAGAATGCATGTTGAAGACTGTTGACTTTGAAGAGCGCATAGCGATCCGTGACCTCGACCATATGACGCGGCTCGAGCCACTTCACCTGACTCACTCGCGGTATGAAAGGCGCGGTCAGGTCGTCCCACAACACCCAGTCGTCCCAGCTGATGGCGCTCGCAGCGAGCGAAGCGTTTTGCGGATCCATCTGTGGCTCGAGCGCGAGTTGCGGTGTGGCGGCGAGGGCAAGGTCGCGGACGTCGTCGGGCACGGTATTGAGGGTATCCAAGTTGATCCCGTCAGCGCCAATGTCATGCAGCAGCCGCACGGCGTTCGCGGCACGGGAGAGACCGGAATCCCGGGTCCCTTCATCCCAAATGAGCACGGGCAAGAACACTTTGACTGCGTGAGCATGGAATGCCGCGATCATCTTGCGCAGCCCCTCGATCCCGCCCGGCAGATCGCGTATCAAATCAAATTGATTCCGGTCGTCGAGCCCGAGATTGGGATAGCCGGTCCAGATCAGGACTGAATCGAGCCGGCCAAATCGGCGTTCAATCTCGCCCAAGGCGCGATCCACGGTGTATTCGCCGGCGGCCGGGTCGTAGAAGCTCCTGTCCCAGACCAGCAATTGATCCTGAGTGAAGGTGTGGCGCGTCCAGTCGAACTCGGCTCCACGATACAGATCGTCGTGAAAGCGAATCTGCCGCTTGCGCTGCTCGCGCCACGTCTCGAGGTTTTGCAACCACGCAGCAAAGACTGCTGGGGAAGAAGGGCCGTCGAACATGTGCGCATTCACCGGGTCAGGCTCTCCCAGTGTCTCCACTCCCGGCCCATCGGGACGTGGGCTGAGTGAATAATCGGGCTTCCAATCCTGCGCTGATGCCGGCCGCATTGCGAACAGCGCGAGCATCGAGAACGCAACCATCAGACGCGCAGCAGGCGAAGTAGTCATCTTGTGGGCAGCTGCTAGTGGCATAAACTCAGTGTTATGCTTCGTATGATGGGAATCAAGCCGTGAAATCGAGTTTTGCCAGGGTGGTTGTCGTGTTGGGCCTGCTCTCCGCGCTCGGGCCCTTTGCGATCGACATGTACTTGCCGGGGTTACCCTCCATCGGAGCGGCTTTCCACGCGTCCGACGCGACGGTTCAATTGAGCTTGATGGTGTACATCCTTGCAGCCAGCACCAGCCAGCTTTTTTTCGGTCCGCTATCCGATTTGATCGGCCGGAAGAAGCCGATTTATCTGGGACTGGTGGTCTTTGCCCTGGCGAGTGGGGGATGTGCGCTTGCCCCCAACATCGAAACGTTGATCTTGTTTCGCGCGCTGCAGGGAATGGGCGCTTGCGCCGGCATGGTGATCCCACGCGCGGTGGTGAGGGATCTGCACACGGGTCCGCAGGCGGTCCAACTCATGGGAATGTTGATGCTGGTCTTCAGTGTGTCACCGATTCTGGCGCCGCTCTTCGGCAGCTTCGTGGTGGCCGGTTTCGGGTGGCGGTCCGTGTTTTGGATCATCGGTGCCGCTGCGGCGATGGGAGTGCTGCTGACGTTTGCATTCCTTCCCGAGACGCGCTCGCCGGCCGACCGCAAGACAGCCTCCGTGGGCGGGGCGTTCCGTGACTACCTGCGGCTGTTGCGCAACGCCGAGTTCGTCGGTTTGGCGTCCGTCGGCGGGTTCGCATTTGCCGCTTTTCTAGTTTTCCTGGCGAATTCATCATTCGTGCTGATCGGGCACTATGGCCTCTCGTCCAGACAATATAGCGTGGCCTTCTCTCTGAATGCCTTCGCCTTCATCGGCGCCGCACAACTGAATGGTTGGCTGGTAAAACACTTCTCGCAAGTCTCGTTGGTGAGAACCTCCGCAGTGGGCTTCGTGCTTGCCTCCGCGGCGCTCGCCTTGGTGAGTTATTGGTCGCTCGACAGTCTTTCGACTCTGCTGAGTTTGCTGTTCATCACGTTCGGATTCATGGGGCTCATCGTGCCCAACGTGACGGTGCTGTCACTGGAAAGTCATGGTGAGATCGCGGGCACTGCCTCAGCCCTCATGGGCACGATCCAGATGCTGATCGGCGTGGCCATGGTCGGAATCGCGAGCGTGTTCTCGGACGGCAGACCATTGCCCATGGTGATCGGCATTGCGTCGTGTGCGCTTTGTGCGCTGTGCGTGACCTTCATGAGCGTCCGCAAAGCGCCCGGAGGACTGCAAGCGCCGGCCGTGCGGGTGTGAGCAGCGGCGACGGACTGTCGCAGTTGACGAATGCCATTGTTCAGCATGTGGCGACGCTGGAAGCGCCGCCGCCAAGCCTGCGCAGCGACATAGCGCACCTCGAGGAGTCGGTCCGAATGGCAGTGCGTCAGCCGTTCACGGCGGCGCCGAGCCATTACGCTGCCCTGCTGGAACGTGCGCTCGAAAATGCGCGACTTGGTCCCGTGGCCGAGGTTGCCGCGCAGTTGACTCCCGTGCATTCTTCATTGCCTTGGGTGTACCACTATGAGCCGCGGTCAGTCGAGGAGGACTTGAGCGACCGGATCGCCTTTGCGGAACTCGTAGGACCCGATGGTCCGATGCGCGCACCTCTCTGCCGGATCGGTTTCACGCTGATGGCCGAGCGCACTACGTACCCGATGCACTGCCATCCTGCCGTCGAACTCTATCTGGTGATGACGGGCTGCGCCCAGTGGCAGACGCCTACGTCGAACCGCCGCGTACCGCCCGGCGAGTTCGTGCTGCACGCCTCGAATGAACCTCATGCAATGCGCACGTTCGATGAGCCCTTGCTGGCGCTGTGGAGTTGGTCCGGCGATATCGACACACCTGCCGCGTACACCTGAGGCGCTCGCACAATTGAGGCGCTCGCGCGCCGTTCAAATGCCTCCGCCCATATCCATGAAGTCCGTGACCGTGAGCGGGTGAGCGGTGACGGGACTGCTCAGCTGAGCCACCAGCCGATCGATCTGGAGATTGATCTCCGGCACCGCGGTGATTTCCCACCAGGCGGGACGGGTCAGCGGCCCCAGGGCAAACAACCAGGAGGATGCCACGCCCGCACTGTCGATGACCGCACAATCGCGGGTCTCCAGACCGACGCCCAGGCGATCGGGAACGGCGAGCTTGCGATCGCGTAATTCGGCGATGAGCGGAATTGCGATTCGCGAAAAGTCGCCGCCGGGACCCGTGCAATTGACGATGTGTCCCGCGTTGAACACACGCAGCGCGCCGCCGCGCATCCTGACGGTGACTTCGACGAATCGGCCCGCCGGCCGATAGCCGGCAACACGGCCGGGCAAAACTTCCAATGCGCCGCTGCTTTGCATCTTGGCGAAAGCATCGCTTACCCGGACCGCCATGCGATGCCGATGAATATCCCAGCGCGGGCGCAGGTGCCGCAGAAATTGGCGGCGGCTGAAGTGGCTCCATGCGTTCCAGATGCTGGGTACGGCGGGGCGCGCAGCGTCGAACACTCTCTGCCAGGGGATGTCCTGCGAAGCGGCCAAGGCGATTTGTTCGCGTAGGTTTTTCGTCAGCATGAGCGGCGAAGCCGGGATCTTGCCGTGCAGGAATTCCGGCCATTGACCGCCGGCGGCGTGGGTGCGCGGCGTCAACCCGCGCCGCGAAACGGCGAGCAGCGCGCCGCGATGACCCTGCTGATGGAGGCGCAATGCTATATCCACGGTGGTAAGACCGCTGCCGATCAATAACAACGGCTCGGCGGGATCGACATCGCTGAAGGCATCCATGGCCCAAGGGTCTGGAACGAAGAACCCGCTGTCATAGAGCCAGTCATCGGGCCCGCCGGGAGGGCTTGGAGGCAGGTTACCCATGGCGAGCACCACGATGTCGCCTTTGATCTGGCGCCCGTCGGTCAATAGAACGCCCCGCTGGTCACCCAGCAGACGGACGACCTCACCTCGCACGCTGCTGAGTCCTGCGATCGACCGGCTATCGAGCGCGGCGTTGATCCGCTCTTCCAGATAATCGCCGAACAGCCGCCGCGGGACGAAGGCAGCGGTGAGATCGAGCTCGCTCTCCACCAGGGCTTCGGCGATGGCGGCGCGCCGTGGCCGCAGCCAGTCGGCAAAACTCGGGGTAAGACCGATTTCCATGCGGCTCACCGGCACATTCAGTAGATGGGCGGGGCCGCACGCGCCATACGCGACGCCGCGGCCCAGCCGTTTGCTGCGTTCCACGATGACGATTCGCCAGCTCGGACACGCGAGATGCAGCTTGAGACCGAAGATGGCGCCGCTGAATCCGCCGCCGACGATAATGACTGTTTTGGTGATCACGCGGGTGGAGCGGGCCTACATGGGGTGGCAACCTACCATCTCAGCGTAAGTGCTGGTTGAAGAAATCGATGGTTCTGCCCCACGCCAGGTGAGCCGCCGCCTCGTCATAGCGCGGCGTCGTGTCGTTGTTGAAGCCGTGCTGTACGTCCGGATAGATGAAGGCCTCGTATTTCACGTGCGCGGCCTTCAGCGCGGTTTCGTATGCCGGCCAGCCGGCGTCGATGCGTTCGTCCGCACCGGCATAGTGGATCAGAAGCGGCGCCTTGATGTTGGCGGTGTCGGCCGCCGAGGGTTGAGCACCGTAGAACGGCACGGCGGCACCAAGATCGGCAATGCGGGTCGCCAGGAAGTTGGCGATACCACCGCCGTAGCAAAAACCCACCACACCAACCTTGCCATTGCCGCCGCGCAGGGTCTTCGCATACGCCGCCGCGGCGAGGAAATCGTTGTGCGTCTTTTCCTGATCGAGGGTCGAGAACAGCTTGACCGCAGCCTCCTCGTTGCCGGGATAGCCGCCAAGTGGGAACAAGGCGTCCGGAGCGATGGCGATGAAATCGGCCAACGCCAAGCGCCGCGCGATGTCCTCGATATGCGGGTTCAAACCGCGATTCTCATGAACCACCAGGATCACCGGCAGTTTGTGTTTGGCGCCCGCCGGCCGCGTGACGTAGGCGCGCACATGACCGTACCCTTGGGGCGAGTCGAATTCGACGAATTCGCTGCTGATGCGCTTGTCGTCGGGAGCCACCTGCTGCGCTTGCGCGAATTTCGGTGCGAGGGATTCCAGAAGGCCGGCGGCCGTCATCCCCGCCGCGACGAACTTGGCGGCGCCGGCCAGAAAATCACGCCGCGCAATGATGCCATGCACGTATTGATCGAATAACTTCAAAACCTCGGGATGGAAATCCTTCGCCGTCTTGCGCATCACGTGGAGTCCCTTTGCAGCAGCGGCCGCAGTTCGCGAATGTTGGTCAGCATTTCGATGTTCATCAGCGTGTCGATGAGTTTCTTCGTCTTGACCGCGCCGAGCGGCGGCGCCATCAAGTCATGACACTTCGCCAGCACCTCATCGCGGCTCATCGGATTGTCCGACGTGCCGCGCACCGCCTCGACCCGCTCGGTCAAGTGCGTGCCGTCATTGAGCGTAACTTCGACGATGGTTTCTCGCTTCGGATACATCCGTTCCAGGTCTGCATCCGGAATCAACTCAACCTTGGCGCGTTGCCGCAGTATCTGCGCGTCCTGCATCCGCGCCTTGTCGTGAGCGGCCTGAAAGGAGGCCGTCCTGTCGACCAGCATCACCGCCATCATGTGCTGCAGGCTGATATCGGGCATCTCGCGGTTGTCCACCGTATGCGCTTCGCTGGTCGCAACCCGAACGATGACCTTTTGCACCTGGTCGGCATCGAAGGGATGCTTCTTGCGTATGTTTTCGAGCGCATCGAGCGGCGCCTGAATGGGTGAACCGACGGTCCACTTCTTGATGTTGGTAAGCGTTATTTCATAGCGCTCGCCCAACTGCTCGACCAATTTTTCGGGATCGGACTTCGGTGCGAACGCCAGCAGAAAGTTATCCGGACCGGAGAGAATATCCTCGACACCGCTGGCACCCAGCTGAATCAGCAGCGCGGCGGTGACGGCGTTGCGTGCTGGGAAGCCCGCGAAAACCAGCGATTTCTCGACATGTTCGGTGTCGCGTTCCCAGGCGGCAATTCCGCCGGTTTGCTGCGCGGCGTAGTCGAGCACCCAGCGCATCTGGTGCGAATTCAAACCCGCGGCGCAGCCCGCCGCCGCGGCGGCGCCGAAGTTGCTCGCCACACTGTGCATGCTGCGGTGTGTTTCCATCTGGTAGGGCAATCCGCCCAGTGTCATGTTGACGCGGGGACCGACGTCATATCCCAACGTGACGGCGCGCAGGAAACGCGTGCCGTTGATGCCGAATTGTTCGCCGACGGCGAGCGTGGCGGGTATCACCGCGCAGCCGGGATGTGAATGCGACGCGGCGTGCGAGTCGTCGGTTTCGTCGGAGTGCGCCAACATGCCGTTGACCAAGGCGGCTTCGACGGCGCCGCAGAGAAATTTCGAGGCGGCCACCGTGGCGATGCGATCGCCGGGATGGGCCCGTGCGTACTTCATCGCGATCCGGCCGGGAGGCAGATCGGTTCCGGAAATCATCGCGGCAAAGGTATCGAGAATGTGATGCTTGGCCTTCTCCACGACTTCTTCGGGCAGAGGCCGATCCGCGGCCTCGCTCATGTACGTGCTCAAGCGGGTCATGACCGGGCTGATGGGCGCGTCGGCTGCCTTGGCCAGGGGACGCAATGCCGCCAGTGCGGCGAACCCCCCGGCTGTCTGCACCAGCAAGCGGCGGGTCATTGTTCGTCGTTGATTACTTGCCACTCGGTCCCCCAAAGAAAAAGCATGGCGCGCCGCGCGCGGTGCCGGCAGATCGTTTTCGTGCAAGTCAGGTTACTCGTGCGGCCCGTTGAAGACAACGCGTATACTTCGCGCTTTGCATAAGTCGGCCGGCTTGAGACTGCTGGAATAATTTTTGGGGGGAATGCGCTTGAAAATTTGTTGCCTGCTTGCGGCCGTGTTCGGCGTCAGCGCCGCAATCGCCGATGAGGTTCGTCCCGAAGCACCGCCATTCAACGCCGCTTCGATGATCATGCAGGTGCAGCCGCCCGAGGGGGTGGCGATTCTCGCCGGACGTATGTTCGATCCTAAATCCGGTACGAATCTGGTCAACCAAGTGATCGTCGTCAAGGGCGATCGCATCGTCCAAGTGGGCGCCGCCGACAAGACCAAGATACCGAACGGCGCGCGCGTCCTCGACCTGTCTCGCATGACCGTTCTGCCCGGCCTGATCGATCGCCATCTGCACCTCATGCAAGAGCAAGAGCCGAACGATGCGCGGGCACTGATCATTGGCCAGAATTACGCCATGAAGGATTTGCTCGCCGGGTTTACCACCGTGCAGGACATGGGGTCACCCAGCACCTACGCCACGGTGGAGCTGCGGGACGCGATCAACAAGGGATTGTTGGTCGGTCCACGCATGCAAGTTGCCGGACCACAGCTCAACCCGCGCGGCACCACGTACTACCCCGCGCCGCCGGTGGTCACGACCTTTGGCATGGGTCCCGGAGCGCCGGTGTGGCAGAACACCGGCAACATCAATTCGCCGGCACTGGCACGCGCCGCCGTCAGAGAGCGCTCGCACTATGGAACGGATTGGATCAAGGTCTACGACACCGAGGATTATGAAGGCGGCGGCTATCCCAAGCCCGGTGGCGGGGCGTTTTTCCCCGACGGTAAGATGATCAATGTGCCCTCGCTGACGTTGGAAGAAGACGAGGCCATCGTCGACGAAGCGCATCGGCGCGGCCTCAAAGTTGCATGCCATGCCTACGGCGGCGAGGGATTGCGCAATTGCCTGAAGGCCGGCGTCGACATCCCCATGCACGTCATCGTCGGTGTCACCGGTGCGGAAGGACTGGATGACGAAACCATTCGCTTGTTCAAGGTACCGCTGGCGGATGGTTCGCTGCGGCCGGTCATACAAACACTCTGGGATCTGATGGGCGAATTGGAAGCCAAGGACAGGAAAGCAACCGGGGGCAAGGTCACTCGATTCGAACTCACCGAAAAGAGTTTCAAG
>Ga0116227_10006617_pt1 | contig 23346 bp, 22 predicted proteins | sample S1TSphgellanicum_FD_89693 | JGI IMG/M metagenome (GOLD analysis project Ga0116227, IMG submission 89693) | Host-associated microbial communities from peat moss isolated from Minnesota, USA - S1T2_Fb - Sphagnum magellanicum MG | ecosystem: Host-associated > Plants > Peat moss > Unclassified...
CTGGCAATTTACCAAATACAAAGCCTTAGCCGTAGGGTTAAACCCTATCCCCTTCTTAGATATCTTAGGAGGCACTGTGGCAGACTTGGCTTTAATTCGTTCTTTGTCACGGTTGTATGGCTTGCCAATGACTGGCTACGAAGCCGGGAAGATTTTAAAAACAATTTTATTGAGTTCTGGTGGCTTGCTACTAGGGGAATTAGGCAGCAGTTTACTTTTAGGTTTAGGCAAGAGTGCAACTGCAATTGCTGCTGGTGAAAATCCCACAAATATTACTGCTTATGCTGGGAGTGCGATCGCACAAGCCAGTATAGCAGGTTACGGGGCATATGCCGTAGGTAAAGCAGCACAAGTTTATCTAGAAAAAGGCTCCACTTGGGGGCAATTGGGAGCTAGTACAGTGATTCAAGAGATTCTTTCTGAAGTGGAACCCAATACAATTATGTATCGTTTACGACAAGAGTTAGAAGGGTAAGAGGGAGCAGGGAGCAGGGAGCAGGGAGCAGGGAGCAGGGAAAGAAAAAAAAACTTCAGTTGTGGGTATAAAGCCGACTTTAAAAAAAATGTCTGATCGAGACGCGTAGCGCTCCTAGTTGAGGGGTCCAAGTTATAGTCCTACGGCTTAAGCCGTGAGTTTCCCTACTCCTTGCTCCCTGCTCACTGCCCCCTGCTCCCTTCTACTACTTTTGAAAGTTAGAAGCTGCAGATTGAGTCACTTGCATAATCGCCTCTAAATCTGGCGGTGATGCTTCACTGTCCATCCCTAGCCATAAGAGGTATTCTATATTTCCAGCCGGACCAGTAACAGGCGACCAAATTAAATCTTTGTAACGCCATCCCAACTCACCAGCAGCTTGCAACACTTGAAAAATAGCATCAGCTTGGTCTTTAGGGTCACGCACAACACCTTTTTTACCAACACGGCTTCTCCCCACTTCAAACTGTGGCTTCACCAGCAACACCGCCTCACGAGGATGTTGCAGTAGCTGCCATAGAGCAGGCAAAATCTTAGTTAAAGAAATAAACGACACATCTACCACGGCAAAATCAGCATAAACCCTCCCCTGCGCTAAAGGGGTTTGGGGGGGTACACCATACAAATTATCTGGCGTCAGATACCGCAAATTTGTGCGTTCCCGCAAAATCACCCTAGAATCATTTCGCAGACGCCAGTCAACTTGTCCATAACCGACATCAACACCATAAACTTGCTTTGCCCCAGCTTGTAGCAAACAATCAGTAAACCCCCCTGTAGAAATGCCACCATCCAAACAAATGCGCCCTTCCACAGGAATGGCAAACACTTTCATTGCTTTCGCTAATTTTTCTCCACCTCTAGAAACAAAACGCGATCGCTCCTTAATCTGAATCTGAGCCGAAACCTCCACCTCCGTCCCCGGCTTATCAACCACCGTGTGATTAACAATCACTTCCCCTGCCTGAATTACCGCTGCGCTTGTTGACGAGACGAACACAAATCCAACTCTACCAACAAAACATCCAATCTTTGCTTAGCCAATCTTCCCTTCGCGCTGTTCGCGTCTTCGCGGTTCATAAAAAAAGCAAGCCCCAAAAGAGACTTGCTAAATTCTAAACTTAGGAGCAACCTAAATATCTCGTTCGCTCAACTCACGAGTTATATAATCAAACGGCTCATCCACAAAGCTAGTATTAGCAACACCTACCGCTGCCACTTGCTCCTTCACAATATCCTTCAGAATTTGGACACCGCGAACCGTCGGACCAATGGGCACGCTCAAAGAATTGTAGGTTTCCCGTAGCCCTTGCAACACTCGTTCATCCAGCACATCCATATTACCAGCAACGATAGCATAAGTAGCATAGCGTAGGTAATAGTCCAAATCCCGCAGGCAAGCCGCATAGCGACGAGTCGTATAGGCATTTCCACCAGGGCGAATCAACTCCGGCAGTTCTTCAAATAACTGAAGCCCTGCCTGCTTGACAATTGCTGCTGCATTGCCATTGATCGCCCCTGCTGCTTGCACTCGTGCTGTGCCACTTTCAAAATACGATTTCAGGTTGTCGATCGCATTCCGGTCAAAATACCGTCCAGCAACGTCATAATTCTTAATTAAGCTTGTAACTGCATCGCGCATGTTTTTTCCCCCAATTAATTCTATTTATGGTTTGATATTTATTTGACTGCTTCTATGAAAGGTGCTCGCTTTTGTGCCACTTGTAAAAAAGAAGCCCCAACACGACGAAAACAATCCATCTGCTAATTAAGAATCTTATGCCAAAGTTGTCCCCATGAGATGAACATTCAAGTTTTGTTCGCTCAGTTTAAAGAAAGGTTAACATAACCTGTAAACTAGATTTTCTGTAACAAAAGATACAAAAAAATCTAATTTTATCTCTTTACGATATTTCTGAAATATCTGAAATAGCAGAATTTTGTTGAACAAAGCATAGTTAACATGCTTTAACATGTGGTCTTAATACTGTAAGTAAACGGAGTCAAGGAGTAACTATGACAACCCCACAAGAAGTTTTGAAGCTTATTCAAGACCAAAACATTCAGATTATTGATCTGAAATTTATCGATACGCCAGGTATCTGGCAGCATCTGACAGTACACAAAGACCAAATTGACGAGAATTCCTTCACTGACGGCGTAGCTTTCGATGGTTCTAGTATCCGGGGTTGGAAAGCCATCAACGAATCAGACATGGCAATGGTACTCGATCCAGATACTGCCTGGATCGATCCTTTCATGCAAGAACCAACACTCTCGCTTATTTGTAGCATCAAAGAACCCAGAACTGGTGAGCCCTACAGCCGTTGTCCTCGCGTTATTGCCCAGAAAGCCTTAGACTACCTGGTTTCTACTGGCATTGGTGATACAGCCTTCTTTGGTCCAGAAGCTGAGTTCTTCATCTTTGATGATGTTCGCTTTGACCAAACCCAGAACGCAGGCTACTACTATGTAGACTCGGTAGAAGGTCGTTGGAATTCCGGTAGACAAGAAAGTCCCAACCTGGGTTACAAACCTCGCTACAAAGAAGGTTACTTCCCAGTTCCTCCAACGGATACCTCGCAGGATATGCGGACAGAAATGCTGCTCACTATGGCAAAGTGCGGAGTGCCAATTGAAAAGCACCACCACGAAGTTGCTACGGGTGGTCAGTGTGAACTAGGCTTCCGCTTTGGTAAGCTGATCCAAGCAGCGGACTGGCTGATGACTTATAAGTACGTCATCAAGAACGTTGGCAGGAAATACGGCAAAACCATTACCTTCATGCCCAAGCCAGTGTTTCAGGACAACGGTTCTGGTATGCACACCCACCAGTCAATTTGGAAAGATGGTAAACCTCTGTTCGCTGGTGATCAATACGCTGGCTTGAGTCAAATCGCGCTGCATTACATTGGTGGTATCCTCAGACATGCACCAGCACTGTTGGCACTTACCAACCCCTCAACCAACTCTTACAAGCGCTTAGTGCCTGGTTATGAAGCACCAGTCAACTTGGCTTACTCCCAAGGTAACCGTTCTGCTTCTATCCGTATTCCTCTGTCTGGCACTAACCCTAAAGCCAAGCGCTTAGAGTTCCGTTGTCCTGATGCGACTTGTAACCCCTACCTTGCCTTTTCTGCCATGCTGTGCGCTGGCTTAGATGGCATTAAGAACAAAATCGATCCCGGTCAACCTTTAGATAAGAATATCTATGAACTTTCTCCAGAAGAACTGGCGAAGGTTCCTTCTACTCCAGGTTCTTTGGAACTAGCATTGGAAGCGCTGGAGAAGGATCACGCTTTCTTGATCGAACCAGGCGTGTTCACCGAAGACTTCATTCAAACTTGGATTTCCTACAAGATAGACAATGAAGTCAATCCACTGCGGCTACGTCCTCATCCATACGAGTTTGCCCTCTATTACGATGCTTAATTTCTGCTGAGTTTAAGAGCATAAAGCCACCCAGGGCGGGTGGCTTTTTTGTCATTTGTTAGCTGTTAGTTGTTGACCACTAACTCATTAGCTCATAGTCGCATTGCTTAGGTCATAAGTTATCCGAGCGATCGGATCTATTTTCCCCTGAATCGGATTCCAGTAGTGGGCGATCTCTCCAGCAAGACCCAGTTCTTCGCCAGTACGTCCCAACATCGATTGTTGACGATTCTTGACCAGTTGATAGTGACGCATCATTAAGACACGAGCTTTTTCTTGCGTAGACATATCTTTTCTCGCTGTAGTGATATTTGATTAGATTTTTTCTCTGTTTAACTAACATAACAAAAAATTCTGTAACAAAGGCTACGAAAATGAATAAAATAATTAAAAAATTCTGTAATTTGTGCCGGAGTGACCAAGAACGGGGTGTGGGGTGCAGGGGATCGGGGGAGCAGGGGAGATGGGGAGCAAGAATTATCGGCAATTAGTTCTTTTCCCCTCTGCCCCCCTGCCCCCCACACATTTTTCTTAAGATTTGTCAGCCTCAATAAATACACCTTTCCCAAGGATTACGATTTATTGGTTAAAATTGTTTAAGTTAGATAAATATAAGTAACAAATAGAGTCAAGCAATTCTCATGTCTGACACGTTAACCAAGCTGACTTATCAGACTTTTCAGCAGGGCAAAAATTACTTTGGTCTTGCTCACAAGATGTTAAGCGTACGCTTAATGAATATGATTTCCCCTAGTGAGGGGCAGACTAAACACATCCCAAGCGAGGTTTTACTTAAGCTTCAGCGAAAACTGAATCATCTGCTAGAAGTTGATTGGGAGGATGCTGAGCGTAGCGTGTATCCTAAAAGCTTACTGTTTGATAACCCTTGGGAAGAATTTTTCCGATATTATCCAGTATTATGGCTAGATTTGCCTCAAGTCTGGAATCGGGCTAAGCAAAAGAAATATCAAGAGTTTTCTCCAGATGTCGAGACTTTTGGTTATCCTAGCTACTACGTACAGAACTTCCATCATCAGACGGATGGCTACTTGAGTGATTTATCGGCCAATCTGTATGATTTACAGGTGGAAATTCTCTTTGGCGGATCAGCAGATCCGATGCGGCGGCGAATTCTCGCTCCTCTTGTAGAGAATTTGCATGCAGCTTCTCTATACCCGCAACAAATACGTGTTTTAGATATAGCTTGTGGAACTGGCCGCACTCTTAAGTTTATTCGGTCAGCTTTACCTCAAGCTTCCCTCTATGGTACAGATTTGTCACCCGCTTACTTGCGTAAGGCAAATGAACTGTTATCCCAAATTCCAGGAGAATTGCCTCAACTCTTACAAGCTAATGCTGAAGAGTTACCCTACCTGGATAACTATTTCCATGCTGTGACTTCTGTTTTCCTCTTCCATGAATTACCAGCGACGGTACGTCAACTTGTCATAGATGAATGCTTCCGGGTGACAAAACCAGGAGGAACCTTTATTATTTGTGACTCAATTCAGATGAGTGATTCTCCTGAAATGATGCCGATCATGGAAGGCTTCCACGAAACTTATCATGAGCCCTACTATCAGCATTACACCACTGATAACTTGGTAGAGCGTTTAGAGAAAGCAGGCTTTGAGAATATTGAGATCCAAGTCCACTTTATGAGCAAGTATTTGATTGCTCACAAGCCTACATAAGGTGACAAAGCGCTATGGCAACAGTTACAACAACTTACGTTAACTATTTAAGCTAGTCACAAAACTAGTATGCTAGGGCGATCTCTACTCAGGAAGAAAAAGCTGGGGCGATCTCCCTTCGGGCAACAAATACTTTTAACAATGTTGTATGCTGTTATTTGAGTGTTTGCCCAGTAAATCATTTAAGTCTGCGCTATGAAGATGCGGTACAAAATGTTAGGCCAGAGTGGATTGCGCGTTTCCGAGCTTGCCCTTGGCGCAATCAGTAAACCAAAAATTTTTCCAAAAACGGCGATGCCTGCGGCATGCGTAGCATTGTATACATCACCGGATGAAAAATCACCTCAACCAAATTAGACAGTTGGCTGAGGTAGGAAACACCCATTCATACGATGCTTAACTGCGTTGCATCTTGACTATGTTGCCCATGCTGGTATCATGGGAATGGCAGCAGAAATCGCGTGAAAAAATGCGAACAGCCTGTGGTTTGCCCGTCCATCTTCCTGATATCGCTGCAACTCGAAATACCGTAATTCTTTATTGATTACATCCTCAACATCAGCAGATATCTTCAACCTATCCTCGTTGAGATAACATTCAGTCAAAAATAACATTTTTTCAACATTTATTTGGTTAGTTTCCCATTGAATATCAACAGAAAACTCATAATCTCTCTGTAGTGTTCCGCCACGAAATACAGTTTCTGCGATTGGATTTCCCATAAAGTATTTAACTTTATGGACATTAGATAATTCGATTAAATCTTCAGCAGTTGCCTTTAACTCAAGCCGACGGCGCAAGAAGCAATCAATGATTTCATATCTACTGTTATCTTGAAATACCGTCACCACAACCGCCGCAAAACCTTCGATATTGGCATAACATCCAATGATGTTTTGACTCTCTTCTTTGTGTAAAAACCAGATATCCATGACACCACCATTAAAAAAAAAGAGGCATTACTTTCTCACGGAGTTACCTTAATACAAGGCTTCCACATTATGTCGGAAGGCAATCAAAGCGTGCTTGCCACTGTCCTGCTTTAGTGTCAAGAGGATAGCATCAGATACTTCTGATGAAACAAGAGTCTTGACTTCAATATTGGTATTATAGCCTGATATATCTCCTAACCGTTTGCCGTGACCACCCTCACCTTGCGCTTGAGTGATGGTGTAGCCAGTGACATCGTAGCTTTTCAACAGATGGACAATAGAATCTTGCAATACTGATTCACCGATAATAGTGAGCAGGACGGCTGGTTGGGTGGGAGTGTCTAAGTTTGACATATATAACTCCATCGAAGATGAAAATCTGCTAAACCAACTACAAGTATAAGGTAACTCCAAGAAATAAATCAGGGTTGTTGACGATGAAAGGGGGGTAGGGTATAGGGGGTAGGGTGTGGGGTGTAGGGACTCCTAGCAAGATATTGATTTGCTAAATATGGGGCTCCACCATCAAGTGAAATGAGAATTACTTTTGGGTGTGCAGTCGTTGCGATCGCTTTCGCCAAGAAACCCACAGAGGGTATGACTGTAATCAGGACGAAGGTGACAAATGCAGCCGCGACTAGGGGAAAAAACCGCTGGCGCGAGTGACGATTCCTAGACCACCACTGCCACTGAAAAACTTTTGCGACTAAATTGGGGATATTACCAATACTCGCAAAGTATAAACGTAATCTGCTTCCCACTTCAATACTCCCGTATTTATGCTTGGATAAGCCAATGAAGTAGCTTACTACCGCTAAGTTAATGGAAGGCTATGAACGCTATATGGAAATTTTAAGAAGACATAACTTCATCAAATCTTTAAATTTTCCTGGCAAAAGCAAGAATTTTTATGTGCCAAAAATTTGTCAAGTTTTGATGAAGAAAAGAGGTTTTAATCTCTGCTTAACAGTGTGATAGCTTTTGCTTAAAGTGATTCTAGTAGAGTCAAAGTGGTATAAATATTGCCCAATCTTAGTACAAATACGGTTGTCTGACAATGAAATGGAAAGAAACCTTTGCTAGGTTGCTAAGTACATCGGCTACAGTAGGTATCATGGACGATGTAGCAGCACCTAGAATAGAAATTATGTGGTTTGGGCGATTGAAGAAACTTGCTGTTATCTTCATCAGTACTCTGGCTGTCATTATTCTGGGAAGTAGGCTGTTCCCAATCTATCGATCAGTCGCTCAAGTACCACCACCACGCAATGCCATTATTTTCGTAGCTGATGGATTGCGTCCTAGCTCTGTGAATGCAACTGATACGCCAGCACTCTATAGTGTTGGTCAAACGGGGGTAAGCTTTCCTAATAGTCATTCCTTGTTCCCTACCTTCACCACCGCTAATGGTTCTGCGATCGCCACGGGGCATTATCTAGGCGACACAGGTGACTTCAGTAATACAATTGATGCTGGTTTTCCTGTCCCTAACGCTGGTGCTGGCAATAGCATCACTCCTTTCTTAGAGAATGATGCAGTCCTAGCTGACATGGATGACCATTTTAATGGTAACTATTTGAATGAAGAAACTCTATTAGCCTCAGCAAGAGTTGCTGGGTTTAGTACCGCTGCAGTCGGGAAACTTGGACCTGTCCTGATCCAAGATATTACCCAAGGTAACAGAGATTCAGGGACTGTCCCTCCCCCAACCACGATTGTCATTGATGATTCCACTGGCAAAACTGGTGGAGTGCCACTTAATGCTGATATCACTTCAGCGTTAGCTAACGTAGGGCTGCCAGCGATCGCCCCTGATCGGTCAAATAACTTACCAACAACTGATACTGACCAATCAGGTAACAATGGTTTTTCTGGTAGCAACACCACTCCTGGAACCAATGCTGCCAACATCACTCAGCAACAATACTTTGCTGATAGCCTAACAAAAGCAATTCTCCCTCTATTTAAGAGTCAAGGTAAGCCCTTTACCATCGTCTACTGGTCACGAGATCCAGATGGAAGTCAGCACAATCAAGGGGACAGCCTCAATTCTCTCACCCCAGGGATTAACGGTCCTACCGCTAAGGCTGGTGTCAAAAATGCTGATAACAACCTCGCCCAAATTCTGGCTACCTTGCAAGACCTAGGGCTAGACGCAACAACTGATGTATTCGTCACGGCGGATCATGGTTTCAGTACTATCAGCAAGCAGAGTTCACGCAGTTATGCTGCCTCGCTCTCCTATCCTAGTGTCAATTCAGGATTTCTACCTGTAGGCTTCCTTGCTATTGACCTTGCTAAAGGATTAGGGCTACCACTATACGACCCAGATCAGAACAATCAACTGGTGACTCCAGGTTCAGGCACAATACCTCGCCCTGCGTCGGGTGACGGGTTGATTGGCAACGATCCCAATAATCCTAAGGTTGTGGTTGCAGCTAATGGCGGGTCAGATTTGATCTATCTGCCTGGTGCTGGTAATAAAAGGGCTTTAGCTAACCGCGTCGTGGATTTGCTCTTGCGCCAAGATTATGTGAGTGGTCTATTTGTTGATGAAACCTTGGGGCCTATTCCAGGTACACTCCCCCTAAGCGCAATTAATTTGCAGGGTTCAGCTGTTACACCAACTCCAGCGATCGCCGTTAACTTTCGTTCCTTCGATACTGGATGTGGCAATCCTCTAGCTTGCAGCGTGGAAGTCGCTGATAGTACTCTCCAGCAAGGACAGGGTATGCATGGTACTTTTAGCCGTGCTGATACCTTCAACTACATGGCATCTGTGGGTCCTGACTTTAAACAAGGTTACGTAGACCAAGCACCAGTCAGTAACGCAGATGTTCCCGTAACGCTGGCTCACATTCTTGGTCTCAAGCCCCCAATTCCTGACAACAAAGGAACCTTGGTCGGTCGTGTGATCAATGAAGTTTTAGTGGGAGGACCAGACAGCGTCCCCTTCTCCACCAAGACCATTGCATCTCGAAGAGCAGCTAACGGCTTGGCGACAATTCTTAAATACCAAGAACTGGACAAAACTCGATACTTTGACGTAGCTGGTTTTCCTGGTCGAAGTACTGGCCTTTAAGGGACTTCCATATAAATTCCTACAGTTGACGGTTGACAGTTGACGGTCAACTGTCAACAAATTTTTTGGAGTTCCCTAAGATGCGGACAACGGGAATTCCTCTTGTTCGTTGACATTTCTTCTCTTAAACTTAGTACAGCGTTTCATAAATTCGTGGCGTTTTGGTTCGTAGTTGCGCTTTAGCGCCCTTAGCAACTACAAACGAGAGACATTATTTTCCTGAGTGTCACGAACTTGTGCAATCCTATACTTAGTGTCATTCGTCTCTGCGACAAAAACTGGTGTTCCTTTGAGCGTGGTGTAGTATTATGGCTTCGATGCATGAGCATTCTGGCATTCATTCTCTAGTTGTTCGTCCTGACTGTGGATGTTCTCATTCTGACGAGCCAGAAGTTGTTCAGAGGAGGCAGAAAATGCAGACCCTGTGGATAACACTAGGTTTACAAGGTAGCTTTTTTGTTGCAGAATTAAGCATAGGCATATGGAGCCACAGTTTGTCTCTGCAGGCAGATGCAGGGCATCTATTCTCGGATGTTGCTACCTTGAGTTTGACGCTACTAGCTAGTTGGTTGGCTCAGAGACCTGCTGCGGGTCAGGCTACGTTTGGATATCGTCGGGTAGAAATTCTGGCTGCCTTGGTGAATGGTCTGAGTTTATTAGCGATCGCTGTCTTCATTACCTGTGAAGCCATAGCTCGATTCCAAGCACCAGAACCAGTGTTAGGTCTGCCGATTTTAATCACCGCAACCATCGGTCTTTTGGTGAACGGCCTCAACATCACTATACTTCATCAGCATAGCCACAATGACCTCAACTTGCGGGGGGCTTTGCTTCACGTAGTTGCTGATGCGATGAGTTCTTTAGGCGTCATCTTTGCTGCCATAGCAATTTACTACTTGAATTGGTTATGGATAGATGCAGTTGCTAGCCTAATAGTTGCTGGTTTAACTGGTTTGAGTGCTGTACCTCTAGTTCAGGAAAGCCTGAGGATTTTAATGGAGTATGCGCCTAGCTCAATCAAACCTGCTGAGGTTGCAGATACCCTAAAATCTTTTGAGCAGGTTGAGAGTGTCGAGAAGCTACACATCTGGACGATTACCGCAGGTCAGGTGATGCTGTGTGCCGATCTTAAAGTGAAATCATTGACGGTTGTTGAACAAGAACAGTTGTTGAGGCAGTTACAGGCTCATCTGAATCAGGAATTTGGGATTGAAGAGTCAATTTTACAGTTAACAAACTGTGAATATACAGAGTCTGTTACTTTACATCCTTTATTTAATAAAAATTTAGCTTCGTTGCTGTCAAAGCCCTGAGAAATCATGTGTCGTGAGTGACGCGGTGACGAGGAGATCTCTATCGGGTACATCCCAACGAGCGTAAATTCGTAGTGCGAGCATCTTGCTCGCTTATAGTCCACGTGAGCTTTCCGGCTCACACTAAGCTGTTGCGCCTTTAATTTGTATATGGGACGCGGGCTTTTCGGCCCGCACTACAATGATTTTACGTTTTCGTCTTATACAATCTAGCTGCACATCAGCTTACTGATCATTTTTTTGCAAAACTGGGATGCACGCATCTCTATCTTACGGACATCTCCGTGTCTCCGGTTAATGAAATGAAAACCTTAAAGGTGATTTGTTACAGAATCAAGCCGACTTTGACTTTACAGCAATTTTCACCTAAATGAACCACACCGTTTGTAAGGGCGCAATGCCTTGCGCCCCTACGAATGTGGTCTAATTCTGAAAATTGCTGTAAAGTACCTTTTTTGACAGTTGGATAACGAATTCTACGGCTTCGGGGCTGCCCTTCTGGCCAACCAGGAGACTTTCCGCTCTTGGCATAACTGATTCTATAGAAGCTATAATATCTATAGAAACTAGGAGAAAAAGATGGCAGGAAAAACCATTTCAGCCTATACAGACTCTGAAACCGCGTCGCGTGTTGGAACAATAGCTAAAGTAGAACAGAGAACCCAAGCCCAGATTGGGGGAATGGCCTTGAAATTGTTTGTTTCTTTGCCAAAAGAGGCAAGGGAGGCATTATGGCAAATTGAAACGATGGGAAATGGACAAGACTGGGAATCCCTGATGAATGAGGTGACAAGGACTGTATTAAATGTCCAATACAGATTAGCTTCTCAACAGGTAATAGAACAGATGAAGGTAGAGAAACTAGGAGATTTAGATAGTGAAGATGAGATTTTACTTGCAGCAGTCAATTTAACCCGTGATCAGTAAGAAATTATGTTTGTGTCTGGATCTCAATATTTGGTGTGCTGCTTTGCTGTCGGAGAAAAAAGGAAGGTCGGATACATCAAGTCAAAGACTTGTCGAGATAGTGAGATCAGGCAAAAGTTCTTTAGGGGAAGTTCAATTAATCATATCTTGGGGAATGCTTAATCGGTTAGGAAAAGTGTTAGAAAAAGATTTGGGTGTATCAACTTTCGCAACCATGATGTATATTAATACGATTCGAGGCTATGCAAAGCTAGGAGTATCACTCACTTTAGGCGGTACGGGTGTAACACCAATTCAAGATCCAGAGGACGCGCACGTTTTGGAGACGGCTTTAGCAGGACAAGCTAACGTATTAGTCACAGCTAATTTCAAAGATTTCTTATGTAAGGATACACGATTAATAATTCCCCAACGTCATGCTATTCATATTGCCCCTAATCATCGGTTTCACATTGTTCATCCTTATTTAATGATGGATTGGCTTCATGAGAGTCAAATGCCGGAATTAGTTCAAAATTAAATTATAAAGAAGCTTGAGTTCATTGAGAAATAGGTTATGACAACAGAAGAATTGGCGATCGCAGCACTTAAGAAACTACCGCCAGACCAGCAATTGGAAGCACTCAATTTTATTGAATTTCTACAAGTGAAAGCTCAACAAACAACTATGTTTTGATTTTAAGTATTTTTACTAAACTCCATGTTCAATTTGTATAGTGTGTAAGTCCTAGATTCAATCCATTTGTTCTAAAATCAATATTAATATCGATGATTTAGAGGAATTAGCTATGCAATATCAGGTTTTTGTTCAAAGTCATCCAGAGAAGAAATTTATCGCCTCTATTATTGGTATTCCCAATACTACAGTTGAAGGTAGCACGAAGGAAGAAGTCATAGCGCTTGCCAAAGCTACTTTAGAAACCCAACTGGCATCGGGTGAGTTAGTTACAGTATCTAAGTAGAAAGCCCATGAGGACAAGAGTTGAGCGGGGCGAAATTCAAGTCTTAAGAAAAAACCGTAAAACTTGTCGTGTTTTTATCTGACGACGAGCGAACGCAATTCAAAGTAGCTTGCGCTCGCAACAAAATCTCTATGAGCCAAAAAGCAAAAGAATTAATCCTCGACTGGATGAAGCCTGAAGAAAACGACGCTAAATCACCAAAAAACTTAAGGGAGCAGCATGACCCAATCCAGTGACCGATTAGACCGAATCGAGCGATCGCTTGAACAAGTTGTCACCAATCAGCTAGATCTACAACAGTCTATAGCACAAGTAGATCAGCGACTAGAAACTTCTATCACTGAGCTACAACAGTCTATAGCACAAGTAGATCAGCGACTAGAAGCTACCATCACTGAAACAGCAAGTATGATTGCTCAGGCTATAGAAGATGCTGGAACTGAGAGAGAGGTTTTTCAAGCTGAAATTCGGCGGATTTGGGAGTATTTGCTCAACCAACAACCTGGAAACGGGAGAAGCGGGAGTCAATAATTTCGTATCCCCTCAATACTTCGGGGTAAGTAAGGGACTTGCGGAAAAATAGAATACCAGGCATTCTAGAAAAAAGGAAGCGCGGATCTACCCGCGCCTGCTCTAAATCTCTAGAATTGGAATCCCAAGGTTCATGCTCACTGACAACATCAAATCCACCTTCAAAGATGCAGCCCAGAAACTAACTGGCAACCGCAAACGAGACTTCATGGCAAAAGTTACCGAAGATTACTTTGAGAGTTCAGCCCGCAAAGCAGAAACAGTTTTGGGATGGAATCGCCATAGCGTGCAACTCGGCTTGCATGAACGAAGGACGGGGATAGTCTGTGTAGAGAACTATCAGGCAAGGGGACGACACAATAGTGTTGAGATTCTGCCCAATTTAGAAGCAGATATTCATTCATTAGTGGATGCCCAAGCTCAAGCCGACCCAAAATTTCAATCTACATTTCTATATGCCCGTATCAGTGCTAGAGCGGTACGAGAGGCATTAGTGAGTGTTCATGGCTACGATGAGAGCAAATTGCCGTCTCGCCAGACACTAGGAGAGATTCTCAATCGCTTGGGATATCGCTTAAAAAAACACAAAAAACGAAACCATTGAAAAAGATTCCCCAAACAGATGCCATTTTCGCTTCCCGTGTTCCGGGAGAATCAGGCATCAGATGAGAATCCTAAATCTTTGCGAGTGTCTATCGATACCAAAGCTAAAGTGAAGATTGGCAATCTTTCCAGAGATGGTAAAGCTCGGACTCTGGAGGCAAAACAGGCAGATGATCACGATACACAGTGGCAGGCAGTCTTAGTTCCTTTTGGTATTCTCAACACCCATAGTGATCAACTATCGATTTATTTGGGTCAGTCGGCTGAGACCAGCGATTTTATCGTCGATTGTTTAACCTCTTGGTGGAATGAGAATCAACATGATTACCTTGATATCGATGAATGGGTGATTGACCTTGATGGTGGTGCTGCGACTCGTCATAATCGCACACAATTTATCAAACGCATGGTTGAGCTGTCTCAAGCAATTAATTTAAGAATCCGACTGATTTACTACCCCCCCTACCATAGTAAATACAATCCGATAGAGCGGTGTTGGGCTAGCCTAGAGAACTATTGGAATGGTGCAATTTTAGATTCTGTTGAAGCCGCAGCACATTGGGCTGCCAATATGACTTGGAAAGGAATTTCACCCATTGTACATCAGGTTGAAACCATCTATGAAAAAGGAATCAAGGTTCTGTCACAAGATTTAGAACAATACCAACCTTTCTGGCAGCCGAATGTAACACTACCTAAATGGGATATCACAATTGTCCCAGCTTGACTGGTATCTTATTTTCTTGCAAGTCCCTTACTAACCCTCCTATGGCTGTTTATTGAGTTTTTCAGCAAGCTCTAATTAGTTAATGTACAATTCTTAAAGGCGGCACCCGGATTTGAACCGGGGGTGGAGGTTTTGCAGACCTCTGCCTTACCACTTGGCTATGCCGCCGTTATTAGTCTTAGCCAAACTAATGGCTCTCTATATTTTATCTACTATAACATCAAATGACAAAATCAAAATCATTAATTTGCAGCTTCCACTTAACTCAGTCCCGTCAGGGAGAGAGCAAATCTACTGAAATTGGGTCTCTCCCTAAGTTTAGCAAAGTTCGCCTTAGTTATGGGCGGCGTAGAAGCGTCAGCGGCTTGCCAAAGGCATCGCACCCCGTAGTTCACCAACCTCAAATCGCCTCTTATGAGGAGTTAGGGTTGTTGACTGTTAACAGTTAACGGTCAACTGTCAACTGTCTCACTCCTGACTTTCTAAACCTTCACTTCATCTGCAAAACTACCCCAGCGGACAAAGTGAAATGGTCCTGCGATCGCCCCCCAAATATGCTCATCTGTTTGGGGGTCGCGTCCTCGGTCGTGGCTGATAAATTTCTCTTGGTCAATCTCAAACTCACTATCAAGATAGGTCTTTTGTCCTTTGCGTAACACAGTACAGCCTTTTCCTGGTTCAACTTTGCCTTTGAAGCTATGACCCGTCCACTCTACAATAAATGAACAGCCTGGAAGTTTTTCCAACTGGTCGGCGGTTAAAGCTTTGAGGCGTTGGATGTCACGGGATGCACCGTAGAACTGCTGTTCTTCCTTAACGCTGTAATTTTCAATTTCGATGTGATCCCCTGCGTTCAGCAACTTTAACACCCGTACCCGATATGGGTCATTTAACGCGTAGTCATAAGCTTGTTCCAAATACAAACTTACTCCTGATAATAGTTCTAGGGGGAGGGGACGTATACACACACGAATGTGGGCAAAAAAAGGTGGGTTTTCAAAAGCTTGTTCTTGATTGCTGAAATCAGATGCCATCAAGCGAGCTAAGGTAACTATATCCGTAGAGTGAGTCATTATACCAATTTTGGATTTTGGATTTTAGATTCGGTAAATTAAGTTCTAGGCATTAAAAGCCTACCTACTTATAGCTTGACAAACTATAAATAATATCACATGAGGGTTGTAGAGCTTGTAGTTGCCTCCTTTTCAGGAGAATTTTCTGCCAACTATCGTCAACGGCTCATAGCAAGAAAGCAATTAGCAATTCCCGATGCAAATGAAAGGTCAAATACCCATGCTACGGCACGTCACCGTTACAATTACTGCCACTGTTACGTTTTGCTTCCTTTGCAGTTCGTTGACGCTGGCAGCACGTAAAAAGCCCAAACAGCCAGATAAATTTCCCCCTAATCCGCTAGAGATTACCACACCCGATCCCCTGTTACCACAAAAACCTGCAAAGCAACCGTTAACTCCCGCAGATAGTCAAAAGTTAGAGACAGCGCTGGATGAGCTGGATCAACAAGCTGCGGTTCAACTGCAAGCAGGGGAAACGGAAGAAGCGTTTGATCTATGGAACCGGGAACTGCGCTTGCGCCGCGTGTTGGGTCCATTACATGAGGTGCAAGCACTGTCGCGAGTCGGTGATATCGCTTGGCATCAAAACGAACGCAAAGAAGTGCAATATATTACTCAGCGATTGCAAACAATTCAAAAGCAGGCACAATTGCTCAACCCAGCAGGTCCACAACTTTTGCAAGCGTTGGGTGAAGCTTACCAACAAGTGCGATCGCCCCAACTTGCCCTTCAAGTTTATAACCAAGTTTTAACAGCACAGAAAATTACTGGTGATGTAGCAGCACAAATAGAAACCCTGAAGACGATTGGTGAAGTAAATCTCAGTTGGTTTGATTACACTTCAGCCGCAGCAACTTATGAGCAATTGTTAAATTTAGCTTCCTCTAGAGGAGATTACTTAGATAAAGTGACATCTCTACAAGAGTTGGCTTACATTTACGAGCAGGCAAAACAACCACAGCAGTCACTAAAAGTACGCAATCAGCTAGCAGAAATTTATCAGCAGGAAAACAATCTTACCCTGTTACCAGCATTGAAGCTGGCGATCGCTTCTGATTACGAATCTCTAGCACAGAAAAACCCCAGCTTACTGCAAGAGGCTTTCAAAAACTATCAACAAGCATATACCACCGCTTGGCAATTGGAGCAGTACGTGCGTGCAAGTGAAGCTTTGCAAAAGTTAATTGCGCTGTATCGTTCTCACGGACAAATAGAAGACGCTTTGCAAACTAGCCAAATTTTGGTACAAACGGAAGAGCAAGCCAGAGACTTTTACGGTTTGATGAAAGCCTACGACCAAATTGGGCAGATACAATTGCAACGCAAAGACTATCCGCAAGCACAAACAGCTTTTCGTAAGGGGCTAGAATTTGCCCAACAGTTGAAGTATAACGAAGCGTATTTTACTCAGCAGATAGAAAAAGCGTCGGGGCAAACTTTAAAGTGAGGAGTTATGAATTATGAATTATGAATTATGAATTTAAAACTTCTTACAAAAATGGGGTGTTGGGGGTAGGGGGTAGGGTGTGGGGTGTTGGGAAAAAGAAACTCCTTCAGGGATGGGTTTAAAGCCCACCAAGAAAAAAAGATGTATTTTGAGACGCGCAGTGAACCAGCGCTGCAGGAGGGTCAGCCCGACCTAGGCGACTGGTGAACCCGAAGGGCGCAAGAAATACGGCGTCCTTGTTCCAATCCCACGTCTTCAGGCGCGGGTCTCTACACCCTACACCCCACACCCTTTGAATCCCCACTCCCCACTACCCCGTGTACCTAGTACAGGGGGCGCGGAAATAAAGCTACCATCCGAAATAGGTAAAAAGCTGACAACATAGGTGTTCTTTCTTTTTACTTTTTACTCTTGCGAGTTCGCCAGTTGCTTTATGCCGGGGAACCCGTCCACCGCACTGGCTCACTTTTTACTTTTGCCTTGTTGTACTAGCTTCTTCGCATGAACTAGGTCGTAGAGTTTGTTCTCAAATTTTTCCATACATGCTGACCAATCAAATTCGAGGATCATAAGACGGGCTTGACGAGACATTTCTGCTTTAAGATCAGGATTTTCTAGAATCGCAATGACCTTGTTGGCGAAATCTGTTGGGTTGTTGGGTTCTGCTAAAAAGCCATTGCGACTAGGTAATACCTGTTCAGCAGTTGAGGGTGCAAGGGCTGCGACAACGGGGGTTCCAGAAGCTAGCGCTTCGTTATTTGTGGTGCAGAAGTTTTCAGTTACTGAGGGGTTGACAAATACGTCTGCACGTGCAAACCAGCCCAAAAGTTCTGTTCCGTGGGACTCACCCCACACGGTAATACCGGATTCAAATTTTTTGGCACGACGACGGAGTTCCTCATCCATCGGACCGCTCCCAACGATCACCAGATGGACGTCGGGAATTTTGGCAGCGATGGTTGGATATGAATCTAGGAGTTGGGTAATATTTTTTTCTGGGGTAATGCGCCCAACAAAAAGGAGGGTCGGTCGGTGGTCGTTGGGTATAGGGTCGTAACTAATGTTTGCGGGATTAAATTTTTGGCAATCGACTCCTTGATAGGGGACATATTCGCTGCGTTGACATTTCATCTCTCTGTACTTAGCAAGCTGTTCTCGAGAAGAAAAGAAACTGGCATCATAAGCTTCACTGAACTGCTTGATCAAAGTGGGAATGATCGGACGAATTAGGCTGAAGAACTGATCGCCTAAGTAATATCGGATGTAAGCAACGATATCAGTGTGGAAAAGAGATATCGTTGGAGTGCCCGTTTGCTTTGCGTATTCAACGGCGATTGGGCGACCATAACCTTGCAGAAAAAGTGAGTAGATTCCTCTCATTTGCGCTGCTTCTTCAACCACGACAATGTCCGGCTGGAACTTCTTTAGGAGTTCAGTGTCACTCCAATGTCGATAATGCAATGGTTGAGGAAGAGACTTGTAGAATATCAGTGGCTGTGTTGGGAATGCATAATTGGAAAAATTTGGGAAAGACTGTAACTCACTGAGCCCTGGCATAGGACGATTGCCAACATTTTTCGGGTACTGATCGTTGATTTGAGGGTGGATGAGAAAAACTTCATGTCCCTGCTGTAGTAACCAGCGAACCCGCTGATGTACTGCGACAGAAACTCCAGTTAAAAACGGAGCATATAATCCTGTAAAAACCGCAATGCGAAGAGGTTGCTTGTTCATGATTATTTAAGTGTAATCTCGTATTTTTTCCAAAGCAAAAAACTGGCGTCTCCAAGAAGAAGTACACCTTTTCGTTATGATTCAATTAATTGAATTTAGGATTTACGCATTGACAAAAATTTTAACGGTAAGAAACCGCAGATACACGCGGATAAAACTGTAGTTCATCCGTTGAAATCGACTCTTTTCAAGGAAGTTATAGTCGGCTTAAGCTAACTTCAGCTATGAGCCTAAGAGGAAATTTATTTCCTTGCTGGCGAGAGCACCGCTACAAAATATGAACGTAGATGAATTCCACCAAACCCTTATTATAATTACAAAATCACGATTTTTATTTCCTGATAATTGACTACATTTTAATGTGGGTTTTGGTTGATATAGTGCTATTCTACATTTTCAAACGATGTGTAACTGATTAATTTGCAACCAAATAATCAAATCACAGTAGTTCTTGACTTAACGACAGCGCTATAGCAGTCCTCAATGATTCGCGATCACACCAGAAACCCGGTTTCGTAAGGGTTACCGGGTTTCTGATGGCTGACAAATTTATAACTTAAATAGGATTGCTATAGTTGACATACCTGACATCTTGCACCTTCTCAATAAGGGTAGGGTGGACACTGCCCAACCTACGAAATCATAAGGCTTTTGGGCTTTGATTTTCGCAATAAGACGATGGTGCAAGATCTGAGATACTCTTATTAGGGTGGGCACTGCCCACCATATCTGGGTTTTGGTGGGCAGTGCCCACCCTACAGCACTTAAAATTTTTTGCGTTCTTCCGCACGGATTCCTATAGGCTGAAAATCGAGTTAGTTGCACATACTCTAAAAAAAGTGTGAAAAGTACTAGGTTTGCTGCTTAATTAGGTTAAATTAACAAGTAATTTCTTGAACTGACATATTGACTCTGCCTACTACCCTGCAACGACACAAATTAACTAATCCCAGAAACTGGGTTTTTTGAGTTGGAGCCACGAATTCTTGGTCTTTCCAAGTACAAAAACCTGGTTTCTCAACAGTAGGAGCGAACAGCCGTTCCTTACGGGAGCGCCTAAAGGCGAATGCCCCTACTAAATCGCTGTTCTAGAGAACTTGAATGACTCTGGAGTCACTGCCAGTTTGGCAACTGAGCGAAGAGCAAAAATAAGAAAATCGAAAATTAAGTTCTCCACGAGTTCAAGGTTAACATACACTCTCAACGTCAAGCTTTATTATGCAGTGACAGACATTATCAGATATTATCACTATTGCATTAGTGCATCACTATGTTGTCGCTCATCACTTCATAGTAATAGCAGCATGACTGTAGAATTTCTACCTGATTGCTGCCTAATTTTCTGCACACAATTCCCACCTAAAACCCTTCTATTTTCGTTTATTTGTTTGATAGAAAAGTCTACTACATTCAGGTAAAAATATTTGTTTACCTGGATTTATTCTGGTCTAAAACTATTGCGATTAGTCAAGGACTAAGTAAGATATAGGCGGATGATGATGAAAACTATTGCAGGCAAAACGGTACTGTTGACTGGCGCTGCTGGTGGTATTGGAGTATTTATTGCTCGTGTTCTGGCAAAAGAGCATGCAACTGTAATTGGCATTTCTCGTTCACAGGAAAAGTTAGATAAGATATGCGCTGAGGTTGAAGCTGCAGGCGGTAGAGGCATAGGCATTCCATTTGACATCAGTAAAGTCGAAGAATTATCAGTTTTGGTGCAGCAGATTCATCAGTTTGCAGGTTCAATAGATATTTTGATTAATAATGCTGCAATAGAAAAATACCGACCTTTCCAAAATTACTCCCTCAAGGACATCCAGTCCATATTAACGACCAATTTAGTTGCAGGAATGGAGTTAACCCGTTTGCTCTTGCCAAGCATGATTGACCGCAATAGTGGTCACATTGTGAATATAGCATCTGGCTCTGGTAAAAAGGGAGCGCCTTACAACAGTATCTATTCAGCCACTAAAGCTGGTTTGATTATGTGGACAGATGCGTTGCGTCAGGAATTAGCTGATACCGATGTGGGAGTTTCGGTAGTCTGTCCAGGATATACAAGAGCAGGAATGTTTCTGCAATTTGGCTTACCATCTCCCAGTTTAGCACGTGTCTCTCAACCCACAGATGTGGCGATCGCAGTGTTGCGAGCCATTAAGCAAAATCAAGGGGAAGTCATGCTTGATGGACTTCTAACAAGACTCTTATTTTCAAATATACAACTTTTTCCACAATTTGGTGATGCGATTTATCGGTGGATTGGTTTGACTAAGCTAAATAAAACCTGTGCAGAAAATCAAATGCGTGCCGAAGATTTTGGAGAAAAATAGTTCAAAAATAACTCAAATAATGGAGGAAAAATGGCTGATAGTCATTACGATGTCATCATCATTGGTACAGGTGCTGGTGGTGGAACTCTGGCAAATGTACTGGCATCAAGTGGGAAGAAAATTTTGGTTTTAGAGCAAGGTACTTTTTTACCCAGAGAAAAAGCCAATTGGGATTCCAAGCAAGTTTTGCAAAAAGAACGCTATTGCAATAGTGAGATCTGGTATGACAAAAATGGCAAAGCAATACGTCCAGCAACATACTATTATGTTGGCGGCAATACCAAATTTTACGGTGGTGCATTATTCAGATTTCGTGAGCAGGATTTTGAAAAAGTTATTCATAAAGGTGGCATTTCTCCCGAATGGCCATTGAAATATCAGGACTTTGCTCCTTACTATGATCAGGCTGAGAAACTTTACGATGTACATGGTCAGCGGGGTCTCGATCCCACTGAACCTCAGACCAGTGAAAATTATCCTTTTCCAGCAATCAGCCATGAAAGATACATTCAAGAAATCAACGACGCTTTAAAGGATCAAGGCTTACATCCATTTTATCTGCCACTTGGTATCAAGCTAAATGAAGTCAATCGCTTTTTAAGTACTTGTATTCGTTGTGAGACTTGCGATGGCTTTCCGTGTTTTCTTAATGCTAAAGCTGATGCTGACATTAACGGTTTACGTCCAGTACTTGTCTACCCTAATCTCACTTTAATGACCAGAGCAAAAGTTTTGCGTTTGCACACAAGTTCATCTGGTCGCGAAGTTACTGGGGTGGAAGTAGAAATTGGTCTCAAGCGTCAGATGTTTTCGGGGGATATTGTTGTTGTCGCTTGTGGTGCAATCAACTCAGCAGTATTATTGCTCAATTCCGCTAATGACCAACATCCGAACGGATTAGCTAATAGTTCTCATCTTGTAGGACGCAATTACATGGCGCATAAGTATGCGGTGATCATGGCTTTGAGTACAAAGCCCAATCCTACAGTTTTTCAAAAAACGCTTGCTGTTAATGATTTTTATTGGGGAGAAAAAGATTTTGCTTTTCCCATGGGAAGTGTACAATTGCTCGGCAATATTAATAAAGATAAAATCGCTGCTCATGGAGCACGTTTTATGCCCAGCATCATATCTGAGACAGTGGCAAATCATTCTGTTGCTTGGTTACTCATAACTGAAGATCTCCCAGACCTAAAAAATCGCGTACGGCTCCAGGGCAATAAAATTTTTATCGAATATACAAACAACAATGAAGAGGCATTTAATCGATTAATCAAGCGCTGGAAAGAAGTGTTAAGTTCAATTGAAGAGCGTCATCAGTCATTTTCATTGAATATTACCACAAAAATGTCTTTGAAAGAGGTTGCCCATCAGTGTGGTACTTGCCGTTTCGGTGAAGATCCTAAAACGTCGGTACTCAATATCAATTGCCGCACTCATGATATTGATAACCTTTACATTGTTGACAGTAGCTTTTTCCCTTCTAGTACTGCCGTCAACCCATCGCTAACAATTATGGCAAATGCTTTACGGGTCGGAAAACATGTGCTAGAAAGATTAGGATGAAGAGGAGATAGGGAGGCGGGGGAGCAGGGGAGCAGGGGAGCATGGGGGTATAGGTGCAGGAGGAGAAGGGAACTTCTCATAAACCCATCAAAATTATCTTAACAAACTGCTAGTCCCCCTACTCCCAATACTACAGAGGATAAGCCTTTTTTCCCTCCCTCACATCCCCACATCCCCACATCCCGTTCTCGGTCAGTTAACCGAACCAGATTGGGGACACACCAGCCATGGAGATATTTCTCGTTTCCATGCTGAACACTACTGATGATTAAGAGTCACAGTCCTTAATCATCTTTGTCGTTTCTATCGTCATCATCTTTGTTATATTGCTCTTTTTTATCGTCATCATCTTTGTTAGATTGAGCTTTTTTATCGTCATCATCTTTGTTATTAGGACTTACGCATTGACAAGAAAACCCAAATATGGGGTATGGATTGCAGGCATTTAACTTCGATTTTTCGAGACTTTTTAGGCGATGCCTGCGGCGGGCTACGCCTACGCTATCCATCCA
>Ga0116227_10006618_pt1 | contig 23341 bp, 21 predicted proteins | sample S1TSphgellanicum_FD_89693 | JGI IMG/M metagenome (GOLD analysis project Ga0116227, IMG submission 89693) | Host-associated microbial communities from peat moss isolated from Minnesota, USA - S1T2_Fb - Sphagnum magellanicum MG | ecosystem: Host-associated > Plants > Peat moss > Unclassified...
CAAACAGAAGAAGCAGAGGAGGGATGGGGGGGGGGGGAGGAAACCCCAGGGATTTGGGAGGAGGGAGAAAGAAGTGGTTAGCCTAAGTGCGGCTTTTAATTGAACTTCTCTCTTCTCTAGTTAATAAAACTTAATGGTTTTGTTTGTTGGGGATGATGAAAGCACTGAACTCAAGAAGAAAAGAAGGACTGAAGCAAAATAAACTAAAATTTCATCACTTGTCCAGAGGATTGACCCAAAATTTTCTTTCTTTCTCTCTTTCTCTTGCAAAAGCCAATAGTGTTGTCCAACACCACAGAACGACTCTTTGAATACATTTTGGCTGATCAAAGTTGGTGAAGCTTTAATACCTCCCTCCCCCACACGCTGCCAAGGATTGAACAGCCAGCCCAGATTGTATGACAATTTGTTTGTTCCCAGTGAATTCAGTCAGTTCCATTGGGCATTGGATTTGACTGCAGTTGCATACATTGCTGCAAAATTTGAACTCCCCCTTCCTCACATAACTGTTATAACACACTAACCCTAAACCCTAAAATTGCTTGGAGAAATTTCATTAGTGTATTTGGAGGGCAACTTATATCCATGAATATCTCCTTCCTAGAAAAAATAAAATGAGGGATCTTACACCCCCCAAATAATAGATGGAAATTGTGCCTGCTTTGTAAGTGTAATATCTCTCCCACTCTTCGTGAGAAGGTGCAACAAGAACTAAGAACACTAGGCCTCACCTTTTATGCTTTGTGATGTTTATATATTTAAGTTTACGATAATAAATTGTTGTGTCAAATTTTTATGCCTTTTAATGCCTTCAAAGTGAGGGACTTTTGAAAGTAAGCACCCCTCTACCTTGGGCACTACCCTACTTTAAACCCCTAACTTTGGGGTATGTCCCCCACCCTAGGGCTTTAGCATACACTCAAAATATATAATACTCAAAAAATCAACTCCCAAGAAAGTTTCAAAGAGAAATGTCATAGTGCAAAGCTTATTAAAAAACTAACACCAATTTAAGCAAAAAAAGGATGAATACTTTTTTTTTTAAACCTACACTAATTTCTAAATAAATAATGAGAATAATTTATTCCCATAAAAATTCAAAGAGTAATGTTATGGTATTAAGTTTATGAAAAATTTAACCCAAGTTCAATATTCATTGGGCATAAGTATTTATAAGGGAAAAAAAAAACATGAACTAGCTCCAAATGATAGAAAATTTCTACTCCCTAAAAACTTTCAAAAAAAATTGTTAGGTATATATAGTGCTAAATTTGTTACAAAATTTAAAACCCAAATCCAATTCATTAAAAGCATAAGCAAGTACCCATCTATCTAGAGCTACAAAAATACATGTAAAATAAATAAATAAATACATGTAAAATGTTATGATTATTACAAACATTATTACTCCAGAAATGTTTTTTTTTACCATGTATTTATTATTGCTTTTCCTATATATATATATTTAATTTTTTTAATTTAAATTTTTATTTTTATTTTTTTTGCTGCTGCCAGCACTGGAAAAGTTTTTACTAGTGAGTACTGAGAGCACTGTCTGGAGCCACAGGTTAACACTTAGAGAGGGAGTTTGACTGTACTCTGGTTTTGGATTAGTGTCAATTAATTAGTGCCTGTCACTTTTGACTGTTCTTTTAAGCCTGTCACTTTTGACTGTTCTTTTTAAGCCTGTCACATGACAGTTTTGCAGTTTATTAATTAGGCACCAAAGTATCAGATTATGTATGGCACTAAGAGTAAATGAAATGAAGGATGACAGTGGGTGGGGGGAGTGCTCTCTTGGTTTTGCTAACCAAAGGGAGTAATTATTAAAAGAGTTTAAGTCTAATGTTACTCTTTCAATTAGAAAAAAAAAAAAAAAATCTTCAAAACCCTAAACGAAGAAGATGAAGAGAAAAAAGTTAGGGCAAGAAAAGCTAATTAAAAAAAAAATGACACAATAGAGAAACTCGGTACCCACCCAAAAGGGTGAGTGAGTCTAAAGAACACAAAACAAGAGGCAAAGAAAGACCCAAGTACATCTTACGAACTCAACCCCGAAGTGTAGGACATAAAGTGTAGTAGGGTTTATTAAAAAACTAAAGGTGAGGTCATTCCCAAAACAAGGCACTTAGGACACTAGCTAGGCAGTATAGCGGAATCGGCCTCGCATTTTGGGAATGTCCCCCACCTGTCGGTTTTAACCCATTGTGAAGTAAAGAATGGTGAAAAGGTTTAGGGTTACTAAACAAACTTATGTATATCAACCTTCAATTGCAAGTTGGGTGTGTTTTCTTTTTCTTTTTTCCCAAGTGAGAAAAGAAAAGGGATGTCTCGGAGCACACAACATGCAAATTGACTCTTGAACAACCAACCAAGAGCTGAATGTAGGCAATGACATTCTCATACAAAACTACATATCGGGACCAATTCCCACTTATATAGTAGTCATACTCACTCAGAGATAAGACTTAAATATTTCTCCCAAGTGCAACCTTGTCTTTCTCACAATGGTTGGTTCATTTACGTACCTCTCACAGAGTAGAGTGCCTTTTGTTGTCAATGGTCATCATATGTAAAAGTATGTACAGTAAGTTGCTTTGCATGTGCTGCGCCTTTCACCATGCCATGGATTTTCCAGCAACAGAGAAGAAAGCACTTTTCTGAACACTTTGTCCACAGCAGTAGCAGCTGCCCACAATCACCACACACCATGAAAACAATTTTTGTCAGGAAATCATAGGTACTTGTAAAAAGAAAATTGCACCCACTGTGCCATTTATCACTTTCAAACAAATGTGATGATGGAGGAGCCTTTGAACCCCCCCTTCCCCTCCCTCCCTCCCTTTCTCAAAATACAAATTGTTTGCTTTTTTTTTTCTTTTGAGCAGCATGACAAAAGCTTCACATCATCATGTGAAGCGAATTTCATTCTGAAATAGTAGTAAAGGGCCATTCATATGATATTGAATACCATTTTTCCTCACAGTTACCTTTTCCGCCACTCCCGCCGGTTAAAATGGGCTCCATTTGGTGTCTGATCTATTCGCCTCTGCACAAATGAAACGTTCCGAGGTAGTCAAAAATGCATTAGTATGTACGTCATAAAAGCTTGACAGTAGAGCATGTCCTGATGAGGGCAAGGGGGGGTTTGTCTGTTACAAACCCATGAAGAAAAACAAAAGACCATAGAGATATGCTTAGTGTTTGGAAGTATCGATAACGATAATTTGTACCTGCTGCCCAGCAAGCTAAGTACCTCACACTTGTCACTCTCTCACAGAGAATGACAGTAAAGATGCACAGACCTATAAGTGTTTGGAGTTAGTGAGGATATATAAGTGATAATAAAATTGTACTCCCTCAAAATCTCCAAGTTCATGTAAATTCGCCAGATATCTATCTGTTTACACACCCATGAAGAAGAATAAACAACTAATCGCCCAGAGCTGCACTGACCATATCTATTTGGTGTTGGATTGCCTTCCTGCAAAAGGTTAATACTTCCACCCTTTTGCAACCTAACCATCTGTAACCAAGCAATCAAATTTGCCTTTTTCTGTTTTTCACCTTAAGATAATGCCAATCCTTAAGACATTGCCAATATTTGTAACGTAATCATCCCGATTTGAAACCAAGTACCAAGTTCTTCCTTTGACTTTCCCCAGTGGACTGTAACATGGTTGGAAGTCTACTCTCACTTGCATTGCAGGGTGGAGTTCAGAAACAATAAGTTGGATTAATACTTTTTTAACCACACATTTTGCATTAAAAGGGGTACAACACATATAGCACGTACCTTGTGTTGAAGGAGCCTTGAGACCCCTAACCATGGCCATGAGTTTTGACTTCAACAGCATTATCTTTGGTGTACTCATTTCCCACAAGATCAGAAGTAAAAGAAGTGGCTATGAACTTAATAGGAACTTAATATTCTAAGCAACAAAAGGGCTGTACTTTTCATACATTATTAGATACAATGCTGCCACTCTCTCCCCCCCTTTCCCCCAGCCCCATTTCTGAGTAGAGAATTGAACTAGCTTTTACCGTTTTCAAATGTTCACACATAAAGAAAGAATCATCAGACCTTGAAAATAATATCAAGCAAAGAGGGTTCACACTTGCACAGTTTGTTAGCTTTTAAGAAAATCTCACACAGAGAAACAAAGCAACAGTGAACACTGTGTACTACAATATCAAACTAGAACACCACCACAACATTGCTGCAAAATTCACAGGGTTATCTAAGGAAATACAAAGCCTTACTTGTCTCATCCTGTTGTCAGACATGTATTGCTTTGTTATGTACAGTGCACACATCTTGCAAAAGCTCTGCAAAGTCCCACAGCTTCAGGTGCAGAAAATGATGGATTCAAATCAGTAGAAGATGTAATGACAGTGTAGCAGCAGCAGTAGGAGTCAGGCAGGTATTTTCCATTACAGGTTATATACAGAGTTGTTGGAGAGCCTCATGGTTTTGTGGTACCTTCAGTCAGTCAGTCACCTTGTTGGTATGTACACCAGAAGTCGGAGCAGAGGATGTGGAGTATTTTCAGGAAGATGAAAACCACAACAAAGTCTCTTTCAGTGTCAGGATATAGAATACAATATTTTTACCCATTGGATACAATACATTTGGATCACTATTTCAACCAAGGCAAACTGGTTGGGTGTAGCCCAAGCCCATGTACTTTGATGGGTAGTTTTGATTGTGTACCAGAGGGAAGAGCAGCACTGCACAAATGCAGGTAGTGTGGTAAGGAACAGATTATACAAATGGTTTTTAAAATATCTAACACCCTTGTGGGTGGTGGACTCATCAAACCCAACCAACAAATCAAAGCCACAATCTGTTGGTCTGATGTGGAGACCCACAAAGAAAAGCTTTCAGTTCCTAATATCAACCTCAATTAATCCATTGCACTGCACCAGTAAAAGATCATCAAGGAAGATGAGGTCCTTGCAGCATCAATAATGTCCCTATTTAAAACTTGAACTCCTGTCACCTTTGTTTATGCTATGCATTACAAAATTAAGTCTCAAGTGAAACTCCAGACTGAAGACTTGTGACAATGTGTGCCTGCCTACCATGGCAGAGCACCCTGCACTTTCAATCTATGAAAATACAATTCCAGGATCTTGAAGCAAGGGACACAAGCTGGTATAATCTATAACACCTAATCCCCAGCGCAAAATCAGTAACCATATCCTGCACAGTAGAAAAGGGCACAAGAGTTTTCAGTTTTTTATCATCATGAGGGCATTAAGCCCTCATTAGTTCTGCAAGTTGATAAGGAGTTTCACATTGCAAGGCACAATCTACTACTGGAACAATCTACTCACCATGGGCACAAGAATTTCTTGCTTCACAAATTGACTGTACTTTGCCAATACCTATTAGTTAACAGGTGCACTAAAAGGTACCATAAACAAATTGAACACATTACCACCTATGCTACTGGAACAAATTGGGCTTTGAAGGTACCTGAATTATCCATTGGGGACCCTGCAGGAGCACCCTCCTCCTCCTTGATATCCACTACCACCACATCAGACGTGAGGAATGTCTTGGCCACTGAGCTAGCATGCTCCAAACAACACCTTACCACCTGCAGAATCAGACAATGTAACAATCAAAGAATGTTGTAGGTTTATCTTACAACCTAACACACAGTTTTGCAGTGAGAAAATGAACAAGCTGTGAGATCCACATTGAGTTTGCTAACAGTTCTGGAAGTGATTACCAACCACAAAATGCAAATGAAACATCAATGATACAAACCTTGGTTGGGTCAATGATGCCAGCAGCCATTAAATCTTCATATACTCCTGTGGCAGCATTGTATCCAAAGCTGGGATTGTCGTTTGAAAGCACCTGCATCACACCATTGGAACTGTCATGTCTCAGCAATATGAAGTGCTGATGATGATGACCACTGCATTAAATATGACACAGGATTTTTAAGAACATCACTGAAATCTACAGCAGAAAATTGTTTCTTCAAACTGGTACTCTGAGACATGCTGAGCATACCCTAAAAATTGTGTTGCACCTCGTACACAGAAACAAGGATAGCACCAAGATCATGCTTCGCATGCACAACTGTTGATAACATTAGAATGGATGTGAAATGCAAATAAGATTGGGAAAATGAAATTGCCCACCTTCTCCACAACCACACTGCCATTCACACCTGCATTCTTGGCTATCAACTTCATGGGGTAACTCAATGCACGCTTCACAATGTCAGCTCCAACCTGGCACACAACGTAAAATAATCAGTTGCAGATCAATTAGGAATTCCCCTTGAGGAAGATTGTGGGAAAGAGCTCAAAATCAATGCTTTATCTATTGCCTAAAGTCTCAATGGTTGCAGGGTGGGGAAACATTTTCTCTAACAAATATAACAAACCTTTTGCTCATAGTTCTCAAGTGTGCCCTTGATAGCATCAACCTTGCTGGAAAGTCTCAAGAGTGCACATCCTCCTCCCACAACAATGCCTTCCTCCACAGCAGCCTGCTCCATGCCAAACAATAGCAGCAGATATGAGAAAAAAGGTATGCAGTCACAAATGGGCAGTGGACAAGTAAGAGAAAATGTACAGCAAGTCAACCTTTGTAGCGTTCAGTGCATCTTCCACCCGCAACTTCTTCTCCTTCAGCTCGGTTTCAGTTTGTGCTCCAATCTGTTACAGAGTAAATGCCAAAGCTTGTGAGAATTCAATAAGCATTGACCACTGGAAAAAGCCATGCATCTGAGATAACAAGGAGCAATTAGAAAAAATGGGCACTGAAGGACTAATCTACCATGCTTTGGGCAGTTCCCTGGCCTTAACATAAAAAACTATCAACGACTATTTTCTTTTGGGTTTTTTAAAGGTGGATGCCCAAAAATTACACAACACTTCCACACTTGACATATCTAGAGATAGCAGAGAAGATTCCACAACAACAATTCCAGACCAACAAAGCAAATGCTAACATCAGAGACCTGGATGATGGCAACACCGCCAGACAGTTTTGCAATTCTCTCATTCAGCTTTTCCTTCTCATAATCTTGCTCTGCCACCTGCATGTACATAGCATCCACACTTATTGTGCATTGGACTTCACATTAACATCACTGCAGAAGGTCACAGAAAACTTGAAACATGACTAAAGAATCAAAACCGAAGCATCAGAGACCCACCACCAAATAAATTTCAGTCACTTGAGAACATAAGATGAAATAGGAATGGGCACAACACCAAGGTCTATATCTAAAGGTCAAATGTAGGCCATGGTACTGCTAGGAATTGTACATCTGCAAACATAAAAATAAGAAAAGGAATATTGTTTCTACCTCTATCAAGTTACGAATTTGGGAAACACGCTTGGTCACAGCATCCTGAGTGGATCCATCTCCCACAATTGTTGTGGAATCCTTAGTAAGTTCCACTTTGGCAGCAGTTCCAAGCACTTCTCGGCCTACCTTGTCCAGTGATAAACCAATCTCATCTCTAACAACAGTGCCTACAAATTGCAAACAACACTGATGTTACTTTCCCAAAAAAACAAAAAGTCATGTGATTCTTTCTTGATACTATGAATGGAATATCAGTCTGTCTCCATGAGATCTCTGATGCAAAGAAATTTACAGAGCTTGAATCTCGGCATGTAGCACAGTCTAAGCAAGACACAGTCTGGAAAGCTGCTCACCTCCAGTTAGAATAGCAATATCATCCAAGTACTGGCTTTTCCGTTCTCCAAACCCTGGAGCCTTGATTGCTGCCACCTTCAGAGCACCCCGCAGCTTGTTCACAACCAAAGTAGCCAAGGCTTCTTGCTCAATGTCCTCGGCAATAATTAGAATTGGGTACCCACCACGGATTGCATCCTCAAGAATTCCAATCATGTCACGAGCTGTCGAGATCTTCTTATCAACAAGTAGCAACTGGAACATGCAAAAAGATGATCAGCCTTAGCACCATCTACCCTTACCCCTCATTGTGCACTGATTGCTAGTAAGTAGCCATTCCTAACACTGGAATTGAATGATGATGAATTGAGAAGTACATGACAAATACACACCACACAACATACCAAGCAAAACTACAAAAGCAAATTACCTTATCCTTGTTTGCTGTAAGACCAGGAAGTTCTTGCATTTGCATCTTACAAATAAAAGAAGCTACAGTACATTCTAAAGCAAATAAATCTTTCCCTCCCCCCCGCCCAATTTCAAGCAGTAAAAATAACAGTATACCTTGCAATTGTCATACTGGACTGACATCTTCTCTGGGTCAGTCACAAAATACGGTGAGATGTAACCACGATCAAACTGCATTCCCTCCACTACATACAAGCTATTCTCAGCACTCTTTCCTTCTTCCAATGTGACAACACCCTTGCGGCCCACTTTGCGCATAGCCTCAGCAATCATCTGCCCTACTTCCTCATTGTTGCCAGCACTTACAGCTGCAACATCTGCCAGTTCACTCTCCTCAACCTGATAAACCCACCTTCCCCCTGTAAGCAAAAAAAACCATGATTTCCTCCCTCTTTATCTCTTTAGAACTTGGCAATCAACAAAACAGCTCATCTTTCTCTACAATACTAAAAGCACCACAAGCTGCAACTAAGAGCCACCTCACCTCCTTTGATAGCAATTTCAACTCTTTGACCAGAGCTGCCACTGTCTTGTCAATGCCCCTTGTGATCTGAATGGGATTAGCACCTGCAGCTACCACCTGCATGCACAAATGAATTTAGCCTCATTGCAAGTCCATCCAGATGATAGAAATTAGCATTCCATAGGCCAGGAAAACATGCATCTTCAGCAAGAAATTATGGCCTGGACTGAAACAAAGTGACCCAAAAAAATTAAAAGCACATATACCTTCACACCCTCAGCAATCAGCCCTTGTGCTAGTACAACAGATGTTGTGGTGCCATCACCAGCCAAATCATTGGTCTTTGCTGCTGCTTGCCTCACAAGCTTAGCACCAATATTTTCCACTGGATCTTCCAACTCAACCTGCAATAGCAACATCTCTACATCAGCATGCTGACTAGAGAAATCGAAGGTGAAGAAAAAAACTCTAAAGTGCATGAGTCCAGTAGTGGAACAGAACTCGTTTCTTGAACAGGCACGTATGCAGAGGTTGTGGTAAGAAGAAGAAGCATTACCTCCTTTGCAACTGTGACTCCATCATTTACAATTTTAGGTGAGCCATACTTGCTCTCCAGGACCACATTTCTTCCCTTTGGTCCAAGAGTCACACCCACGAGATCAGCCAATTTGTTGACTCCGATCTGCAATGCAACAACGCACATATAAGGTATTTAACAATCCGGATAGATGGAGAGGAGGACTAAACCCTACATGAAATTGTGGAAAAAAAAAATCTAATACCAGAAGAAAATTGCAGAAATGCAAACATCAAATGGAAAAAGAAGGCAACAACCGGCAGAAGCAGCTAAACCCTACATGAAATTGTGAAAAAAAAAATCTAATCACAGAAGAAAATTGGAGAAAATGTGAATGTCAAATGGAAAAAAAGAAAAGAAAAAAAGGCAACAATCGGCAGAAGCAGCTAAACCCTCCATGAAATTGTGTCTGAAATTTGTGAAAAAATATTATCTAACCTTCAAAGAAAATTTCAGAAATGCAGACACCAAGTGGGGGAAAAAAAAAGGCAACAACTGGCGGAAGCAGAAACTTTGTGTATGAAGTTGAACAATCGCTAGTAGGTCTACTAATTGCATTAAAACAAGGAAACTCTTATTCAAGGAAATCAGGCCTGCAACACATACTCTTGAGAATATCACTCCATTCAAATGTGCCACAATAATTCAATGACTGAAAAAGAAGGCACAGACAGAGACAAAATTCGGGGGAAAAAAATTTTACCTGCATCTTCTTGGTAGCAGAGCCATCCTTGTTGAAGTAAAGCTCCTTAGCCATGGCACGAGTATGCACCACGGCAGCACCTCCTCGCCTTCCTCTCCGACTACTAGTACTCATACTAACCGTCCTCCTCGCTTGCGGAGACGCCAACGGACAACCGAAAGCGAAGGAAGACGACAAGCCATGTGCAGCCAAGGCAAGTTTGTTGTTCCTCTTGTTGAAATTGCCATCCTCCTTTCCCCCACTAAGCTTCACGGCAGATGCCGCTGCAACAGCAGCGGTCGCAGAAATACTCACGGCTGCCATTTCTCTTCACTCTCTTGCTCTCTCCGCGCTACGTGAGATGATTATGCGTCTGATTGCGCGTGCGCTAGTGCGTCTGGCGAAGCTCCTCCTCTCGCTTGTGTCCAACGACGAGGGTTTGCTGGAGAAACTTTAGGGTTTGCTTAAAAACCCTAAAACCTTGCGTCGGTTGTAAGGACCTCGTTTTCTCTACCATGCAATAACGATATCCATATCAAGCGGCCCTTAGCGTAGGCGTCCCTAAACGTAAGCGCCAAATAGGCCCTTACCTCTTACTGGGTAACCTAGACCTAGAGATAGAACAAGTGCTAGTGTTGGGTCAAATGGGCCTTTTACCTATTATTAGGTAACCCTGACCTAGACCTAGCAGAATTTTTCTTTTGTGGTGAATTTTAGGCATTTGGCGAATTTTTTTGCAAAAGAAAAAAAAAGTTCAAATATTCTCATTTTTTTTAAATTACCAGAAATCCAAAAGAAAATCTAAAAAATTGTTGTATTTCTACACATTGCTCAAGCAAGTAGCCGGGATATAAAAGGATTTTTTTAATAAAATTTTACTTTCATAGGTGGTCTATAGCCCAACATGGCTAAATCTCCTTGTGGATGATCACTAGTGTGCTAATATCACAAAAATTTAAAAAAATAAAAAAATAAAAAAAACCATTGAGACCTAGTATCAATGCTTAGTGTTGGGTCAGATGGGGCCTTTTTAACCTCATACTAGGTAACCTAAGCCTAGACCTAGTATAAGTGCTATAGTGTTGGGGTTTGAAGGGCCTTTTACCTCTTACACATACCCTAAGCCTAGACCTAGTATGAGTACACTATAGTGTAATTGGGTGTGAATGAGCCTTTTACATCTTACTAGGTAACCTAAACCTAGACCCAATACAAGTGCTATATATAGTGTGGGATGCAAATGGGGCCTTTTTACCTCTTACTAGGTAACCTAAAAGTAAACCTAAACCTAGTACGAGTGCTATATTGTTGGGCCGTAGAACCACTTGTAGGGTACTTAGTCCTAGCCTACTACTAGTAGGGTACTTTCAATATTGGTGATGTGAAATGGGTGTCCCAAACAAAAGGTATTAAATTAAGAACTTAGAATTTTATATTTTAAATATTTTCTTAGAATATTTTATTTATTTATTTATTTATTTATTTTTCTTTCTGGGTTCTTTCTTTTTCTTCTCCCATTTTTCAGGAATGTCCCACCAGGTGGTGCTTGTTTTTTTTGTTAATTTTTTTTTGGGGAACTTCATCCGAACGAACGGTTTCCTATTTTAACTAGTCCTGGTTTGAACCGGTGTTTTGGGTGGGTGGGTGGGTGGGTACGTCTTTTAGCCACATATGTGTACCCCGTGAGTAGTAGTAGTAGTATATAACAACATAATTTACACACCGAACATGGGTCTCTATTTTTATAGGAGGATTTTTGAAAGATGATATTTTGGCTTGTGTCGAAACTTGAGATTAGTCATAGAGTTTATAATATCTTGAAGGATTTTGGTTTCTTTTTAAATGATTTTTTGAACATTATAATTTTTGCATGGTGAAATATTTGAGTTTCCACAATTATTATTATTATTTTTCCTTAAGATACATTTTAATGTAAATGGCAAGAATGGTGAAATATTTGAGTTTCCATAATTATTATTATTATTTTTGCCTTAAGATACATTTTAATGTAAATGGCAAGAAGGCCACAGTGTGACACACACCCCCTTGTTTAGTTGTTATTTTTTAATCTTTCGAGTTTTATAAAAAAAAAAAAATTTAAACTCTTTCTTCTCACATTTTGAGGAATGTTATGTTTTTCACACAAGTTTTATTATTTTTGAACCGTGTGAGTTCATTCTTTGAGAATTTCATGGAACATTTCGTATTTTAACTCGTGCTCGTTTTGAACCTTTTTTGATTACGAGATCGATTATACAAAGGGGGAGCAGCTAGCTACTGCAGTTATGTAAGGACAAGATTTCTTCTTGTGAGTTATTCCCCACCATCACTCTCCTCATCCTGTCTTGGTGATGATTTTATTTATTTATTTATTTATTTATTTTTGGCTTTCCCGTCCAACACCATTCAATACTTCCAAACTCAAAGAATCAATTTGACGACTTCATCACTTTGGTACTTTTTAAGAAAAATAAATAAATTTTAAAGCCTTTTGCCAGAACTTGGTCCCAATGAACCAATCAGGTTCCAAAGGACCCCCCTTTCTATTCATCCCTGTCTGTCTAAGGACAATCTGTCGGTTATTTATTTCGATTTCTAAAAAAAACTGCCATCCTTTCCCCCATTTCTAAAAACCTAACATAACAACCCCGGAACTTAACAATTTCATGAAGCACTCTGAGAATAGTACTCCGAGAATGTCCGAGTGTATTTTTTTAGACCACGGTAAATCTGTGAATACCCCTCCTCGGCATGCCGACTGCTTAAAGAGGGGAGAGATTCATTTTTCTTATAAAAACAAAAACCCCGGAACCCGTGGTTATTTGAAAAATCAAAGAACCACCCAACACTAGTTAAAGCCCATGGGTGGCGAGGGACATTCCCAAAATGTGCGGCCCCGGCCCGATTTTTGCAAGTTGGGAGAGACGAATCAGCGTTTACATTTTGAGAATGTCCGGCACCCCCCCCCCCATCATGGGCTTTTACCCTACACACAAAACACCCTCCAAAATGGGGAAGTCGAAGCTTTCGAAAATCATATGAGTGGTACCCAAAGCCAGGCTTTCAGGCGGAAAAAAAAAAAATCCCCCCAACATTTTGGCTTTCATTTCTAGTAGATGGCTTACCTATTATGCTCCCGGTTTACTAGGTAGCTACAAATAGGGGATCTTATTAGTAGGATCCTCTAGGAGAGGGAACTAGGCTTAGAGACCCCCACTAAGAACTCTACGCCCTACTCTAGTAAGTCTTTACTACCTAGTAGCCCTTAGCCTACACCTTTTGCCAAAGGAGTGATCTGATTGGTCATCCCTCATTGTCTACTAGAGTTTTCTAGATGGTAGGCCCCCTAGAGTCTAGCCCACTAATACCTACTAGCCTATCCATCTACACCTAGATAGGAAGGTAGGTAACTACAACTCCCCCTCCCCCTAACCCTATCGCCCCTCCCATCATGGCCTCCACACGTGTGAGACGCTTAACCACAGCTGTTAACCATTTCCCCCCCCCCCTCTCCCCAATTACCTCCATGCATGGATGAATGTGATCATTCCTTCATGCACTCATTCCCTTGTACATTGGTGCGTACATCCATTATTATGCTGTATGATACCCCCCTTCCCCTCCTCTCCCCAATCCCTTTCCCCCTCAGTTTGCATGAGACTTTGAGTAGGTACTGTTATTTATGTTTGTGCGTGTGAAGAAAAGCAAAAGCTCTTTGCACGTATTTCTGTCCCAAAAAAAAAAAAAAATTTTAAGAAAACCCTAAAAAAACCCTAAAAAAAAAGGAGCAAGCGAGATTGGCGGAAGCCAAGTACAACTTTCTTGTCGAGGAAAAATAAAGAGAGAGAAAGGCAAAAACCCATTGAGCCAATAGAAGGAAGCCGATTGAGCGATAGAGGCAAAGCCAATTAACAAGTGGGTGCTTTTGGGGCGAGTTGTGGGGGGTGTGCGTTTGTCTTTTCTCTTGTTGTGTGAGCAAACATCATGATGATGGGTTTTGATTTTCACAGAAACTCTGCAAAGAGAATTGAGAACATACTTTAGTAACCATCATGAACCATGCAAACAAAACATAATATCATCACTCTTTCATGCCACAACTCCCCCCATTCAAACAAAAAAAATAAAAACGCAAGTAGAAAATGAATCATAAAAACAAGTGATTCATTCATCATGTAATCACTCTGCGCCTTATGACACAACTTGAAATCAATAACAATTGAAATACAAAATGTTCTGCAAAGTTTGCCCCCCCAAAACAAAATGAACTCACCACAATTCACACAATATGACCGGACGGATTCAGGGGAAGCTTCATTTCTCATCCCCACGTCCTTTACAATATATGGATATTATTATATTACCCAGTGAACTCACAACACAACTGACAATAACACCCACAGAAACATTCCTCAAATGTTTATAAAACATTTGTTCTTGTTGGCCTTGCCTCTCTCTCTCTCTCTCTCTATCTCTCTCTGGCCTCATCCCTAGTCCTCATTTCTTGTGGGACCTTGAGTGCTTATATTTATTTGTGTGAGCTCTTTGCTGGCTTTCCATCATGTGTTGTGACAATGTCTGAAGTTTTCCAGATATGAATCAAGTGGACACAGATTGAGTGCTGGTGGGGGAGGGAGGAGGTTGGGGGGGGGGAGAGATAGGGGGGGGATGTTTTTGTCTTTCTCTTCTGTTGTTGTTGTTGTTGTTGTGGGTGTGTGACAACATCATCACCATCATCCCTTTGGTTCAGAATTCTGCTCAGAGAATTGAGAATGTCGCAGCACATGATAAAAAATCAATTTCTGGATCTCCTCCTCTTTCTCCTGGACATGGCCCACCCCCATTGGGCCCTCACCCAAATGTCCCATATATTCTAATTCTAACCATAGTTGTTCATTCACACTTTTCATCGTAATGTAATGGAACTTCCAACCAAATTGGCCTCCTAAATCTTAGATCCTAATTCTAACCATAGTTATTATTCATTCACACCTTTCCTCATTATATTATGGAACTTCCAACCAATTTGGCCTCCTAAATCTTAGACCCTAATTCTAACCATAGTTGTTCATTCACACCTTCCGTCTTAATATTATAAAACTTCCAACCAAACTGGCCTCCTAAATCCTAGACCCTAACCCTATAACCATAGTTGTTTTTGTTCAGGCCTTTTCTTACAAGACTATGGAACTTCCAACCAAATGGGCCTCCTAAATCTTAGATCCTAATTCTAACCATAGTTGTTCATTCACACCTTTCCTTGTAATATGATGGAACTCCCAACCAAATTGGCATCCTAAAACCTTAGACCCTAATCCTAACCATAGTTGTTCATTCACACCTAACCTCATAGTATTATGGAACTTCCAACCAAAATTGGGCCTCCTAAATCTTGTACACTAAACTTGAAAGTTTCTTCCTGTAACCCTTGGAACTTCCAAGTTAGAATATCAATTCCTCTTTTTGCAAATTGCCTTGGGATTGTTTTCTATCATGTTGCAAATCATGAATCCAACTAAATTAGCAAATCGCCCCGAAATCAATTTGCATTAGTACTTATATCATTACTAAACCCTCTCATGATGATGGTTCTTAAAGAGAGTAACACCCTCATCATGGGATGGTCTATGAAGTAATAAAATTTAATGAACTTTCGGTCATACCCAATATTGCACCCTCATTTCTCTTGATAGTTAGTAGGAGAATTTTTTTTGTCCTAAAAAAGTTCACCAACTCAACATGACAAAAAGAAAACCCTGAAGGAAACCTCTTCCTATTCAAAGATGGAGGAGGACATTGGCAACTCTAGTCCCCAAGGATTTGGAAGATTTGGATTCCACACTTTTGGATGACCATTTTACTTCTAGACACTCGTTATAATGGGTTCATCGTTGGGTACCTATTGGCAACCTGATGTAAACGTTGTTTGAAGTTGGTGAGAACACATTGGGAACAACAAAAAACTAACATCCTAAACCCTAAACCCCAAAAGAAAAAAAAGAGCCATGGTCTATTGGGTGTATGACACAATTCCTCATTGGATGCGCATAATCACCATTTCCAACTTTTTTCATCACCTATTTTGTCCTAAGCTACTGCCAAAGGTTCATGGGGTTTAAGAATAAGAATATGAGTCTAATGCCATCGTTAACAAGCCACCAGGTTTGAAGATGTTGTAAAATCTTGATCATATAGTTTTGTGGTTTGAAGATGTTGTAAAATCTTGATCATATAGTTTTGCACAAAACATTGTGGACAAGTGTATATATGTATTTGCAACACCTTCCACCATTTGTATCATGATGAATGATTGCATTTCTTTTCACATTTAATGCAAGGTTTTTAATTGGTTAATGTCATCATGAAAAAACATTGAAAACTCCAATGTAGTGCATTTTAAAATAACCAAGGAAATTGATGTCAATTGTGTCAAATTCATTGGTTACTTGGTGATGAAAAATGACTATTACTTCCAATTTCCTATTGAAACCATGGGTTGAAAACCTTAATCAATTTTTTTTAAATGCAAAGGAGAATCCAACCAAGATTTATTTAAAACATGAAATGAATTGATGCCTAGCATATACAGGTATACCAAGGCACCAAAACAACGACAACAACAAATGGAAGGTAAGTATATGGACATTAACAATTTTTTATTGAAGAAATTTTGCAACCTAATGAGCTTGCAAAGGGCCATGCAAATTGCGCAAAGGAAATTGGATGGTTGAAAATGGATCTTGTTGTCACTAAATCAATGATATAAAAAGACTTTGGAGCCATCCACATGAATGGTTGAGGATTGGCATCACCAAGGATGATGAATGTTTGTTGTTTGCTACCACCTTCCTCATGAGAGCTAGCCTTAGTCACATTTGTGCCTATTGCAACATTCCTATCATCGCAACACATTATAAGAGGTGGCAAGTTCTATTGTCACCTTTGAATGCATTATGAGAATGAATCTTCATTCACCTTTCATTATTTATCCGTATAAACAAGGTTGCCACTTGCTTAAAATTAACACAAATGCCTTGAAATCTATTTGTATGATGAATTTTGGACATTAAATGGGCAACATGCAATAAATCAAAGGAAGCAAGGAAAGTATTTTGGGCAAATTATAACATATCTTTTATTTGTAACATTGAATTTGAATCTTGTTACAAATCTTATTTTGTAAAATTTTACATTTATCATATTTATGTTTCAACATCATATTAATGTTTTGTTGAATACTAAATAGAGAGCATTAGTAAAAGGTTTTTGGGAGGATAAAAAAGATTGTTTTTTCCCAATTTTGATTTAAATTAAGTGCATTTGTTGCCAACGCATTCATGTGTTTGTGGGCTAATCAATGCATAATGGGGTGCAATGGTGAACAAGAGGATTATTAATCAAATTTAAGGACGGTGTAATTTTCACCTTTGGCATGTGATTTTATTTTTTTTACTTTATGCTTCAATAATTCAATGTAATTTGAATATGTTAGTAATTTGTGTGTTGTTTAGATCTTTTGTTGATTTTTTGTGTTTCGAAAATCATGTGTGTTTTGAAAGTTGATTACAAAATGCATTGTTGTCAATGATCATGTATACAAAGAGTTGGTTTTTTTCTTTGGTTATTTCTAACTATGGTGCTTCCTCCAATTATTATTTTTGGTCTTTTTTATTGAGAATTTTTTCAAGTGACAACATTTGGCTCCTTTTATTGATGTTGATTTTTGTGAGTTTAAACTTCCACCATCATTTGCCACACACAATCCTTCACATCAATTTTCAAAGCCGCACACAAACTTGATGTTTATGTAAATCTTACAAAAAAATTTCAACCAAACATAACTAGAAAATGTGAATGGAAGTTCAACAAAGTTTACCAAGATCTTTGGGTAACTATATATTTAGTTGGTTTGAACCAATATGTGAAGCAAACAAGAAAGTGAAAATGGTCAACTATAAGATTTGTTATATAACTAAAAGGAAAAACAAGTTATTGGTGCAATAGTTTAATTCTTTGATCAAGCATTTTGGGCTTTAAAAGTGTTTAGTGCCTAAATTAAGATTTGTTGTTAAGGAATATTTTGTGGGTTTTATTTACATTTAGGTGAAAAAAGGTGTATGGATCTATAACACATGATTAAATTATCGTGTTGTTTATGAAAGGAAGGAAGGCAAAGAAAAATATGGAGAAAGTTGATAAATATATATTTTTAATTTACTAAATTCAAAGACCTGAACACCATTAACCTTACCCATAAGCATGTTTGTTTTGAAATAAATAGAACCATTGTTTTCCCAAGGTTTGGAAAACACATGTATCACCACCTAATTCATGTAAAAGCATGCACCATATTTTACTATTGTGCACTACATCACACATCGCACGAATTTGACCATGTAGACCTTGAATTTGTTGACACTACTACAATTCATTTTTTTATTGGGTTTTTAAATCCAAAAATACCCAAATTGATAAGCGTATATATGACAACCTTATCAATCTGGACAAGATTTGGATGTGCCAATGTGATTAGGTGGTCAATTTGGACTTTGTCATTTTGGTTAACATAATGACTAACCATATAACTAGTAGATTGTGGATTATTTGATTAGTAAACAATGGGCCATTTGATTAGGTCAAATTTATATTTAAATTTAGATCATTTGTTGGATTTTTTTTAATTAATAGGTGGGTAAGTAGAAAATAAGTCTAAGTAGGTCAAAAAAAAACATTTTGGTAGGTAAATGTTAACCTAGTTTAACTTAACCTACCTAACCCAACTACTTTAGTTTAAATTATCTACCCTAACCTTCTAAACATGCACATAGGTTACAATTATAAGAAATTGAACCCTAAACCTCCACATTGGTAAACCAAGTCCTTAATAATGGACTACACATCAAAAATGTTCAACTTTTGTCAACTTTTTTATTTCATATGTCTATTTCACATCACTAAACATAATGGCTAAACCTAGGTGACAATTAATGGTTAAAGTTAGGTTAAACCTAATGGTTAAATCAAATAGCTATACCTAGTACTAAACTTAATGGCTTAATATATTAGAGTTAAACATTGACTAAACTTAATGATTAAATCTAATGGTTAAACATCATGACTTAAACATGAATTATTGCAATTTCATAGATGTAAACATTTCATTTGGATGTATTTATGTGAAAGGGTTTGCAAATATTTTGGATTGCAATGGATCTAAATTCTAAACACCTTTTTTTATGTTAAATGAAACAAAAAAAGGCTTCAACAACTACAAAATATCATGTAAGCCTTCATTCAAATTATTTGTGTATAATATTGATATTTGTTTATAGCTACCATGTGTGTTTCATACCAAGTGTGTACATTTATTGACCTTTGTTCATTATTTAAGTTATTATGTGATATAAAAACATGTTTTCCTGATATTGATGCGGAGGGATGGGAGTTGTGATGATGAATTTTGATTATCCACAACCATTATGCAAGGACACCCATCCTTTGAATGGTTTGATAACATTTTGGTTGTAAATTTGCAATTATTTTGTTTTGTTCATAAAACAAGGTTGAAGAAAGTTGTAAGGTGCATTCATATGAATTAACCTACCACAACAGAAACCATGACACAATCATGTCATGTGTTATTATGTTTTTGAGACAAAATGATTATTTTGAAATGTTAAACAATGAGGGGTGGATGTAGATGTTTAATCTTTCAACCAATAAGTTCAAAAACAATTAGCAAAAAATAATTGAACAAATTTTGAATATTTTATTTAAATGTAAACTAATAAGGAACCTAGAACTATAGGACATTTCCAAAATGATATTTTTTCATTTGGAATGCCCAAGTCTTATTAAAAAATTAAATAATACATCATGTTTTTAATATCCATGTCTCGCCAACTTCCTTCTGAATTTTTGGAATATAACCTAATTATTAAAAAGATTGATTTGTTTGTTTTGACTCTTTATTGACACAATTTTTTTGATGAAAACAATTGAAATTCTAAGATCAATTCCATAAAATAATTTTTTTATAATATAAAAATTTATTCCATTATGTAAGACACATGTTATTTTAGTTGTAATTAAAATATGAAATAATTTGGACAAATATTGTTATTCCTATAAATGATTTTTTGATAAAGTTGTGTAGTTAGACATGATTCTTATGTTGTGTTTAAAAATACTTATAGGCATATTTTGATTATCAAAATTATGATTATTTTTTATCATATTGATCCAAATGTACATTCCCATGTAATGAAACAATACAAATGATATAACTTGTAGTTTATACCAACCATAACAAATAATCAAAATTGATATTTAGTGTGATTTTGAAGGCAAAAAGTCCCTTTGTGTACTTCAATTTCAAATGTACCATGTAACGGTTATTTTTGACCTAGGTTTACATAAGGATAGATAGAAAATGGTCATGCAAGATAGTCCAACATTTGATTCTGAAACAAATTGATGAAGAAATGGTAGGCATTTGGTCACAAATTGGCTACTTACAAGGGTTAGAAATAGGTGCAAACATATATATGGATTGAAAGATTGATAGACCTTCCAAACTTGGAGATATGGTACATGATCATTATTGACCCACTATTTGGGCTTTTTAATTGATTAACTTTTGATTATTTTCCATTTAAAAATATTTATTCAATAAACCAATGCAAGCATGAATATTTCAAACCATGTTTCGATTTCAAACTTGTGGGTTAATTTGAGATTTTACCATTCATTGAACTTGTAAGATTAAGTTGAAATTCTTGTTACATTCCTTCTTAATTATGCATTAGACACCATTTTGAATTGTAAGATGTGATTAGAGGACATTTTTCCTATTCAACACATAATTAGTTCTTAACCCAAATCCATTAATAACTTAAAAAAGTTTCAAATTTTTACTTAGAAGTCAATATTGACTTGTAAAATAATATTTCACCACTTGTAGCATGGTTGTTCTTAGTCATTTATAAGAAGGTTCACAATTCAAAAGAAAAATTTACAAGTAGTTCCATTCAACACAAAACATATCCCCAAATACCTAGGCTTTGTATTACACATTGTGTACAACTAACATTCTAACACATAACAAAATGTAATGTAGAGAAGAAGTTTCCTTGATATATGGTGGGATATCCATTCACAATGAATATTTTCATGCTGTTGAATTTCTTTTGTGTTAATACCAAAATGGGTCACATTCTAGCACATTAAATCTATGCATTGTGACATATTGTCCAAGAAGGCAACTATTGATTAAAAGTAGAATAATCCAAACAAGCCTTCTAAAAGTCTAAAATAAATGTTGTGTAAAATAACTCAAAACTTGTTTCTGGTGGGGGAATAATTAATAGTTCTATTTGCACATTATTCAACTATATTATATAGTGTATAACTAACATTTTAACACAAAATCAAATATTAAGAATGTAGTGTAAAAATTTCCGTAATATATGGTGGGATATCCATTCATAGTCAAAGCTCAAGGACTTGTGCCAAGTTTAGGATATGCCATTGTAATCCAAAATGTACAATGAACAATTCATATTCTTGATTGTTTACATGTTAACACCAAGATGGGTCACATTCTAATACATTAAATCTATCCATTGTAATATATTACCCAAAATATTAATTCCTTTTTAAGAACACAATAATCCAAAGAAGCTTTCTAAATGTATAGATAAATGGAAATGTACACCACATTTGCTTACAATTTGAACACATCACAATTGCCATGATGTTGGTGAAGGCATTATGCATTTCTATAGGGTGTTTATAAAAGAGTGGACATAAACCTTCATTTTGTGATGATAAAACTTTACACAAATTGTGTAATCATTGAAAATAAATGATCTCACAAATCAAGATAATATCATTTTTAGAATTCATTGATGATCATCTAAAAGAACTTTAGATAACAATACATTTTTTTCATTTTGGGCATACAATAACATGAGAATAGTTTGAAATGAAATCACTACAAAAAATTCATCTTAAGCCTCGATGCATCAAGCCAAAAAAAATGGTGGTAAATCATTGATCCAACCTTCACAATCCTTCCCAAGATGTCTTCCGACAAGATTATCATATTTGCACACAACACACAAGCAATTTTGAAAATTTAAACTATAGTTAGGTTAACAAACCAACAAACAACAAACATGCCATTTCTAGAATCCATACTTCATTTTTATGGATTAGAAGTAGCAAATGTGAACATGAATTTTTGGAGAAGCCATTCCTAAAATTAAATAATATATATATGTGGCTAATGGGATTCAATAGCCAAAGTTTTATTTTGAATTTGCCACCTTGGCATCGTGCCATAATCACATGGTAAATGTCCACCTTACTTCGAGAATTATTAAATAAAATCCTTAATGGCCATAAAAAAATACCTTACCTTAAGGTTAATTTCATCATTAAATAATCCCCAAAATAGTGAAATGGATTTTTGTGAAAATATGAAATTGACATGTTGAGAATCATCATAATTATCATAGGTTACATTTTGATTAATTTCACTACTCATATGACAATATCATAATAAATCATGAAAAAATAAAATAAAATTGAAATTTAAAAGCTAATTAATTTTTTGAAGAAAAAATTTATTCATTTTATCAATGTGAAACTTGAACCTTAGGTTATGATATACAAAATCATTCCATGAAACCCTAAACTTTAAACAACAATAAAACAACCAAAGAAATAAAATTACATTATGGTTCAATCTCCATTACCAAACCAAATCAACTATCTATTAAAGAGTAACAAATTAGAGTTTGGAAAGCAAAGGCATTTCATCTCCAAAGCTTAAAACAATCCCCCCAAAAAAATAAAAGCAAATATCATCCAAAAAACCTTAGGAGCAACAAATAGAAAGAAGATTAAAAAAAAATACCATTTTAGGGCAACTTAAAAATACATATGGAGAAAAGAGAGAGAGAGGAAAACTACTAATAAAAACTCCCAAGTGAGTGAGGGAGAACTCCATAGAAAACAAGAATAACCAAAACACAAAAAAAATAAAAATAAAATTCAAAATCAAAATTGAGTTCAATAGGTACCTACCCACATACCTACCTACCTACCTAGCCCTAGCCCTAGCCCTAGCCCTAGCCTTAAGTAGGTACACTTGGTACTAGGTACCCACCCCACCTATAGTGGTAAAATTAAATTTTCTTAAAATTATTTTTGGGTTTCGTTGGGGGTATAATAACGTATGTTGGTGTGGGGGCCCAGTAAGTAACTAGGTACTGAAAAAAATAATTCAAAGCGCATAATGATGATGATGTATTTGTTATCCGCCACATGGGGTGAAAATCATCTCCCATTATTTACCCCTTGTTCCCCCCCCCTACATCCCCCCCCCCATCCGCCCTGCCCAGCTGCTCCGCCCCTAAAACCTCGATTTTACTTACACTACATTTATCAGTTACAAATAATGTTTA
>Ga0116227_10006619_pt1 | contig 23339 bp, 14 predicted proteins | sample S1TSphgellanicum_FD_89693 | JGI IMG/M metagenome (GOLD analysis project Ga0116227, IMG submission 89693) | Host-associated microbial communities from peat moss isolated from Minnesota, USA - S1T2_Fb - Sphagnum magellanicum MG | ecosystem: Host-associated > Plants > Peat moss > Unclassified...
AAAAATTAGTAATTTTTTGTAAAAAAAAACAAAAAAAATTTAAATTTTTTTTTTTTTTTTTTTTTCCTTTTTTTTTTTTTTCTAATTTTGTTTTTGATATTTTTTTTTTTTTTTTTTGAAAAATAGTCAAATTACCATATTGGGTTCTAACATGCATGGTAGCCACAAATAAGAAGGATGCCTAAAGTTTTTTTTACTTTCACATCCTGTTTAAAGCCAAATTTGGCTAAACTGTCTTTATGGATGATCACCATGTTATCTACATCAATAAAAAATAAAGAAATAAAAGAAATAAATAAATAAACACATTGTGGGCCATTGATAACTGAAAGAGAACTGGAGACAAAAGTAGCCTTTGTCCTCTGTTAAAAATTCAGGTGAAAAGTCATCACCCACAGAGTGTATCGCCACTTGTTGCAATTCAGACCCCTGAATGGGGTGTAGTAGGTAATGTACTAGTGTATTTGAGAAATAAGAAGTACATTGTTCTGCCACTGCATGTGGCCTTGCCATTTACATTAAAAAAAAGGTATCATAATAACCATGGTGAAATAGTGGAGTTTTCATAATTCTTCTTCTACTCAAATATATTTCACCATGCAAAAAAATTATAATCTTCAAAAAACCCTCTAAAAAAGAAACCAAAATCCTTCAAAATATTATTATAACTCTATTTATAACTAATCTCTCAAGTTTCAACACAAGCCTAAATATCATCTTTTTAAAAAAAATCCTCATATTAAAAAAATAAAAATAGAGACCTATTATTATTACCTAGTAGGGGCCAAAATCCCTTAAGCTATTATATCCTTGCCTAAACCTATACACCCATGGTTCATGCCCTTGCCAATTCGCGTATGCCCAAAATGGCAAAGAACTCAATTAGGCAAAAAATAATTCTGGCTAGCCAATGAGGTGAGTGAGCATGCACCCATGATGGGGGGGCCCACATTTTTTTCTTCTCTTGGAGAAAGGTGGGGTGTTGGGATTTTTGTTGTTCCCAATGTGTTCTCATGAAATTCTCACCTTGTTCCCACCAAGTTGCCAATGGGTTCCCAACGTGTTCCCGATAGCTTGCCTAAGTTCTACTGTTGTAACCTATGTAAGCAACAGCCCAAATGAGGAGATTACAACATATCTACTTTTGGGACAAGCTTGATTTATTTATTTTTCTGTGATAGGCCAATCAATTTTCTTAAAACTAGAGGTTCTATAAAATTAAAAGTTAGAACCAGGACCAAAGGTTTCCTTTTGAAATCAAGAACCAAACAAACATCAGTTGAGACTCATGCTTGACATAAAATGTTATAACAATTTAATATTGGAAATAATTTGGGATAGTTGATAATTTTAAAATTTGAATAATATTTAAAATTTTAGAAGGAATTTTGTTGTCATGATATATATATATATATGTGTGTGTGTGTGTGTCTTGGGGGGTTTGAAGGTGGGGATGGCGTTTGAGATTTTTTTGGGATTTTGGTGTTGTCACAATGTTCACAATAATGATCCCAATGTGTTCCTCAAGTTCCCATTTGTTCATCAATATGTTCCCAATAGTGCTACATTTTATCCCATTTCTTTTCGCCAAAGTTTTACCCTTGCAAACTATATATCTAAACCAAAAGAAAAGCTAATTTGGAAATGTTTATATAGCAATACTGCGTGGGTGTATTCTATATATATTCATATAAAGGTATAATGTTTTCAAATGGAGTTATTGATTGAATAAGGGTTTATTAGAACTAAAAATTTCCTCATCAAGAATTTTACCCACTATTATATACCCTTATGGGATCATGCATAAATCCCATGTCATAATGCAAAAATCAAAATGTTTGATTTTTGCTTGAGTACAAATATGCACAAACACATTAAAAAAACCTTTTAATTTATTCAATGAGACATGGAATTTTACCACGTTATGTTAAACATACACATGATGACTTTTGTGAATTAGACATCCATTCTATGTTTGAAATTAATCATCATGCTAAATGTTTTGTTCACTCTACATCCCACTAAATTGGTAGAATTGGAAACATTGTTGGCACCAACACATCCCAACAAATTGGTAGAAATACCCACAAAACCAATTTTTGACATGTATAAGTTTCATGGTTTACTTACCCTAATCTTACTTACCCTTATTTTTGGCATATAGTCCATCTTGGGTATGGATATGTCTTGTATATTTTCACGGGCATGGATAAGATTTAATTTTCAAATCTACATACCCTTAGGTATGCACATCATCTAATATAAGGATTTTTTAAAAAGTAGATTAAAGTAAACAATATAGCTTATTCATACCCGATGGGTGTATTTAGGTAAAAGATATACCTACACAACACTAGTTCATAGTGTGAGTATTTTTTTGATTTAAGGTAATGAACAAAGAAGCCCACCACCACAAAAGAAAAAAAAAGGAAAAAAAACACTTTGAACACACCTTTACAATGAATTAATATCACAATAAGTACCACTAATAATGTTTGAATTTGTTTACCATCCCTTCCCACCTTGAAAAATCTTGAAGTTCTTAGTTTTTACATCTTACCTCCACCCTAAACAAACCAAAAAAACTAAGGCTAAATGTCTTCACCTCAAAATGATTCATCTCACTAGATGCCTACAAAATCTAGAAACGTGTGTTCACCACCAAAATGTTGGGGGCCTTGGGTGAATGAACACTTACATTGGTATCATGGAAAAAACTAGTGTTTGGTAGGTACCTAGCTTGGTGAATTAGAACCACCAAATCCAATTTGAATTAATACAAACCAAATTACGATAAGTTTAAGTTTTAAAATCAATTTTGGTTTGGATCACTCAGAATTTGACTAAAACTAGGTTTAATTTTTACGATTATATTCAAAGGTCTTATTATTTTGAAAAGTTGGAACCAAAATTTGATTCCTAATTCCATTTATGTGTCCAATCAAAATTGAAACTTAAAGCTTTTCATATATGTAAAAAACCACTCAAGGCTAATAAAAAAATTCAATTTTTTGAGTTTTAAAAATATTTTAGATATGTTGTCTTAAGAGTAAATTAGGGTTTCCTAATCTAGGAATGACATTTATTAGGTTAGATGTAAATGTTAAGAGGCCTCACTTGAGAATGTGAAGGTATTGTAACACAAAAATTAGTTATTAAAGGTAGATTTTACAAATTATATTAGTTAATAAGGCCTAAAGTAATGGATGGGTAAATACAATAAATAAAAAATGACCTTATGGGCCTTATGTAACATCGAAATATTTTGATTAATATATACTTATTTTGGACTCATATAAAAAGCTAAGTGAGTCATTTGATTACTTTGGTTTTGGCATAAATAAAAGTCAATAAATTTGATGTTGTATTTGACAAAAAAACATAGGGAAAATTTTGTTAATTTTTATTAAAAAATTAACCATGAAAAATATGAATCTTCTAGAAGATTAGGTGGTTACATAATATTATAGACTCGACATTAATAAACGATAAATTTGCATTACAATTGTGAGAAAGGAGTTCTATTCTCCCTTAAGTTATTTGAGGGGTTATTGGTGGAATGTTAAGCTCATTCTTCATTCATCATGTTTTCATGTTTATATATTTTTCATTATCTTTGTATGATTTCTGTGTTTAATGAATCTATGATGAAATAAACTTCATGCATTGTTTTGGTTTTACAAGTTTACACATGGGAAGACTTATCAATGATTCCAATAAAGCAAGGTATTTAGACTTATGTGATGAACTTCTTTTGGGTATAACCCCACATAAAGATCAAGCTTTAAGCATGTGGGTGATCTTGACACCAAGACATGTTATTCTCACCCCTTTGTGTTGTTAGTGTTTTTTTATGTCATGTGAAATAATAATTTATTCAATTTACTTTTGTATTAGAAAGATATTTTTTCAAATTGATATCCTAATAGGTTCAAACACATCTAGGCTCCAATACCAATGTAGGTTTTGGTTTAGCTTGGTTTTGGTGTGGGCATATGATTTTAAAATAATGTAAAAGAAATTTATAAGCCTTTTTTTTTTGTGTTTGCATGCATAATTTTAAGTTAACACCTTTGTTGAGTTAGCTTTAGATGAGGTTGTTTGTATATTTTAATTTCACATTTTTGGTTGGGACTATGTAAAATCCTGTCCAAAGTATCAACGTTAATTTAACATATTTTCAAAGCATCAATATTAATTCCTCAAAATTGTGGTATGAGAAGGAAAAAAGAACCTAAAGCACATTCCTTAACTTTTCACACTAAAAAAATTAAAACAAGAAATGTTTGTGAGTTGTGAGATGGGATTAGGACGAAACGATATTCATTTTTTCATGGGCATTTTTTTTTGTTAATTCATCTATACAAGCTAAACAATACAAGTGATTAATGCAAATGAAGCCAACATTGGATCACATTAAATTCACATGGCTTGGACTTGAAAAGAGGCATCACCTTCCTTTTTATTATTATTTTGAAATTATTTTTTTGGGTTGCATTGAAATGACATTTTTTTGCAAGAGTCTTAAAATAAACTCTTAAAATTGGGACACATGGTGTTCCAAATTTTTGGAGAGTGATTATTCTCTTGGTACATGTCTTTTTTAACACATCACAAAGTTCTTGAGCCATGATTTGGCAATAGTAATTATGTAAATTTTTTATTTTTTCATAGGTTTGTATTGTTTGGACATAAATGTTGAACATTTAAAAACACATATGAAGCATGTATAAAAATGATGTAAGATTTTACTGTGAATGAAAATATTTCATCTTACTTATACATGCTTCATAATTATTTTAGATGCACAACATTTAAATAATACAAATGTATGAAAATTTTCAAATGACTACTATTGTCAAATCACAACCTAAATGTTGACCCCACATTCTTGTAACTTTTGTCAAGGTTTTTATAATGAACTAAAGCTTATGTGATTTGGAGGTGATCACCTTCTAAACATTTGGTACTCCCTCAAGTCCTAATTTCAATTTCAAATTCCAAAAATAAAATGAAAGAGGAAGCATACCTAAAACTTTTGAACATAAATTCCAAAAATGCTCGCCCTTAATTCCTAAGGCCTTTCCTCTTCATGTGAGAGTATGTTTCCTTCATCTTGCATTTTGATTTTGCAAAACCATTTCTTGTGACACCCAATGGTGATCATGAATCCTAGGCATCTTGATAACACACCTTTAAAATCTTGAATTATCAAAGTCACTCACCAAGTTCACATAAGCTTTCCCTTGTAAACATTTTCAAATGAGAAATAATACACAAGGTTTATTTCATCAAAAATTAATTAGAAACAAAACTCCCCTTGCAAGGTTTATAACATGATATTAAAGCATAAGAATGAAAAATTGAACCTAATGTTCCACCTAGAACTCTTCAAATACTTGAAAGGGGAATGATTGAATCATGCATTCGTTTTATTTAGTTGTAAAGAAAATTTTGAACCTATAAGATTACTTCGCTTACTAGTTTTAAAAAATATTCATCCTTTTCCATGGATGAATTTTTTAAATTTTATTTGACATCTTCTTTAAAATCTAATGGTTTTGTCACATATGATGTTGAGCTAATTGACTTTTGTTTTGTCCCTAATCCATAATAACTAAATTATTCATTTAATCCTTATTTGAATATTAAAAAATCGCTTAGCCCAAAAAATCCCCATGTGTAGTACCCATAAGGCCATTCTTTTTTGTAAAATCTACTAATCTTTTCACTTTAAACTATAACTAATTTTATACATAAATTCTACCTTTAATAACAAATTTTGATGTGGCAAGACCATACCATAGTTTCACGGCAAGTTCAAGCATTTCAGCATTGAATAATTATCTTGTTTAGAAGATATTCCATGTTCTAGAATTTATCCGAAAATATTTTCTATTTTCCTTCACAAACATTTGTTCTTTAAAAAAAAATGCTTTTCAAAATTTTCAAAATTTTGGAAAATAATAATATAATTAGTATCGAAGTTGACATGGTACCATATCAACATGAAAACTATACCATTCCATAAATTGTGTTTCATTTATTGGAGAGCCAATAAATAAATGGCATGATATAATTTGCACTAGACAAGGTAGTTAATTACCTATGGTGGTTTTGTTTTTGGGGTGCGATTCAGGCAGTTGAAATTTTTTAGTACTTGGCTATTGTGTATAATAAGGTCGGTTGAATAATCTAGTACTTGGATATTTTGTATAATATGGTCAGTTAAATAATTTAATAATTGGCTAATGTGTATAATACGGTCAGTAATAATTTGGTACTTGCCTTGTGTGTATAATACGGTCAGTTGAATAATTTAGTACTTGGCTTGTGTGTATAATACGGTCAGTGGAATAATTTAGTACTTGGCTATTGTGTATAATATGGTCAGTTGAATAATTTAGTACTTGCCTATTGTGTACAATACGGTCAGTGGAATAATTTAGTACTTGGGTTTTGTGTATAATACGGTCAGTGGAATAATTTAATACTTGGCTTTTGTGTATAATATGGTAAGTTGAAGAATTGAATACGGCAAGCAGAGTTACAACTAATTAAGGATTAGTGCTAAGTTAATCTCCCGATTAGTGCTAATCTCGTCTCTGTCTCCTTTCGCTCGCTCTTTCTCTCTCCGCAATTTGGTTGCACGTTTGCGAGAGTGCTCTTATGTCAGAACAAGCTACAGATGCTTTTTCCCTCCTTCCTCGCCGGGCGCTTTTTCTTCTTCTTCTTCTTCTTCCCCTTGTTGCTATTGTTGTTGTGGTTATTATTTTTTTTCTTGAAGAACGACAACTTTTTTCCCCTTAAGACTGGCATTTAACTGTTCTGGTTTGACGGAAGTTCGGGCGGGGGAGCCGGGGTCGAGGGAGACTAGGCATGGCGGAGGCAAGAGATGCAACAATAGGAGGAGCAGGAGGAGGAGGAGGAGGAGCTGCTGCTACTGATGACGAGTGGGACATTCATGACCGGCTTAAGAATCTGCTCAGCATGTTCGCCACCAGCAGTCATTCCTGTAAGTACTTCGGACGCTCTTTTTTTCTTTTTTCTTTTTTTTGTCTTTCCCCGCGTCATTTCTACCTTGCAAGCACTTCTGTCATTCTGTGTTTGTTCAGGTTTCTATAAAGCACGTGAATGATATATATATACTGGGACTAATGTCTCTTTTGCCTTGCTTTTTTCCTTTACTTCTTCTTTTCTCAAGGGGACGTACGTGAGCCTCTAGCTGTCTGGAATCAGTACTTTCAATGCATTGGTTCATTCTCGTGGTGGCTTCTTCCACCTCGGAGTCAGGAACAAGTATTCCTGGTTTCTGTCAGCTTTGTCACAAAGGTTTTGCTTATTCGTGGAACGCTTATGTTATCGTCTGTTCTCTGCTTGGCAATGCTGTTTCCAAAAAATCCAATGTTCCGGGTTGATTATTTCCGGTGTCTCCTGGCATTCGATGACTAGGCACAAGGTTATGCGGCAGTTTAGCTCCAGAGGAGAGTGATTCCTCTTGTCCATGATTCATGTCCAGACATCTTAGGCCGTGTCTGTGCATGGACGTTGCACATATATATATAAAGATTCCACCTTGTACAGTGGAATTAATTTTGGTGCTGGCCATGGCTGGACATCAAGGTTATATTATCAGGTCGTTCTAAATAATATTCTTTCATAAAATCCATAGTTTGTGGAGAATTTTTCTTCAGAGAAAAATGTAATACCTTTTCTGCACTGATCTTTAGAGTTATTGAGTTCAAGGGAACATCACTGCTGCACCTGTGCAGACTCAATCCACGGCAGTGTGTTTTTGACACAGCAAAAAATATTTCCAAATACATGAAAGAGCATGCAACTCCAAAAGTAAGAAAGGCCTAACACTGTACAGCCTAAACCCTTCTTGTTTGGTGCAAGAAGCTGCGGAGGCAACAAAGGCTGCAGAAAAGTTGATGGTGGAGAGTGCGGTTTATGAATCACCACGGCCAGGGGAGAAGGAAAAGGAGGAGGAAGAGGAGGCAAAGTGGGAGACACTATCTAACCATGTCAACATTCCCCATAATGTTTTTGTTCAGCGAGAGTGCGTCATTTTTACCCCTGTGTCTTTTGGGCATGTTTTGAAGATTACATCCATATTCTACACTCAGAATGCATTTTGCATGTGCTTTTATAGCTGCCTTAGGTAGCTTATGCCAATGTTGTTGAAAATTTGGGTACTGAAATGTCTGCACTGTCTGCACTGTCTGACAAAAAAACACAGTTGAATTTTGGTTGTGAGTGAAGGCATGTGCAACAGAAGGATGATGACATTGCAGTATGCGAGTGTCAATACAAAGTTGATGACCCTGAGAGTGCTTGTGGTGAGCTGTGTTTGAATTCATTGACCAACACTGAATGCACACCTTGCCATTGTCCTTCTGCTGAGTTCTGCAGAAACCAGGTAATGATCTTCTATCAAGAGATAGAAGTGATTCACATCAGAAATTTAAACCTACATAATATGGTGTCCTGAATCAGAATAGACTGACAATTTATCAGTAGGGGTTCTGAAACATGAGAATTTTATTGCTGAAGTAAAATTAGCAGCAGGCAAGTAATGCTTTTTCTCAAGCTCATTGCCGTATTTGTGAGTGCAGCGTTTTCAACGGTGTGATTATGCAAAATTGAAGCTTGTGAAGACAGATGGGCGTGGCTGGGGTCTCATTGCAGACCAGGATATCAAGGTTGGCTTTTTACTGTCTTTCTCTCTTAGTATCATCCTAATAGACCTTCATTACTAATGCTAGAGATGCTAAATTTTCTGGCTGAACAATCGAGTGCTCATAATGGCAGAAGGAATGACCAGTTTAAACTAATGGGGCTTCAATGGAGGGTGTGAGAAGGAAGGGCAGTTTGTGATGGAATATTGTGGGGAGGTTGTGTCTGATAAGGTTGCCCAATCACGTGTTCAAGTATACGAGGAGGTAGGTAAGGACATCTGCATTCTGTATCCATTCCTTCAAACACACTTCATGAATTTTTAGTTCTTGGCCTGTGAATCTTGCAATGACATATTTCTATCAGTCATCATGATGTCTGTCAAGCACATCAAACTGTATCAATGGGACGAGGATTTCGCTACATGTGCAGGTCTGAAAGAGAAATACATCATATCTCTTCATGGATCAGAGTTTATTGATGCCACCAGGAAGGGCAGCCTTGCTCGTTACATCAATCATTCTTGGTAATTTTGATCTCACCAAATGATTCTCTATCTAGTTCAGATTTGAAGTACAATGTTTCATGTGTTGAACCAACTAATGTTCACCTGATAGAAAACTGAAGTCTGTGTTAGTGACTTGAGATGGAACCAGGCAATTGACTTGATTTTTGGAAATTGCATTCATATAATAACACAGTTTCTGTTTATCAAACAATAAACAATACATGTGTCTAATAAGTTACCTTGTGATGTTTTTGGTCATCTGCAGTGACCCCAACTGTGTGACAAGGAAGTGGACAGTACTTGGAGAGGTTCGAATTGGAATATTTGCCATTAAGGACATCAGTGCAGAGACAGAGGTGACTTATGACTACAACTTCCAGTGGTATGGGGGCAGCAAGATACAGTGTCGGTGTGGAGCAGAGTCCTGTGTGGGATTTCTGGGTGCAAAGTCCAGAGGATTTCAGGTGGCACTTCTTCCCATTCATGGAGATTTTTTTTGGTTTTTCCTATTTATAGTTGCTGGTTTGGTTATTCTAGTGGGATTGTGCAAGGATCTCAAAATTCAAATTCCTGTGAGCTTTCCAGACTCTCTCAACCCAGTCTTTTCAAATAATGACAAAGTCTACACATATAGTATCAAGGCAAGAGTCATCCCATCAAAACCTGTGTCTTCTGTGAGTATCATATGTTGCACAATTGAGGGTTGGAGATATATGATGCAAGTGAGATGAGGCTTGGTTGCACTCATCCTCTGCAAGATTCCGACAGAATCATCCCAGTTCTGTCCAGGGCCTTGATACCACTCAGCAGAATCAGCATTATGAGTAGGTTGCATTTCCCACATGGACAAATGGGGTGGTCTAATGCATCCAAACATAATGGGTGATAGTACTCATGCTTCCTTACAAGAAAATTTGTCTGGTGGCAAAATGAGGGACCGAGGCTTCAGTTCTTGGAGTTTGAAGACTACTTCATATGCAAGCTTGGAGAGAAATATGGAGAAAATTTCCACTCATAAGAATAGTATTTTTGTGATTGCAGAGAAATGCTTATGGCCTTGATGATGAAGATAAGAGGTACATCAATTCTCCTGCAGAGCTGAAATATACTGGTTTTTCTTTCTTCTCCTATCTTTCAAGGTAAGTTCTCTATGTTTTTCTCTGTGTATATTCTGTATGCTCCATATGCTTCTTTTTCTTTCTGAGTTCCCTCCTTCTGATCTGGGTCATGGTGGTGGCCATACGTTGCAACTCACTAAGTTTATTGGTTAAAGGAAAAAGTACCTCATTCACTTCCTTCCTATGTAGGGATCTCTTCATCTCAGTCTTTGTCTTCTCCCATATGGATAGCATAGCTCTTTCTTCCGTTTTAGACCTTTGAGTGTTCTAGGTTGTCTACCTCTTATTGTTAGAAAGTTTTGGTTCTCTCCCTTAATTGCTTGGAAGTACGTCAAAACTTGAGATCAAGAGTTCTTTAACTATAGAGAGATCGGAAGGTCTGTTTATTCCTCTAAAATCCAGCAAATATTACATAGCAACTGATTGATAGCCATTTCTAAATATTTGTTGGCTCTGCCCAGAGGGGTAGAGACTCTGCATCAGCATAGAAGTTTGGGGTAAAATTCTAGCCCAAACTTGGGACCAATGTGTGGCTGACATCTGGAGACGTAGCTATAATTACACTAGGCTACCCTTTTATCAAGTTTGCTTTGTAGTCAAATCACCTAACCATGTTACATGGTTCCATGATTTCTCAATATTTTGTTTGAAACTTGCCAGCCCTTATGTGATGAACTACTTGTTAATCCCATCATGGCGATGTTATTTCTGTGGATCTGGTTATCCTCTCAAAACCCAGTTTGTTTAACTCTTTTCAAGGGTATGGATTTGCTGAAAGTTCCGAAAAATACCTACCTGCCATGCCAAAAATCTGAAAGAAACTCTCAAGCACACTAGCTTCATTATTTAGTATAGTGCCTAATTGTAAAATCTTATTATTTTTACTGCCAAAAGTAAAGGACCCAAAAAAGAATTTATGAGGCACCTTGCTGCTGAACCAGCCTAATTAATATGGTGCTAAGTATAGAATAGCTTTTCTTTCTCTTGTCTACATATGAAGTGATTGAGGAAGGCTAAAATGTTGGTCTTAGCAAGAAGAGCTTCCAGGAGTTCCATTATTCTTGAGTGAATGGAAAGCCAAAGTTCTGAATATTAGTGTTTGGTGGGATGTTTAAAACTTCATTGTTTTAAGTTTTTGTTGGTTCAGATAACGACTCTTAATTTAAGGTAGTTGTGGCTAAAGAATGAACAAGAGATAATTTCATTTGAGACTCACCTAAGCTTCAAAGTTGCGGAGGCTTCAAATTTAATCTCTTGGTTAGATTATTTGTTAGTTTATTTTTTTCTTTATTTTGGGTGGTTGTAATTATAGACAATGCATTGGTATCCCCATGGGTTCTAATTGTGTTTCTATTTCGCTAATTTGTATCTCTTTTCCTATGAGTTTGATTTGTTGAAACATTGCTTGAAGAACAACACTTGCCTTCTTGTGTTTTAGAGATTGTGCTTTGTTCCTAGTTTTGTGGACAATCTTTTTGTTCCAAGCTTCAAACTTTAAGAGTTCAACATACTTGGACAAAAACTCTTTCGGCTACAACATGTGCCCAAAAATGTTTTATAAGTTAAATTGTACTTCTAATGGCTTCTTGGGTAACTTCTTGGATCTAGGAATAATGCAAAGTCATTGAGGTATAGCCTATGATATTGTTGATAAAAAATTTCAACTGAAGTATGCAAGTATTGACATGATATGTATTCCTCATCTTCATTTCAATAGCCCTAATACTGCTAAAGTGGGCTTTACTAGTAGTCAATTCTACATCATCATATCAACAGTTAGTCTTATGTCTTCATTGGAAATAATTAAAATTTACAAAAATGATTTTTAATCATGCTTTTGTTTGCCTTTTCGCATTACCTTTTGGCATCACGTGGGGAAATGCATGGGGAATTCCTCATTGTCTCTTATTTGTCTTTTCATATCACCTTTCACATCACATGGGAAAATGCATGAAAAATGCATGAGGAATTTCCCATTAGTCATCTTATTTACCTTTTCATATCACCACCTTTCACATACCTTGGTAAACAGCACAAGGCCCACTAGTACCCACTATAGGGACTAATAAAATTAGTGGGTATGTCAATGGTCCTTGAACAAGTGAGAGATTATCACTTTTGTTCATATTGCTTGTTCTTATAGTTGATTCATTCTAGTTCATCCCTTATGTGTTCACAGTTATTCCTTTTTCTCAATTTTGAAAGTCCATTTTTGAAAAAAAAAAAAAAAATCTTTGATTTCAAGGAAAAGTTTTAACTTTGTTTTAGCTTTCTTAATCATATGGAGATTTCTTCATTCTCATGAAAGTTATTTTGTTTGGAAAAAAAAATGTATTTTTCCTTTTTTCTTTGAGATGAATTTAGTAGAGTTAGAGATCCTCAAACTTCATCATTCCCTTCATAAGACTAATAATTTATTTTACATAATGAGGTTTACATCTTCCTTTTCTTTGTGCCATTTGGAATTCCATAAAAATATGCTTAAACCAAGATCTATTTGTGTGACTAGTTTTGACTTCTTGCATTGATGGTTCAAGGTGGTTCAATTCTCTCTACAAAGCTATTACTACATGTGGTCAATGATCCCTGGGTGTCAACCTTGAGAAAGGCTCATGTTCCTTCCTTGTAATAATAGTCAGATTCTCCATGACTCCACAAGAGCAATGGATGTGATCAAACTCTTAAATCTTTTGAACTCGGAGCCAAATCTTTCAAGGTGGGAGATGATAAAACTTATGGGCTTTAGTTTGCAGTTGTGTGATTTTTCAACTATATATATATACCGAGGGTGTGTTGCCATGATAGGCCCACCCACCCATTATTTCAGTGGTGGCCACCCAAATAATTGGGTGTGGATGCAAATGTTGGGTCTCTTGTCTCTATTTTGGTGTGGATGCTGACTATATTCCCACCAAAATAGTGGGTGGCCCACCAAACTGATAAGGCAAAAACCCTTTTCAACTACAATCAGCCATTGAAGGAAGTCAACTTCTCCTAAACCATTGTCATGCTTCTAGTCCTTAATTGTTGCCTTAACTACCATGTGGCTCCCATGTAAATTTGGGAAAAGTTGCAAAGACCAGGAAATATTCTTGTGAGTTAAACTGTACTTCTAATGGCTTTTGTTTTAACTTCTTGTATTCAGCAACTAACCATAGTCATAGGGGTCTTTTGTATGCTATCTTTGATGAACATACTCATGCAGACTATGCAGATATTGACATGATCAATATGCCTCAGGTTTATTTCAACGTCTATTACTGATAAGTTGGGCATTATCACACAACAAAATACTGACCAATGAACTAAAACTCCACCAATAACTTAAATTGCTTGGAGTTGAAAGATGTATCAGAGGATTGTCATGTGTAGAGAATGTGGGGTCTTTAAGAATTGACAGTCGTGTCATGTATAATTGTTTTGGTCTTTCTTTCTCTTTGCAAACAGTAAGATATTTAGGTTCTTGATGCTTCCTTCTTCTAAAGTTTTCTTCATTTCTTGGATGGCTGGTCTCAACAATCCTTCTGAAAAAATAAAGGTACACTTCAAAGGCTCTTAAAGAGGCCATACTAGAGTTTTGCTCAACAAAAGAGACAGAAAAAAATTGGGGGCAAATTTCAGCATTTGGAGCTTTCCTAATGATATTGTAGGGAGTCCACGAAGTCAGGCGCTTTCCTAAACATAATTGGTCTTGGGTTATCTTCTCCATTTTGTTTGCTAGATTCTGTTCCTTCATCCTTACATGCCTCCTCTTTTATTTGTTTTTGCCTCCTGTGTTTCCCTTCCCTGGCATAAGGTGTTAGCAAGTAGCATTGTTGAGTCTTCTGATTGCTTTAGAATTTCCAACAGAGACTCTGCCAAGATGATAGTGGTTACTAGCCTGTACACACTGTACAAAAGTCAGTGGGTAAGTTGTGATAGAAAATTCGTTGTTTTACATGTAGACAGTCGCTAAACAGTCACTAGTTTTATAGGTTTATTTTGAACAATTTCTTCCCTTCCATTTCTCCCTGTTCTTTAGTCCTGATCTGGGGTTTTTCTCGACTTAAAAGGAAATTTTCTTTAACTTAAAGGATATGAGTATAGTGGTTACACTGGCCTACACCCACTGTAGGGAGGTGATGAAGTTTGTAGGTAAGTTGTGACGGGAAATTCACTGTTATACATGTTAACATTGAACAAGTGAGAGGCTACTACTTATGTTCATACTGCTTGTTTTAAAGTTTGTTTTGAACAAGGTCTTCCCTTCCATGTACTTCTTCCCTATTCTTTAGTCTTTATCTGGAGTTTTTGTGACTTAAAAAGAAATGTTTTTGGCCTGGTTCTGGTTACCTTTAATCATGAGTATGGGAATTTCTTACTCGTGAGAGTCAATTCTGATGTATCTTTGGAACTCTTGTTATTGAGAGGTTCCAGAGCAGGTCAAAGTCATTTGCTGCACTCACTATGTTCATCAATCATCTTGATATTTTCCACAAAGTTTCTGTTGTAGTTTATGAAGTTATTTTCTTAGCTTTTGTGATGTTGGGAGGATCCACCACACATTGAGTTGCTTTTTGGTTAAGGAGAAATATCTTAGTAGTGCTATGTGGATGTGATCAGGTATGCTTCTGAAAGCTCAGAAGAGGATGCAATGTTCCAGAGGCAAATCGATGAGATACATAGGCAGCACATTCCTAGCAATCGTGAGCTGCTCTCCCAACTCTTTGACATAGCTGTAGGCATCAGAAACTTCAAGGTTGTGAATGGAAAACCTAGGATAGTACAGGTGGCAGAGGAAGTGAAGGACAAAACCTCCCTAGAAGAAAGTGGATTCCTGCAAACTGAGGTTGGATCCTGTGCAGAAAAAGAATGCCAAGGGAACACTGATGTAGCAATTCCAGATGGAATTGTAGCAGGGAAACCCAGGACACCTTTAGAAAAACTTCCAATCAGAAGACCTAAGAGTTATGTCACTCTTGCAAGAAAACCATCAATCACCAGAAAGGCAAAGTATTCTTCGGACACAGATTCAGATTCAGAGAAAAAGTCTACAAGACAAAGGGTCCCCAGAATTGAAAATAAGAAACCCAAGGAGGATGAACAGATGAGGCAATTGAGGAAACTGGCAAGAAAAGGTGAAGAAGCTGGAATTCGAAGACATAAAGGGGCCTCTGATGAGCAGGTGGTTACAAAGAAGGCAAGATTTGCCTCATCCCCACCGGGTGAGATCATGGTGAATCATTCCACCAATGCCGTCTTTCTGAACCAGCCATTGCCATTGAAAGAGGCTAGAATTTTGGCCGCCAAGTACCCTTACACACAACAGAAGCTGGCATGGTTTCACTGGGAAGAGCAGTTGTGGTGTCTGACTGATCTGTCACAGCTGAAATTGGCTCCAATCATTGTACCATAATACTGAGAGAGGAACTGGCCTTCCAGTTCCTAAAGAAAATAGCTTCCATTGAGAGAAGAGCCCATTGCATGGCCTAGGCTCTAAATTCCAGTTTTGAAGAACTGCTCTTTGGCTAGTTGTACATTTGCAGATGTGGTCATTCATTCAGCAACCAGTATGGTGCCCAGACAAACAGATTATGAGCTCCATACATGCATCAAGTGCAGTCCTTCTGGGTCCCTTTCATTCATCACCCACTACTACGTCATGTGGATTACCATAGTTCCCTTTGCGGAGGCACCTTTCTGGAGAAGAAGAAGATGTTTGATCTCAACCAGATCAATACATTGTCCTAAGAGATTGCAATGCAGTCATTGAAGAAAAGAAAAGGAATGTTATTCTGTTTGTGTCTTGCAGTTGTGAGCTACTGTTGTTTATTAGAGCATCTCCACAGGCAGCTTTATGAAGGCTTGTAAGAATAGTTCAAATGGATGAATTACCACCTTCCGATAGTGTGGAGACTGAATTTGACCCTGTAAATGTGCTCAATGATTTTCAACAAGCAGGGCCAGTAAAAGAAAAGTGAAGTGCAGTGACTGCTTTTAATTGGTGGGTGGTAATGATTTGTCTAGCTAGGTCCATGTTATTAAAAAGAGCTTTGGGTGTTTATTTATACTCATTATGTTTATTTCAAATTATTGAAACATTGTAGAATGATATATTAGAAATATTTTGTTCATTGAATATATCACACATTTTCAACAATAACTTAGTTTATCATTGTAAACATGATGTATAGTAAGCACAAATTACAATTGTTACATGGCCCATTAAGTTATGAAAATGCCCATACCTAAATCAAATTCACAATTGTTTATAGTTTTTATTTAGATTTGTTCTTTTGACTAAGGCTTTGACTATGTTTACGATCATAAGTTTTTGTGTCTCCTGATGGGATTTCTGATTTTTACATAATCTTTCGTCAAATATTACCATACTCGTGATTGATGTTTGATGTCAATTAATACTCAAAAAGACAAGTTGGAAAAAATTAAAAAATAATAAAAAATAGAGTTCACATTGCCATTATTTTGGAGAATTAAACCCTACATTTGCTGTGTATGGATGAAAGTATCCTTGGATGATATTAGGAGGATGTTAACAGTTTGTCAAAATCCCAAGAAATCTGAACTCAATTTTAAAACATTTATTTTATTTTATTTTTCTATTTGTTTATTGACTTGCACCATGTGAGCTATGTCTTCCTCATCTATGCCCACACCTATGAAAATCTATATTATGTATCGATATGTTTCTTTAAACGATTCCTAACCTATTTTTAATAGTTAATCTTTTAGGGTTGTCAACCTACTCATCATATTATTTACTTGTTTAGCTAGTACATGTAAAGGGAAATGGCCCCAATTCATCATTAAGATCATTCAAGGCAAAATTATTTTTTATTAATTATTGTTTATGTTCCTAACATTGATGGCATTTCAAGGCTTCCTAGCTTTTAAAATTTAACAACTAAATATTAATTGCCCCGATGAAATATTTATTAAAAAAATCAAATGGAAGGGCATTTGAGGTACTCCTAAAGATTAGAACCCAAGGGAAAAAAGAAAAATACATATTCTTTTTTTGGTCTTAACAAAAGAAACCCCTCATGTGACATTCTTAAAAAGAAATTCATACATATTCATTGTCCATATCAAAATTCAAACTTTTGTTGATCCAATAATTTTTTCATGTACTAAAAGATTATGGAATTGTAATCATAATTTTATTTTATTTTGAGGGACAAGCCTTTCCTAAGTGTGTTTCTCATTACCTTGGCATTTGATGGGTCTAACAAATTGAAGTTGTGACATTCCTAGGGGTACTACCCAAGGATAATTTTGCCACAGATAATTTACAGCTAAACACTAAGCTATCATAATGATTTTGAAATCTACAAGGAGATTTAGCATCCTTGATGCTTATTATCAAATCTTGAAATATTCAAATTGGGGTTATGAAACCCATTTTTTCAAAAAAATAATTATTTCAAGAAGATTTGCATACTTTATCATAAGTATGGTATGTCAAAAGATGTTAAATTCATTTTTGTTTGTTCCTTGCTGCATGAGATGTTCAAATATCCCTAAGGATCTTGACTTCTTTTGTATATAATGCCCCCTTAAAGTTATACAATAGCTTCCATTCTCTTCAAAAAATCTTCATTTAATCCTTGTATTATAAATGCTTCTTGATTAATTGTCAAGCTTATTAAGTCTATGGTCTTTTGATTGTCCACATGGACAAAATTCTCTTCCCATCTTTGTAAGTGGCATTAGCCTCATTTCCATTATTCGCAACACATGTTGTTCCCCCAAATACCCACTTCAACAACCCACCTCACACATGTGTGTATTTATTTTTTATGTACTCTTCATGTTTGATACTCCCTAATGTCACATCTATATTAAAATTCATAAGATGTAATATAAATATGTTTCAATAAATATGTTATATAGGTAAATATTTTTATGTTAACAAAAAAAATCATCAAAAATAACAACTATTTACATATAATAACATTGTATGTCAATAAATTTTAGAAGGAATGTAACTTAAGTTTTGTGAAATTTAAATTGAACTTATAAATAATACATTCTTTGATCTTGTGTTTTTTCTAAAGAACATGTGAACAAATTGGGGTGAAATTTTCAATTCTAGATGTAAATTTGTACATACATGGGACTAAAATTTCAATCACATTTATGTACAAAGGATAGGATCGAAACATAGGACCAAAATTTCCATCCCATCCTTCATACATACATGGGACCCAATTTTGTACATCATCACACCAATTTGTTCAATAAATAAAATAGGAAAAAACATGGTAAATTATGCCAAAAAAGTAGTCCCAACACTACAAAAACTAAAAGTGTTAACTTTGGAGGCTTGCAACTATGTGGAGGCTTTTGACATTGAATTTTAAAACTAAATGAACATATCATATGTGACATGGACATGTTTTATATTAACCTTTGTGAAAACTATATACTTGTCCCACTTGTTAAAAAGTATTGATTTTCTAAATGTATTGTAAATTGTAATTCAAAAATTTCAAGCATAATGTGCACTACAAAATAGTTAGGAATACCCATTATCAAGTTACAAAAGTGAATTATCATTTGTACATATGCATGTTAAAAAAATGTTTTTGGAGCAAGTTCTAATTTCTTCCATTTGCCTAATGTTTTCCTAGATTCTTAAAGTTAAGGAAAACATTTTATTTCCATTTCCATCTTCCTTAACAAATACATCTAAACATACATTATTTGTACTTTTCCATGGAAGGAAAGTGACCATGAATGGCATATTTCACCATGTTTTCACCCAAATAAAATGAACATCACAACCAACATCATAATTAGAACACACATTAATATTTTAAACATTTCATTGGTAGTTGTAAATGCAATAAAAGGAGCCACAAACTACAAGGTTAAAGTCCTTTTCAACGATTGCATTTGACACATGGCATTCCTATGTTGATCAATTTTCCTAATTTATGCATTTTTCATACCCAATTTACATTACGTTTTGAATATAATTACTTTTTACTATATCTTGGTCCATATCATTTATATATAATGAATCCATGCTTTAAATAACACACAAATGGATACCACTTGTTAAAAACACATTTTTAAATTCATGATTTTCAAGGTCAAAAGCATTTTTGAAACAAATATGTTCAAATGCGCTTAAAAATGAAATTTACCAATTTCAAGTTCTTTTGCTTTTATAATCACCAATGTTAAAACCCTCTTCAATTTTGAGAAAGAATGGTCCATATTTGATAAGGAAAAAAGATGTTTAAAAAGAAAACCAAGTTGTGATGGTTATTTTGAACATGCAAAATGATTCTTGAAACATCATCAATTTGCATCAAGTTTTGAAAAATGGAACTTTATAAATAATGGAATTTTTAAAGGAAAAGAAAATAAAAATCCACTTTATTATGCTCCTCTTGTGATTTTTCAAAGGTATAAATTTACAAATTTAAGTAATTGTGACACACCCCTTGGCTTGTCGTGATGTGTAGTGTCGTGACGTATGGTGTCGTAAGGGTGTAAATCCGTTGTAAATTCTATTAAACAAAAAGACTAAAGCCAGTCAAAGGTATAAACTAATCAACCAAAAAGAGATGCACGCACACACATATATATACAATGCACAAAAAGAGGTTGAGATGAAATTCTCATGTATCCCCCCCCAGAACTAAGCCGGGAAAAGCGTGGCATGGTCTGAGTAGGAATCAAGGTGCTATAAGAGAACATGATGAACAATACCAATCGCCGGCGGGAACTTGAGTGAGCTCCAGCTTGAGGCAAAAGAGATGGTATCCACCATTACAATTGTCGCAAAGCAACATCTGATCAGCATCGTCCGTCCTCTGACATACCTGACATGGATAATCAAGTGGAGGAATCCAAACCGACATGATGATGGTAGGATCCAAATTCGGCAGGTGGTAGGGCGCACAATTTTTGGAATGATCCCGAATTGTGCGTCCGTCAGCTCCTTGGAGCTCCAACACACCTGAAAGCCTGATCGGTTTAATCCTCAAGATAGTGTGACTGGAAAAAGTGTCTAGAGTATCATTTGGTTGCTACTAGAGATATACAAAATCACCAACATCAAATTATCTCACCTTAGGTTTGTAACTGCCACCTCGTGTGTGTGCATACCGTAAGGTGTCTCGATGTTGTGCAATGGACAGGTTTTCCATGGCCATGGGCATAACCCTCCTAAATAGAACAACCCTTTCTGCAATGACCTTAGCCCAAGTGGTTGGGGAGTCCAAGTCCACAACCTGGTCCATTTGAGCAGCAATGGAAGAGGGTGGAATGGGATGTCTCCCAAAAAGTAAAAAGTAAGGAGAGAAATGAGATAAAGAAGCGTGTTTGGACATCCTATAACCCATGGCGATGTATGGGAGGGCCAGATCCCAATCCTCTTTGTTCTTAGTGAGGCAAATCTTCCGAAGTCCCTTCTTGCATGTTTGAACCATCCTTTTTGCAAGGCCATTAGCTTGGGGATGATCTCTTGAAGTCCGACGATGGTCAATGAGAGCATGGTCAAATAGGTCTTGGAATTCTCCCCTGAATTCTGATCTTTGATCAGTAAGGCATTCAGCACAAGCCCCAAACCTACTTAGAACCTATTGTAAAAAAACATGGCTGGTGCTATGTGATGACTTGTCCGGTAGCGCAACAAGCTCGACCCACTTTGAAAAATGCTCAATCATAATCATGATGTAAACATTACCCCTGGAGGTTTGTGGTAACTTTCCAGCTAAATCACATGACCAATGATAGAACATGCCCTAAATAGGGAGTGGAGAAAGTGTGAGCTGTCGAGAGGAGAAAGAAGTTTTCACTCTATCACATTGTTCACACTTAGCAATGATGTCTCAGATTTGAGCATACATACCTCTCCAATGGTAATGAGGAGCGAGAAGGTTATAAATACGTTTAACTCCAAAGTGTCCAAGCTCCGAGTGTATCTTTTGAATAAGACCAGGCCGTTCATGTGGTGGTGGAATCTGACATGTTCCCAAGTCACGGGGTGAAACCCACTTGAGGGTTTCACAAAGTCAAGTTGCGGAAAGTTGAGACTTGGTAGCGCGCTCCCGGCTTCCAACTCTAAAAAGGGGTAGAGGGTCGAGTTGGGAGCCCATGGATTAGACTAGGAAGAGTTATTAGTTGATCAAACTTGAATCTGCATCAAAACAAACCACAAAGTGGTTAGTTCACATTTCCGGAACACCCTTGGGTGTTGGGACAAGCCACGGGCACTTTGGACCACGAGACACACCACGGCCCGGACTCGAGGGAAGCCACTGCCTTCCCCCTTATAGTATTCTCTGCGGCTGGTCGCAGAGGCTACATCCAAATGGCACATTTTGTTGGGACTCCCGAAATGGAGTCCCGAAATTGTCACGGCTGGACTCTCGGGACTTTGAACGGCCACAGCTCCTCGCCCCAGAACTTAGATTAGGACGAATTTTAAATCTAAGTTGTAGCTTTCGTCGAGAGCTTTCCAACGCCGTGTTGCATTTTCAATTCAGACCTCGAGAAGAGGTCGATTCCCGACTTTTGGTGGTCGGGAGTCAAACTGTCAGTTTGACTCCCGGCCCTTCGTTTGCCCATAACTTGGGCTGCAAATGTCCAAATGGCCAATGCGAGGCCATTTTCGATATCTACGTTTCAAGACCTTTCCAACGACACCAAGAACGCCTCAATGCAAGGTGTTTTGGGCCTTGCTGTCGAGCTCTGAACATTCGAGAGTCTCGGAGGACTCCAAACCTCCAACTTTTCCAAGTGTTGAGCTTCACCCCCACACTTGGCCAAAGTGGGGTTGCGACAGAATCACTCTATCACCTTGTGGTAAGCATCGGACGAGGTGATTGTCCCTCCATGAATAACGTTTGGACCACTATTATATGCGATCTCGCTGACTTGATGTAACTTGGGGAGGGTATTCCCCATGTTGAAGAAACTTTAAAGTGTCCAAGTCCTCCCATATATCGAGAATGGGATGCTCAACCAGGTTACATTGTAGTAGTGCAAGATAACTAAATGCCTTAGATACATGTATTGCTGGAATCTAGTCAAAATCTTGCCTAACTTTTGAAAAATCTTTAGAGGTAGTGAGGGGTCTTCGCGACATGGTATCCGCATTCTGATGTGTAATACCAGGTCAGTGAATAACCTTGAACTCATACTCTTGAAGTATAAGCGCCCAACGAGCTAACTTACCAATAAGCTAATCATTGGTCATCAACCACTTGATAGGCTGGTGGTCGGTATACAAAGTGAAATTGGTGCCATAAAGATAGGGCTTGAAATGTATGATGGCCCATACAATAGCAAGGCACTCCCCCTCGTATGAAGAATAGTTGCTCTCAGCCTTGTTGTTGCTTCGAGATGCATAAGCAATAACATATTTCTTGCCTTTCTCATCAAGTTGGCCAAGAATAGCTATAATACCCAGAGCACTCCAGTCAGTGTGTAGAATGAAAACCTTGTTGAAATCAGGTCTTTTCAAAATGGGGAACTCTGAAAGTTTTTCCTTGAGTGTGTTGAAAGCTTCCTGAGCCTCATCACTCCATGTCCAAGCAACATCCTTCTTTAATAATGCATAGAGAGGATGAGCAATAGTACTAAAATCTTGGACATAAATTTTGTAGTAATTACATAGTCCGATGAAGCTCCTTAACGTGTGAACATCAGTAGGATTGGGCATCTCCAAAATGGCTACTACTTTGGCCCAATGAGCCCTAGTACCATTTGGAAAAATTCTATGTCCAAGGTAAATTACTAAGGTGACAACAAACTCACACTTTTTAGGATGGATCTTCATATTGACTTCGTGGAGCCTCTTGAATAACTCTTCAAGATGAGCCAAATGTTGCAAGAGTCCCTTGCTATGCACTAGGACGTCATTTATGTAGCACTTTAGGAAATCTGCCCCTTCAAGAACCTGGTCCATTACTCGTTGAAAGAAGACAAGTGCATTCTTCAATCCAAAAGGCATCACAAGCCATTCCCATAACTTGTTGCTTCCATGGAATGTTGTTTTCTTGCAATCCTTTGCA
>Ga0116227_10006623_pt1 | contig 23318 bp, 14 predicted proteins | sample S1TSphgellanicum_FD_89693 | JGI IMG/M metagenome (GOLD analysis project Ga0116227, IMG submission 89693) | Host-associated microbial communities from peat moss isolated from Minnesota, USA - S1T2_Fb - Sphagnum magellanicum MG | ecosystem: Host-associated > Plants > Peat moss > Unclassified...
AAAAAAAAAAAAAAAAAAAAAAAAAAACCAGAATCCTTCTATATATATATATATATTCTTGACTATGTACTGAGACATTAAAAAATAAAATAAAAATTCTGTTGGTTTGGATTTATATGTTTTCCAAAAATCTGGTGAATTTGGACCTTTTTTTGCATGAAAAATTCTTTGTATCAGATAATATAGTTTTTAGTTTGAAAAAAATTGACAATTTTCGTTTTCTTTAAGTGTAAATTCTACCCCCAAAAAATGCTAAATGTATTTGGAAAAATCACCAAATTTTCGAAACCACACAACTGAAATAAATAAATAAATAGATAAATAATTGTTTCTAAAGAAAACATTTTACTGTATATAGGTCGAAATTATATCGAAATTTGGCGAAGAAAATTCTGGCCCCCCAAAAAAAAAAAAACACTGGAACTTTTGGGGGCAGGGGCTGGGGCAGGGGCAGGGGCAGGGAGGGAACGAATTTGTGAAGGCATAAGCAATAAACCGCCTTATCTGGTCCGCAGTAGAGAAGGAAGCGAAGAAGGCAAACAAACAAACAAACGAGAGAAAGCTCTCGCTGGAGTGGCGATGGCGGTGTCCATGGCACAATCAAGCCATGTTCGGCGTCTCTCTCCTACCCTCCCCCCACGCCTCTGTTGCAGCAGCTGCAGAGATAGAGGAGAAAACGGAACTAGAAGAAGCAGCAGAAGCACCATGGCAGCATGTGTTGTAGGCCTCCATCAAAGCGTGTCTACAAAACATTGGACGGGATTGTCGTCGCTCTCTTCCTTGGGATGCCATCACCAGGAGCAGCAGCTGAGGAATGCGCATCGTGCAAGAAATTTGGGCTTCGCAGTTTGGGGAAATGTTTGTCGTGGGAAGAAGAGTGGTGTGTTGTGTATGGCGGCTGCGGTGGAATCTTCAGACAAAAGAGAAATGCCGCTTGAGGATTACCGTAACATTGGGATCATGGCACACATAGACGCCGGCAAGACGACGACCACAGAGCGTATTCTTTTTTACACGGGAAAGAATTACAAGATCGGGGAAGTGCACGAAGGGACGGCGACAATGGACTGGATGGAACAAGAACAAGAACGGGGGATTACCATCACTTCCGCAGCCACCACGGCCAAATGGAAAGATCACCGCATCAACATCATTGACACTCCGGGACATGTGGATTTCACATTGGAAGTGGAAAGAGCTTTGCGAGTGCTGGACGGAGCCATTTGCTTGTTCGACAGCGTCGCAGGAGTGGAGCCACAATCCGAGACTGTGTGGAGACAGGCGGACAAATACGGAGTTCCGCGTATCTGTTTCGTGAACAAAATGGATCGTTTGGGTGCCAATTTCTTCCGCACAAGAGACATGATCGTCAGCAACCTGGGTGCCAATCCACTGGTGCTGCAGATCCCCATCGGAGCTGAGGATTCCTTCACGGGAATAGTTGACCTCGTGCGAATGAAGGCGGTTGTGTGGAATGGAGAAGAGCTTGGTGCTCAGTTTGAAGATACTGACATCCCTGAGGGTTTGGTGGATCTTGCAACAGAATATAGGGCACAGTTGATCGAAGCCATTGTGGAGCAAGATGATGATGCCATGGAGCAGTACTTGGAAGGCATAGAGCCTGATGAAGCAACCATCCGGAAGCTGATTAGGGCAGGCACCATCTCTCTCTCCTTTGTTCCTGTGTTATGTGGCTCTGCTTTTAAGAATAAGGGAGTTCAGCCGTTGCTCGATGCTGTCATCGATTACCTTCCATCTCCTCTTGACCTTCCTCCTATGAAGGGTTGTGATTTTGAGAACCCAGAAATCGCAGTTGATAGACAACCCAGTGATGCAGAGCCATTCTCGGGTCTTGCATTCAAGATCATGACAGACTCGTTTGTGGGTTCACTGACATTTGTGCGGGTTTACTCTGGCACATTGAGTGCGGGTACTTATGTTCTGAATTCAAACAAAAACAAGAAGGAGCGCATCGGGCGGCTTTTGGAGATGCATGCCAACAGTCGAGAGGATGTGAAAGTTGCAAGGACTGGTGATATCATTGCACTTGCAGGTCTGAAGGACACAATCACAGGTGAGACACTTTGTGATCCAGAGAAACCTGTTGTGTTGGAGCGGATGGATTTTCCGGATCCAGTTATCAAGGTCGCAATTGAGCCAAAGACAAAGGCAGATGTGGATAAGATGTCAACAGGGCTTATCAAACTTGCACAGGAAGATCCCTCATTCCATTTCTCGAGGGATGAAGAGACCAACCAAACCGTCATTGAGGGAATGGGAGAGTTGCACTTGGAAATCATTGTTGACCGACTCAAGCGGGAATTCAAAGTTGAGGCGAATGTGGGAGCTCCACAAGTGAACTATAGAGAAAGTATTTCAAAGGTATCACAGGTGAAGTACACCCACAAGAAGCAGTCAGGTGGCCAAGGACAGTTTGCAGAGATTGAAGTTCGGTTCGAACCAATGGAGTCCGGTAGTGGATATGAGTTCAAGAGTGAGATCAAGGGAGGTAGTGTGCCTCGTGAGTATGTGCCTGGTGTGATGAAGGGATTGGAGGAGTGCATGAGCAATGGTGTGTTGGCAGGCTATCCGGTGGTGGATGTGCGTGCAGTACTGCTGGATGGTTCATACCATGAAGTAGACTCAAGTGTCTTGGCCTTTCAGCTGGCAGCTCGGGGTGCATTTAGGGATGGAATCTCAAAGGCTGGACCACGGCTGTTGGAGCCCATAATGAAGGTGGAGGTGGTAACTCCTGAGGATCATATGGGTGATGTGATTGGTGACCTGAACTCACGTCGTGGCCAAATCAATAACTTTGGAGATAAGCCTGGGGGTATGAAAGTGGTGGACGCATTGGTGCCATTGTCAGAAATGTTTCAGTATGTGAGTAACTTGCGGGGCATGACAAAGGGGCGTGCACAATATACAATGCAGCTTGCAAAGTTTGATGTGGTACCACAACATATTCAAAACCAGATTGCAGCCAAAAATCAAGCAGTGACTGCCTGATCATCTGGGCTTTTGTTTCTTTGCTACTTATAATAGAGGGTAGGTCATCTGAATATGGAATGCAATTTTTTTGCGAGTTATGGAATGAGCAATGCATTGATTTTTTGGCTGCACCAGCCCAAGTCTCTTTCAGAGCTGATTTTGACAAAGCTACTAGCATATTTGTAGTTGTGAGGATGGATACCTTTGAAATCTGTAGCACCAGCACATTAGGATGTGCTGAAGTTGGGGTGATAAAATTCTGGTGAAAGTTCCATGTCTATTTTCATAAATGAAATGTATTGTAGAACTTGTGATCTGGTTTTGCACTATTAGTGGGGGCAGAGTATGGTGAACTGGGAGCTCAAGACAACCAGAGCTGCTCATGCACCCATTGTATGGTGAAACAACAAATACCCTTTGGTTCCACCATATACTTATATACCATGAAAGTTTTTTCATGGCTGTAATTTGCACACTGAAAGTTTGAGCTAATCAACAGAGAAAGTATTTTGCAGGAGAAACCTCATGGAGAAATGCAAAAGGAAACCCTAAACCTTGAAAAGCTTCAATGGGTGGAGGGAACACATTTGTATTGATAATGTTGACCTGTGGTTCTTGTATTTTTTGATGCTTTTTTAATCTACATAACCCTATTTCAAATTAGAATATTGAACATAAATATTTTTCCTGAAAATTTATTGTTTTATTGGTTGTATCTGTGGGTCACTCCTACTAGCTCCATAATTGACACTGTTGGATTTGAATCTCCGAATCCAACTTTTCTTGCAACTAATTTTGACCACAATTTTGTAATAAAATGTGAGGCAATGATATCAGAATTTTGCAAATTACATTTGGTTTCAAATTCAAAAGGCCTAATTCTTGAGTTATAATATTGAAACTTGATTCAAATGCTCATTTGCATGCGGTGTGCATTCATTTAGTTTTCCACATCAAGACATAATGGTAATTACATTAAAAATGTAGACTCAGAATACAAATATCTCCTTCACGCCCCTTTTACAAATTTGGCCTCTTCAATGTTTGAACCCTTGTAATTGAATAGAATACTTGTAAACACTTGAAACATTGTAAGCCTTTAAATATGGGTTCCTGAAGAAAGAACTTTTGTAAGCATTTTGCACTCTCCCACAAATACTCAAAGTATGCTAGGTATTGGACATTGTAAAGCATGTGCTTTGAGAACATAGCGAAAACAAAAAAAACACTTTTTTCCAAACAAGATGTCCATTTATCTTTTGTTTGATACTTGTATGGTCTCACTCTTGAGCACGTGCAAAAGAGCTTGTGAGCTCTCCAAGATCTACACAAAAGCCACAACAGATTACCAATTCAAGCGTATTCCATAAAACCTATAGATTTTCTTTTTCTTAAAAATTCAATACATATGAATACGATGGCCAAAGTGATATGGAAAACATTCTTGGAATTTTCATCTTAAAAAGATGGTTGTAGATTGATGAAAGGCATTATCATGTTATTTGGGTAGTAGTACATGTAGTATTCGACAATAATATATCCACAAAATTCGTAAATGACCAACTCAACAATTGTAATATAGATTGATTTTCTAGACTTCCCAATGGTGTTTATTGGTTCCCGATGAAAATGTTTTAAACTTATTTGTGGCAAGCTTTTGCCACAAACTATGCCTTGAAGTTAACAAAACAAACCATTCTTTGAATATATTGGAAGATGTGTAGAAAGACAATATCAATTGTTTACAACTACATCATGAATCATGTTTCACAATCCAACACAAAGTAAAACCAAAAGCACTTCAACTTATGTTGAGTACTTAAACTATTAACTTGGGTGTTATGTTATTAGTTGAAACTTTTGCTTTGATTATTGGGGTTGAAAGTCATTGAAATGAAGAGAGCAAAAGGTGAGAAAGGGCAAAAGAAACATTACACACTTTTGAATATGCAGCCTCAACTTCATGTATAGTTTTATCGTACTCATTGGTGTAGGCATATTTGCGAGACAAGGAATCATCTACTTCAGCAAGTCGTTTTGTGAGAACTACCAAGTCTTTTTGAATGTTAGCCTTCTCCTCTTCCTCGACTTGCAATATCTTTCGAATTTCATCCCTTTTCTCACGCAGTTCCTCAATACCTACATAGCAAATTTGTGTGAATCATTTGGAGCAAATTCAATGATGATGATGGAATTGCACCACTTTTAAGCACTAGTCAAATTTATAATTATATCATCATTCTCACTAGGCTATTATGAACATATATTTTTATAATGAAAAAATATTTGGGTCTTGCCAAAATAACATGTCCCACATTTAACAAGATTATTGGGATCAATGCTTTTGGTTTGACCCATATGGTTTTGATTTCCTTTGGTTCAAAAGTGTTTTTGAAACACATAATTGAACAAACTTGACCATTCAATAATAAATGACAATTTGGTCAAATCAATTTCCAATTTTATTACCTTGTTTATCAAAGGCCCATACAATGAAACCTAAATTTAGTTATCAATAATCACATAGTTTTCACTCAAACATTTTGAAGAAATATTCACCTCCTTTGAAAACTTAACTCTTACATGCTACATTGAAGATATTATTCCAAAATCCTTTCAATTAGACAAAAGCTTAATTTTGCATTTGATGATGAGTTAAAGTGTGTGCAAGCCTACGAGGGGTGTCAACTTACGGTGAACAAGTTCAGTGTTGTAATTCTGGAGTGCTGTGCCTTTCAATGCCATTTTTTCTCTTGGGGATCTGTTCTTTGGAGTTCACCCACCACTAGCACAATAGCTTCTATTGCTTATAAACTCGTTTCAATTGTTTTTGTGAACACATTCTCACTATACGTTCATACTAGCTTTAAATCAATCATCACCATTTTATTTATTTTTGGATTGAATTCAAATTGTTTTAAGATTGTCCATGACCAAAAAGCTTAATTGTACCAAATTTTGGATTCAATTTCACATTCAACAATTTCTCCTAAGTTAATTTTTTGCTTCAAAAACTTTGAAATGCCTTATGTACAACTTCCACATTTGCAAAGTCGACATACCTTTCAATGTCATGGGTGATATATTATGTCATGGCAATTGTTTCGAAACGCATTTTTACTTTAACCTAATTTCAATGTACTCACTCCTCTTTCGGAAAACCACTCTCATCAAATGTCTAGCCAAATTGTTTCTTATTAGTTTTTTTCTCTCTTGATGTTATGACTCCTCATGTTAAAAGTTAGCTTACATATACTTCTCATCCTTTGTTTTCCCTAGCTCATGCATCCCATGAAATCTTCTAATGACAATGTCTCCCTTTATCTCTCTTTGTGCCCTCAATTTGCTTGAGATGGGTACTCAATTCTATCTCAACCCATGTTATTCACAACTATTGTTAACCAAAGGTTGTGGCCTAAACTATTGTGGTTTATACACCAAATACATTTAAACTTTAAAATTATTTGAACAACCACCAACACACCATTCATTGGAAGCTTGCTATCACTCACTTGAGTTAATATCAATTTTCACCTTGGTAACCTATCTTGTAAAGGAGAGGTCTTGTAGGTAAGTAAGTAAGTAGGTAAGGATAATAGATGATTTATTAGGGGAAGTAGATGGTTAAAAATTATCACATAGGTAAGGGCTCACCAAGATAACCATGGTTAGGTACGGAACTGGAATCCAATGAAATAACATTTTCTGTCCACCCATCATCCATCCTTTTTGGAGGCGCTCATGGCTTGGTTCACCCAAACTCTCACATTTAGAATTGTCAAGAAAAGGAAACTTTTGAATTTCATCGCCGTCCATCAATATGTGTTTCACTATTTGATTGCATCTAGTTGAACAATTTGTCTAAACAATGCATATTAAGAACAATTGAGGTTGCCAGAAACAAAGCTCAGTTCACATTTTACAAAAACTAACAATTAACTCGAGAGTGATGAAATGAGTGACCTTGTGCAGATTAACTAAGCCCTAACAAACTTTTAATCAATTCATTGGAAACATGTTTTACTTATGGTGAACCAAGTTTGTGAACAATGAAGAAACATCCCAAACATAAATCACATGATTTTACTATGAGCACACCGATGTGAACCATGCTACCAACATGAACATCCCATAAATACAATAATATCATTTTATATCAAATTTGAATATGATGATATTTATTGTATTTAAATTTTTACTCCTATTTTTGCATTCTATCACAATTTCTTTTGATTCCCTGGACTATTTTTACCATTAAGAATAAGCAACATAACTAAATAAGTTTCGACAAACTTTATTTGTTTGTCAAATTTCTCTTCATTAACTTGGAAGCATATTTTGAAAGCTCCAAAAGAACTTTCCCACATGATGAAAGAAAGAACCCACATGGAATTGATTGAAGAAAAAAGCATGTACAATCAAGTTTTGACATAGTACAGCTACCAAATCCCCATTGTACCAATATAACTGGAAAAGGATTACATTGATGAAAAAAACTTTACAACATCAAGCTCTGGTATAAAGCTTACATTTTAGCAGTTGTACAGTTTTCTCAGTTCAAATCAGTCATTAACTTTTTTACACTGTTCTTATTTTGTAGAGAAATTGTTGCTCTACTACCCATCTCGGGAAACAACATATTTTACTACTCTGTGTCCTGGAACAACTCAAAAGTGTCACCAAACTGCCACATTGCTTGCTCAAAAAGATTGGCCCAGGTCAAAAGTCTTGCACTTACACAAGTCAATCCAACCACGAATTCATGTGTGTCAGTGAGGATTCTGGAGTGAAGTCAATAAGGCTCAATAGGCTTGCGGAAACTGGCACCTGTGTACACAGCCTTGTCACCAAGCTCCTCTTCAATTCGCAAGAGCTGCAGCCCAACCCATAATTCATCACAAGCATCCACTGTCAAGATCTCTGATAAGGCTCAGTGACCATGTGCTCAACGTTCTTCCCAACAATATATCTGTTGGGTATGTGTTAATAGAACTCACAATGTGGGCATAAATGTGTCAACTGGGCCGATGTAAAGTATGAAAAGCCTGTAACTCTAAGAAAAAATGGCACACAACAAACCTGGTTGTATTTTGCCAGTCGCTCAGACCGACAGGGGGCACCAGTCTTAATCTGGCCCTGCAAAAGATTAATTAAGATTTCATGTCAATTCAGAACAGTCAAATGATATCATGTTTAGATTACCTGATGCATTCAGCAATCAAAGACAATAATTGAACTTACAAGAAGGAAAAAATAGGAGCTCTTATGCTGAGCATACAAATGACGAAAAGATGCAAGTATCACAGGAAGCATTACCGTAGCAAGCCCAACAGCAAGGTCAGCAATAAAAGTGTCCTCAGTTTCTCCACTGCAATTATGAATCCCAATAGTTAGAACTGGTTAAGACTCCTTTCACATTCATTCTATCCTTCGATACATTCATACTGTATGTAATGATAATAAGTCAAAGATAGTTGCTGACCTGCGGTGGCTAGTCATGACACCCCAGTCTGCCTGCTTGGCCATCTTTACAGCTTCAATACTCTCCGTCACTGTTCCAATTTGATTCACCTGGTTGAACCCACAGTTTAAAATGCAAGCATTATTTATGATCCTTTCTGTGCACCTCATAGAATGACTTTCAGCATAGCCCAAAATCAGAAATTTCTTTTGACATTTGATTGAACAGACTTCAGTGAGTAGAAAATAATTCCACAGATTTTGAGACCATAAGTCATAAGAACTAAAGAGCTCAAATGAGCTTTTACTTCATTACACCCATCAACAAAAGCCCAATTAAACCCTAAAGCCCATTCAAGCCACACAAAGTAGCTCGTTTACCTTCAATAGAAGAGCATTACATGCCTTCACCTTGATGGCATAAGCAATACGCTGCAAGAACAGACCCCAGGAAATAACATTGTCAGAGATTGCACTCAGAACTTAAAAACAGTTACTAGAAGCATGCTTTACTTGGAACATTTAACAGGGCTGTCAGGGTTGTCCCAGTTGCAAAAATTGAAAAGAGAAACAAAGGAAAGATTTGTTTCTTTTTGTGAAGAAAAATGGTCAGCAGACAAGACCAACCTTGGGATTAGTGACCAGCAAATCATCACCCACAACTTCAACTTTCTCACCCAGGGCTGCTGTGAACTTGGAGAAATGCTCCCAGTCATCCTGGTCAAAGGGGTCCTCAATCAAGACAATTGGATATTCTTCTATGAAGGACTCATACAACTTCATAAGCTGCTCACCAGTGACCTTGCCACTCCCATCATTGTTCTGCACAACCAATAAATAAAATTGCAGATTGACAATCAGTGACATCTCTGACTGTTTTCCATGCACCTTGAATAAGTTTCTATGAAGCAATGACCCAGATAATGCTCAATTAGATACCATCACTCAAATACCCTCTCCAGACGTTACCTTTAAATCTGCTGTGATAATAATCCTATAACTTTGATATCTGCAGTGGCAGTCTACTCACTTCTTCCTTGAAATTGAGGTCATAGAGCTTTGATTTATGATCATAGAATTCAGATGCTGCTACATCGATCCCAATCGCCACCTGCAGACAGGAGCCACAAATCATTGAGATAATCTACATCAAGCAAGGAGCCTACATAACGAGTATGCAATTTGGGATTTGAGACTCCCCAGGGAGTCCCAAACCCATGGATTTGGGGTTTAAGGTTTAGGAATTAGGGGGTTTGGTGTTTTGAGGGACCAAATCTGCTCCAAATCAATCAAGTGAAATTCAACTTGTTGGAAAGGTCTCAATGAGAGCTACAATGTGGTGCAATCACATTGCCAAAGAATGGCTAAGTGAGGGGGGGTGGGGGAGAGGAGACCTTGCCAGTGTATCCAGCATTCTCAATTGCAATCCTCAACAACTCCAAACCCTCCTTGCTTTCCTGGAGAGAGGGATTGAACTGAGTGAGCATCTCCACCGGAAAAGACAATAGTGTGCAACAAAAACTTCCTGCTTAGTTATGAAGAGACTTTCGTTTAGAGAGCAAGGTACCACATTTCTCAAGAGTTTGCTAGGTAATTCATTTCCACAGTATGTCAGAAAGAAATGGGTGCCATGTAAAATTGCAGATATGGATGGGAAAGAAGCACCAAATGATAGAAATTTATCAAAACCTGAATATTTGGAGCAAAACCACCTTCATCACCCACATTTGTGGCATCTTGCCCATACTTCTTCTTGATCACACCCTGCATCCAGGTAAACAATTCCTCCTTTAAACCATTAACACAGCATCAAATCATAGTTGATCTTTTCATTCCCAAAACCAAACAATAATCGTGTCCCTATGCAAATCAACCTTTTCTGATGACCATGCAAATTTAATGGAGAGATGAGTTTCTCCAGTTAGACTTGATTGTTTCAGAGAGATTTCCAAGACAAATAACACACACACCTTCAAAGTGTGGTAGACCTCTGTACCCATCTTCATGGCCTCTGTAAATGTTTCTGCACCCACTGGAAGAATCATGAACTCCTGCAAATACACCTCCTCTCCAGTGAACACAAAGAACTTTTGCCAGCTTAATTCTCTTGGATTTTAAGTCTTACTACTACAGACAAAGATAATAGACACTATGGGACAAACTGTATCTTTGCACTGTCTGTATCAGAGAGACAAATGAGCAAGAAAACCAGAAGATCACCTACCTGTATGGCAAGCTTATTTCCTGCATGGGAACCACCATTGATGACATTGAATGCAGGGACAGGCAATATCAACTTCTTGTTCCCCGCCAAGTTTGCAATGTACTGTCAAAACCAATAAAGACTCCAATCAACTTGAAGGAAGGTACAAGGAGCAACAAATGCAACCCATGGACAAAGGAACCTACTGGGCCTTGCCCAAATGCATCACAGGCAACTCACTGGGCACAATGGTCTGGACCAGCAATATTTCATAGAATGTCACATTGGTGGCTCACCCAATTGTAGAAGGCAGGTAAGAGACCAGGACAAGAGAAAAATTATGAAACCTGGTACAGGGGAATGTTCTTGACTCCAGCACCAGCTTTGCAAACAGCCAGTGAAACAGATAAGATTGCATTTGCACCCAGCTGGAAAACCACAACCATCATCGGTCAGGTCAATTGAGGAGAGGTATCAAACCTTGCATTGATATCAATTCTTTCTGCACACCAGCATTGGGGATTGTGTGATAGGATTGAACTGTGCGTACACAGGTACCTAAGCATTTCCAAATGACAATTAGAGTATAAAAACCCTTAGGTAAGATAATTTCAAGGATTTAGGGTTTAGGGTTTAGGGTTTAGAAATCAATTGGCAAGCAGAGAAGGACAATCTAATTTGCACACAAGCAATTTACTTTTGGTCTAAGTACACCATCCCCATTTCTTTTTGCAAACCTTGACAGAGGAGCAGCACCTTAGCCTTGGGCCAGCCCCATTCGTTCTGGGTGCCATCCAGGTCATGAACCATGTAGTTATCGATCCCTGCCTGGTCAGTGGGATCCTGCATCTCCAACAAAACAGACTAACAATTTCACTTCCAATAAACAAGCCCCGAAGCTCAAACAGGTCCCCCTATTTTTTCCAAGCTTTTTCCCCAAGCTCATATTGTTTGTCTGGGAGGGGTATTCATCATCACAGAACCACAAACTTCTTTGAAAGATGAAGCAGTGATGGGATTGATTGATTACCTTGCCGACAAGTGCAGGTGCTATGATCTTGTTGACATTGTTCACAGCCTGAAGTAACAACAAGAAGAGAAATTCAGCTCTTCCATAATCAGTAATAAAGCTGTTTTCCTTCACACAGCAGCACAGGAAGGAGGATCGTCATCACAGCACTTTACAACTAAGTTGTGCTTGAGGTGTGCAACAAAGAATTTTTTTTACCTTCCTGACACCCTTTCCCATGTAGTCCTTCCCACCATCTCTGAGCTCGACAGCTTCATAAGTACCTGTTGCAACAAAACCCATAGCAGAAATGAATCTCTTCTGAGGAGGGTCAGACAAAAAAAACCCAAAACAGTCTACAAGCACGATAGGCTTCCACTCTACCCATTACAAGATCTGTTCCCACCACCACAAATGTGAATTTCTCAAAAGCAGAGGCATACATATATGCGTGTGTCTGCATGTCAGAGCATGTCAGGTGATGATCAAAGAAAGAAGATTGCAGAAGAAAAGGCCCACCAGTTGATGCCCCACTGGGTACAGCTGCTCGGTAGAATGACCCATCTGATAAATGCAAATCTGCCTGTTGACAAAACATCATGCAACAGCAGCAGCTCATGACCTCAAATTCCAATTACGAAACATGACCCAAAAGGCAATCTATCGAGAAAACAACCTCTCAAGCAAAATCAAGAAAAGAGAGAGAGAGAGAGAAGAAAATTCACCTCCACAGTAGGGTTTCCTCTGCTGTCAAAAATCTGGCGGGCCTTGATAGATTTGATGATTGCCATAGCTAGACTCTACACTTTCTTTTTCCCTTAAATCTAATGCGCCTGAGTCCGTGAAAAGCTTGATCTATACTTACAACCCAATCTTTCTTTCTTTCTTTCTTTCTTTCTTCTCGAAGCAAACCCAAAAAAAACCGAACGAACGATCAAACAAACAAACAAAAAATTCCTATTAATTTTCTTTTGCCGTCACGATCTCACAAACACGAACAGCTGAGAGACCCACAATCAACCGGAACATAGTTCCACGCGCGGACGTCGCCAAGCTCATGCAGTGACTGAAGCTCCAAGTGGAAAGTTGCGTTCCCTGCTGACTGCTACTTTTCTCCTGGTGACACCTACCTACCTACCTACTTACCTACCTACCTGGTACCAGGTAGGTAGGAAATTTAAGTGGTTTACTTTGTAGGTAGTTAAGGCATTTGGTGCCTACTAGAGAGGTAGATGCATGTGGATGGTAATTAGTAACCTACCTACTAACAACCCACAAATCCTTACCTATTTACTAACCATATATAGATGTATATATGAAGGTCATTTCACACTTAGGGATAGTGTATTGCATATCATATTGATAGGCCTTGACTTGAAATTACCCAATAGGATATAGTTGCTAACCCTAATTTGACATTAACTATCCTATGATTGTTAAATTTTTAAAATTTATGTTCACACATGAGATTAGATTTATGGCATTCAACTAAATTTAGTGTTGATGAATGATTTTTGTTCAAAGTATGTACACAATTGTTAGCAATCGAAAGTGGTAAAGGGTTGAAAGTGTAAAGTGTAACCATCATAGCTTGCTAAAGTATTTCTTTTTCATTTCTTGCTTGGCTTGCTAGAATACTTTTTTTTCATTTCTCTCTTGACAATGTAGTTCTAGAGCAACATCATTTGCTTGTTTTGATTTGAAATTTTGTAACATCCTCATCTTAGTAGCATTTGAAGTCAAAGTTTCTCTACTTTTGCTCCAAGATTTTGTAGCATCATTTTTCACAAACAACTTTAATCTATTATAGTGTTGCTCTAAGTTTTTGCAACATCATCATTTTGTCATTTTTTCCAACTCTTTGATTTGTTTTTTAATCATGTTCAAGCAATGCATTGACATTTCTTTGGTTCTAGAGTTTTGTGAAAGGCACTTGCATCATCTTCATTTCTCAATTTGCTCTTTGCTTTGTACCAATCTCATTTTCATTTTATTTTTCACTACATCGTTCTTATGTGTTCTTCATCGCAATCTTCATCAATTCACTACACTCAACACTAAAGTCATAGGTTTCAGTGATTTTTGTTCTTCTATCCAATTTGCTTTGAAATTTTCACATTTTTTTGTTTGTTTTTGGCAAGTAGCGTCTTTGTGCAAAATTGCTCAAAATGGTTGTGATGAAGCTAGTGAAAATTTTCCTACTTGCATAATTCTTTCAACTATTAATTCAAGCAAATGACTTGTTGTTCCTTGGTCATTTTGAAACAAATTTTTCATTCCCATCTCTAGGTTTTGTAAGTGATCAACCATCTTTTCATTTTTTTCAAAACATAGATTTTGTACTTGTGTTTCAAAAAATGAATGCTTTATTTTCCACAAATATAGGTTGTCTAATGTGTATGACCTTATTTTGAGTCAAGAACTTGGTGATTGGGTCAAAGCAAGATCAACAACTTGGTATTACCAATTTCTTATGATTCAATATGACAAAAGAAGATGGATTAAACATTTTTGAGTTAGCAAAACCTTTGTGAGACAATTGACAAACAAATTAAAGCATAGAATGGAAAAGAAGAATACAAGATTTAAGTGCACATTGCCCATAAGCATTAAGGTTGTTTGCTTTTTGTATAAGTTAACACATGCTTCTAAGTATTTATAGTGCAATGAATTCTTTGCCATTGGCAAATCAACTGTATAACTTGTTTTGCAACAATTTGTATATGTAATTAATGTTTGTATATGTAATTAATGTTGTATTCAAAAACTAGCTTCAATGGTTTGAAGGAGATTCCATATTACATTTCATGGAAGGATTCAAGGATCTTTCAAGTTTGTTAGGAATTCAAGGTGTTATTGATGTCACTCAAATCCATATCTAGAAGCCGAAAATTCAAGCTCTACTATAGATTATTATTCCTTCAAATCAAAGGCATACAACATGCAACTATAGGCCATTATTGATCACAAAAAAATAGTTTTGGATGTTTTTGTGGGTTTGCTAGGTTCAATGAACAATGCACGAATCTTGCGATTGTCTTCAATTTATCAAAAAACAACACGGGAGAATTTTTTCAATGAACTTGATTTACATGAAAGCATCAAACTTTATATCATTGGAAACAAGGGCTACCCCTTGCTACCATGGATGATGGTGCCACATAAACAAATTGGGGTTTTGCATTCTATGTTGGAAACATTATTCAACAAGCAATTCCCATGCTAAAATAGTTTTTGAAAACAATTTTGGTAATACTAGGAAAGATTTTTGTGAGTTGATTTTAAGCTCAATTTGCATGTGCATTTTCTTCTAAATGTGGTCATATGTTGTTGCATGCTACACAATATGATTCTAAATGGCAAAGACACAGGCATTGATTAATTGATGCAACAATTGGACACATAGAATGTAATAGAAGATAGATGTGGTGTCCTAACTATTACACATGGTGGTGATTAAACACAGATCTTGCATTGCAATTTGGGGATGATTCTAGGGTCAATCAATGTAATGTGACTTAACAGTATCTAAGCAATCATAGACCACAAATCCATAAATGTTAAATTCATGGAAATTACAAAAAAAAATCCAAGATCATTGAAATTTTAAAATTGTTGTAATTACCATCAAGCTATTAATTTTTAAATTTCAAACTCGAACTAATTTATAATTTGGACGTGTAGTGTAATTTGGTGTTGAAATGCAATTTGAAGTCTCATTCTCAAATGAAGGAGTTGATTTACAATCTACATGTACATAATGCAATTTGGTGCTAAAATGCAATTTGAAGTTTTGCTCTTAAATGAAACTACTATAGATTATAAGTTTGTTGGGATGTGCATCACAACACATTGTTGTCCTCTTGTCTGTTTTATTCCTCATTCTGATCATTTGCACCATCACCACTTTGATCACCAATGAAATCATCTAAAGGTAAATCTACAATTGGAGACATATGTGCATGTTCCTTGATGAAAGAATGATACATAGATATACTAAGATTGGAAAGCACATTCACCATCTTCTAGTTGACCTTGTCAATTTTTTCATGGCGTGACTTGAGGTAGTGGAGAAGTTATTTGAAGTATGTTCTTGAATCTTTGAATGACATTGTTCAATCTCCAACTAGGTTTTGTTGATTTCACACATTACATCCACTTGATGACCTTGTTATTTTCGTGTGTAGATTCAATCACAAGAGCAAAAAAATTTCTACGCTTTAGCTTCACTCCAACGCTTCTAAACACCAACATTGTTGGAGATCCAAGATCAATGATGTGCAATTGAAATTGTTGATTTGTTTCAAAATAGTGTACATAACTTCTTGTTTTATGCCTAAACTCATAACAACTCTACTTTAATTCTTATGTTTGGACCATCAACAACTTTTACACCATGATTACCAATTATTCGTGTGCTTACAATTCATGTTTCCTAACTGTTAGCATCTTTTGCACCTTGATAGTTAACAATTTTTGTGCCATGACTATCTCCTTGAAGATCTATTTGCTTATCATGCAACTACATGTACTCATTCTCATGATCTTTATCTTGTTTTGGTGGGCTATAGGTTTTGTCTCCTTCAACATTCACATCCCTTGTATGTAGAGGAACAATGATAGTCTTCTCCCTTAGAAAGGCCTCAATCAAGTCATAGAACTCTTTATTAAAATGACAATGCAAATGAAAACGTTCCTTTTCTACATATGACAAATCCCATAATGAAGTATGATTACATGCGCCTTTGTGTTAATCTACTAGTTTTTTGAAATATGAATTCAATGAAGTCCATTTGTCTTTACACATGACATCATTTCTTGGAAACTTGTTTTTGGTCATCTTTTATAATTCTTTTGAAATTTTTTCCTATCATTGCACAACAATAATCATGAGTGATCTTGGATCAACAAATTCTTGTTGAATTATGTGTTTTGTGTGTCTACAAGCAATGAACACCAAGACCTCACAATGATCCTAGTTCTCGTGTCATTGTCAAGAAGTTGCACCTAGTCCTCCTAATCTACCACTGCCACAACTTCATCCATGACTTGTTGATGACTTGCTTACAAAATTCATTTGTGGATTCACACCTCCTTAAACATTTACACCTATATGTGGATGTGCATTTGCTTGCACACTTGCACTTGAATTTGAAGTCATCACAATGTTTTTGTTTCATTGTAATGCATTTGTGATGGAATAATGTTATTCCTACTTCAAAACTTCCTTCTTCATGTTTTTTGCTTCAATGCCTCCTTCCTCTTCATGCTCCTATTTCCAAAACTTCTAAATTATGGGAATACAAACCTTCATTCAATGATGGAGTGCGGATTCTTATTTGATCCATGGTGTTGTAGGTATTTACCATGTTGGTTTTGGACTTGCTAGTTTACCATCACCGAAACATGTGATAACCTACAAAAATTTAAATTTTTAATAGATTTTACCATTTGTTGCTTTTGTTATCAACAAACTACCATTTAATGATAATTTTTTTAAAAATATGCCATGTCTCTATACATGTCAACTACCAATTGTTTAATTTGAAATAGAGTGAACAAAGTTACTATACGATGATTTAATGACGCTAATATTTGTAAACATGAACATATCTTAAATGTTTATTTGTTCATTTAAATGTGACCACGCCATAACCTTCCCAAATCATGGCACCTTTTACCTTGCTTTTGGTCCTACCTAAAAGGACTAGACAAAGCAATGTGCATTTTTGTTGTTTCACAAATTTTGGACCAATAGATTAAAAGTTATTAAATTTAAAGTGATTTTTGTCATTAAAAATTCTAAAAATTGAGTGATAACAATATTAAAATGGACAACCTTATACAAGGTTTAATATATTTGGGCCAACAACGCAAAAGCCAAATAATTTGTATAATACCTAGTATGGTTTGACAACAAGTTGCTTAATAATTAAATGTTTTTGTCATTACTAACATCAATAAAGTCAATAATACTTTACAATGTTGTATTTGATTTTCTTGAATATTCATGTTTAGGCAATGTTGATAAAACTCAAAAATGATGTAAGGATAATCATAAGTGGCATTTAATGGTCATTTAAAAGACGACTTGTCCAATCAAAATAATTCAATTCTATATGGATTAACTAGTCATTTCTTAATTAACCATCGAATTGCAAATGTTAAGATATGGTAAGTCACACAACGATCATTACTAAAAAACCATGGTTCATTTAACCCAAAAATCTAGTCCAACATTTATCTATTTTTAATTTGTAAAAAAGACCATCAAATCATTTTGGACATGTTGATTTTGACATGTCTAATGTGACTAATGGTCATAAATTGATTAACATAGCAACAAACCATTTAACCAATCAAATTGGAAATAAATATTTTGGGCAACAACTTTTGTTTAACCAAAAAATTTAATAAGAATTTGTTTTCAATTATATATATTGTGGGTAAAAGGGTGGTAAATAGTAAATAGGTAAGTAACTAATAAAAAGGTGGATAGTTAAGCAATAGGTAGGTAGGTGGTAGTTTAGCTTAAGCTAGCAGTACCTTAGGGATGTTCATAGGTTGCAAGTATAAAAAATTGAATGCCTCACATACAAAAAGATAAATCAACTCATTAATTAATGTACCACACTATTATGTAATAACTTTAGTTAACTTATTTATTTCACATCTTGTTGTACACTACTTATGTAAATAAAAGGAAAGTAGGTAAGTAGGTTAAGCTATAAGAGGCTTGTTAAATAAATAGTTAGGTGTAATAGGCAGGTAGATGGCCAATACACTTGCTTCATACAACCTACCTACCTACCTACCTATTATGTAAGAAGATAAGAAGTAAATAGGTAATAATAGTTAGCCTGCTTAGTTTAGATAGCCCACTACCTAAATCTAGGATTAGGTTACACCTAGCCTAGCTCATTAGCTAGTTTAGTAATGAGGCCTTAGTTTAGTTAGCCTATTACCATGTCTAATTAGCTAGCATACCTACCTAGCCTATCCATCAACATTTCAATCATATGTGTGTCCAAAGTTTTGGAAAATAGTTACATATTTCCAACCTACGTATTGTGAAATAAGTTCTACATATGACACCTTTTTTTAACAAATATTTAGTCACACAAACAAAACATGGGTTTACTCGCATTGAACTACAATTATGAAAACATACCTAGTAATGACATAATAAGATGTCCCATTTTATTAAAACCCATTGGCCATCTTGATTAGGGATATCATTTTTTGGGCCCGATTTGACTAAATGTCCCATTTGATAAATGGGTCACATAATTCAAGTTGATCAATAAAAAATAATAATTTTCATTCATGCACTAATTGTACATGTCCATTAATCAAGAGGATAAGGCAATCAAAATGGACCATTTGAAAAACCATGATTTATACATAAAATAAAATAAGCTACCAAATGAATTGCACAACACTTTGACAATAACATGTGATATTTAGGCTACTTAAGAGGAATAATTGTTTTATCTTTATGTCATTACCAAAAATGTAGAAGATCATGGTTCAAAATTGGCATTTATATTAATTACCATTTTCCATATTTTTGTTACATGACAAACAAATATTTGTCACATTCTTTTCCAATTTCAAAAATAATAAACTAATTTTTTAGCTAGACTACATACTACATTAGTTTACATGCATTTAGTTATTTCTTAAACACCTATAATGCTAGCCACTTATCTACATGATCAATTTTTAAACATAGTGATTAAACCTAGGCTATATTTAATGGTTCAACTTAGGCTAAACCTCTATGAGAAATTGTGTTCGCAACAACTAAAGTTCCAAAACAACTAATATTCAATTGCATTGCAATTGTCTCATGGAAATATGACAAATTAATAAACAAAATTTCACATAAAAAAATTAGGAGTTATATTATAGTTGCAAATTAGTTGTAAAATGTATATTTATATAATATAATGTATGCACTGTATATATGGTTGTAGTCAACCATGTTTAATTTTGTGACAAGTTGCACTTTAATCACATGTAACAATTACATCACAACTAAAATAAATTTAGTTACTAATCAATGACTATTTTTTAACAAATGTATGGTCTTGAGTAACACATACGATTATGCCATGTGTATACATTTCCACTACTCAATATATATGACATTTCAATTTGTTTGCAATTATATTTCAATTTGAAATTATGGCAGGAAACCCTTAAGCAAGTGACACGTGGCAATATATCAACAAAGTTGCCCTAGTGCATCAACGACCTTCATGTGCTTATGCTTATTGTCAAGAAATTCAAAATAAACTTTTTAGAAAAATCTTTCTATTCAAACATTTGGTGTATTTATTAATATTTTGGTGATGCAATTTTCATATCATGTGTTATAATTAAGATTATTTTTGTTTGTTTAATTTAGAACTAAAACAAAAAGGTTGTTATAAGTTATATTATTTATTTAAATAACTTAAATATTGAAGGTTTTTGTTTTTTAGTTTGGAGGTTGAAGGTTTTTCTTTTTTCTTTTGAAGGTTGAAGGTTCTTGTTCTTACTCTTAAAAAAGTTGAAGGCTTTTGTTTTTATTTTTGAAGGTTGAGAGTTCGTGTTCTTGTTCTTAAAGGGGTTGAAGGTTTTTTTTTTTTCTTGGAGGTTGAAGGTTTTTGTTCTTACTTTTAAAGAAGTTGAAGGCTTTTGTTTTTACTATCATTGCATACATATAACCTAGGCCCAAGCAATGTGTGTCAATCACATTCAAGCAAATGAATCCAAGTTGTTTTTTGAAATCCACTTTAATTTTATTATTATTGCCACAAATAATATGCATGAATGGTTACATATCAACTTTTTTGCCTTCAATATACACCAAATTTTTGGGTCAAATTTTTTTTTGCAAAAGACAACATTTTGAATCATTTGTACCCTAATATAATTATGTTGCATGCCATTATAAAGAACCAATTTCAAAAAGGTTAATGTATGTAAATTTATATCAACCAAGCCGATACATTAAAAAAATGTGTATTAATTAGTTTTGAATGTTGATGGGGTCTATGTTGATTTACAGAGGTTAGTTCAAGTGAGAGGTTGAAAGTTTTTGCTTTTAAAGAGGTCGAAGGTTTTTGTTCTTGCTTTTGAATGTTGAAGGTTTTTGTTGTTTCTTTTGAATGTTGAAGGTTTTTATTTTTATTTTTTGATGTTAAATGTTATTACTTTTATTCTTGGATGTTGAAAGTTCTTACTTTTGGTTTTAGATGTTAAAAGTTCTTGCTCTTATTTTTGGATATTGAAGGCTTTTACTTTTGTTCTTGAATGTTGAAGGTTTTTGCTCTTACTTTTAAATGTTGAAGGTTTTTGCTTTTGGATGTACATCAAAAATATATATACAAGGTAACATTTTTTCAAAAGTATTTAAAATTGTAATTCAATTTACTTGATTATAAGCACAATATTTGATTCAATTTGCAAGTGTACAAATTATAATTTAGTTTGTATTAATGTTTTATATGTTGCATTTTAGTGACAAATAAGTTGCATGTTAATGGCAGTATAGTTGTAAATTAGTTTTATTCAAGTTGAAAGGATTATTTACATATTTTGACATTACAATGTTATGATATGTTACTAATTTCATCTCACATGTGGAACTAAATGTCATAACATGGTAGATTTCAAGCAAATAATGTGCATTGAAGAAATTGCATGGCTCAAACTCCATTTCAACAAAAATAGAAGAAAATATTCATTTATGAAACATAATGTTTTAAATGACAATATTTGATTGTTGTGGGTCATCATTTTTATGATTTAACCTTTTTTAGATAGAAAAAAATGTTTGTTATATATAGCTTAGGCATTATGTTTAGACTCATAGTTAAATTGTTTTTTGAAAGAAACATTTGCTAATTTTTTTGTAATGTATTCTTCAACATGGAATGTAAATGTATTTAAAGTTTCAAATCCATTTCATGTTTATAAATAATGATGTCCAATGCAATTAACATTATCTATTATAATTAAGACAACATGATAATGGTTGTGTGAAGTTTGGATAATTACATTGTAAATTGCAATTTAGTTATTTAGTATTATTAAAATCAACCACCATACAATTACTTTGAAACCCAAATTTAAACACCTAGTCACAAATTAGTCACTAAAATCTTTATTTTCATTTCATTTTTAGTTATAAGTTAGTTGCAAAAGATTGGGATAAAATCCATTCACATCAAATGGATGAATGAAATAATGAAATAATATATTTGTTGAACTAGTTGTAAAATAATTGTAGATAAGTTATAAAATATAATAATATAATTCATTTATCAAATGGATGAATGAAATAATTACAAATTATATTTGTCAAACTAGTTGTAAAATATTTATAAAATAGTTGTAAATAAGTTGCAAAAGGTATTAACATACGTCATTTGTCGACAAATGGATGAAATGCCACATTGGCATTTCATTTGCCATGTTGGAATGTGTGTGGGAAATTGATGTGGAAATTAATTGCATATAGTTGCATTGTATTATGATATTATATATAACATAAGGTGTCTATTGCAACTACTGCAACTTGTCCAATAACATTCAAGGTTGTATAAATACCATGAGTTGTAAGTGTTCATTGCAATTAAAAAACCCAATTGCAAGCCCACTTGTAAAACCCTATATTTTTTCATAATGTTAATGGCTACACCTAATGGCTAAATTTAGGTAGGTAATTGGGTGGGTGGGTAGGTAGGTAGGTAGTACGTAGATAGGTGGATAAATAAGTAGGTAGGTTGTACAAAGGTGAAAAAATGTAAGTGAGAAAGTATAGGTAGATAGGTAAATAGGTGAGAAGGTATAAGTAGATAAGTAGGTAGGTAAGTAGTAGGTGGGTGGGTGAATGGGTGGGTAAAAGGTAAGTAAGTAGCTAATTAGGTAAATAAATGGGTGAATAGATAGTGTTGGGTCCAAATTAACCTAACCCAATTTTGATTAGGAAAGATAGGATGGCTAAGGAAGCTTTGGAATTAACCTTAAGCCTAAAGGGGTAGGTTAAGGCATTTGAACTTATCCCAATACAACTTAAGGGTTGGGTGGCCTAGTTAGGACAAGGGGGGGAAGTAGGTTGGTTGGATTAAGATAAGGTCAAGTTTTTTTATCCTTGTCTGAGACTGGCTAAACTTGCTAGATAAGGGAGTATGTATAGGGTGAAGGATGTTTCCTAAAAGCTTTTAACAATTAGGGTTAGGGTGGGATAGTATTAATGGTGTCTTCATGGAGCTAAGAGGAAGGAAATTAGTTGTTAACCTCTTTTTCTTCTTTTTGAGTGATGAGTGAAACATGAGGGTTTGTGAGGAGGTGGGAGTGATGATGATGGTTATAAGGAGAGGCAGGGGATTTTGGCATATTGTGAAAGGGTGAGGTAGGTGAAGGTGGGAGGTTACACCATTATGAAGAAAACAAGCTTCTCAAGGGGGTGGTCAAGTCAACATTTGTTTTGGTAAATGGAGGCAAGATCTTCAAGTGATGGTAGTTGTGGCAATGCGAGGGGGGGGGGGGGGGGGCCCCCCACGCCCGCGGCGCAAGGGGGGCGGGGAGGGGGGGTAAAAGGGGTTTCAAAAACTCTCTGCGCCTAAAAAGCAGGGGGGGAGAAAGATGGGGGGGGGGGGG
>Ga0116227_10006625_pt1 | contig 23312 bp, 23 predicted proteins | sample S1TSphgellanicum_FD_89693 | JGI IMG/M metagenome (GOLD analysis project Ga0116227, IMG submission 89693) | Host-associated microbial communities from peat moss isolated from Minnesota, USA - S1T2_Fb - Sphagnum magellanicum MG | ecosystem: Host-associated > Plants > Peat moss > Unclassified...
ATCTGTCCTACAAAGCAGCTCGGTGAGCTCTCCAGTGTCAGTTACCAGGGGCAATAGACTCTTTTTACTCTCGATCAACACCCTTGACGCCTCCTCCAGACTTGCACCAGCAGGAGCTGAGATGATATCCCTGCTCATCACTTCGCACAACTCTGTACTCCGGTCCACTACAAAATCAGTGTCCCTGCTTGTCACCACCCCAAGAAGCTTGGACCCTACCTTACCATCTTCTGTGACAAGCACAGATGAGAATCCTCTGGTTTCCTTCAACAAGTCTATGTGGGATATGGGATCTGAAGGACGGAGGCAGACAGGGTCTGGCATGAATGCCACCCGCTGGCTCTTGGCTTTCTTCACCAAGGCTGCTTGTACTTGCGGCTGATTGTTGTAGTGAATGAAGCCAATCCCACCCACTGTAGCCATAGCTGCTGCCATAGCAGCTTCTGTCACGGTATCCATGGGCGATGACACGCATGGCGTCCGCAGCTGGATGTTCCTTGTGAGATGGGTAGAGAGATCCACTGCGTCTGTGGCGAAATTGATGAAACCCGGGTGAAAAATTAGATCGTCATAGGTGTAAGAGTATCCTTGCCTGAACAACATCTCTGCGGAGAACCCATCATCCTCCACAACTGGGAGCTCAGGCCGCCCATTCACATCTGTTCCTGCACGATGGTTCTTCGCCATGACCGATACAAAACTCACCACCAACCAACCACAAATCCCGAAAACCTAAACACCCACTGCGGCCGACTACAGCACCAAATCATTAGAATGACGAAGACCCATTGCGCAGCAACAGATGATAATACAATCCGTTCACAAGGATCATCGCAGCGAAGCTTCGATCACGACAAAGCAGCCAGCAGCTTCCATTGTGCGTTAAACCCTAACCCTAAAACCCCACCGTCGCAATTTTCCTTTGGTTCTCTCTGTTCAATTCCAGAGAGAACAATTTTTGTTTCGTTGTGTGCACCATCATACAGTAAAAGGACGCTGCAGACAGAAGGCCTTTCTCTTCAGAGAGAGTCTGGAGCACCAGTCTCATGTTTCAATCCATGTGCTAGCTAAGCTAGCATTCTTGAATGCAACCGAACGATCATGCAGAATACACTAGGAACCTAGTATAGAGATGAGTTGAATGCTTCAGGAATCTTGCATTGCTATAATTATTCTGAAATCCCATATATTAGATATTATGGTATCGAGTTCTAACATCCCAAACTCAATAAAATTTTCTCACTTTATGGAAAGTGGAAACAAGAGTTTGAGGGTGAAAGGAGTGCCCAAAAGAAGGGTTACTTTGGGAATATCTCTATTGCATGAAAACAAGTAGGTACTTATTTCATTCCACCTACTTACCTACTATCCATCAACATGACTTTACTTCCCTTACTTGCATAAACATCTAACAATGATGAACAAAACAACTTCACATAGCTGATTTTTTGGTGATGCTTTGAATGAATTAGAAATGTCGAGGTTAATGAATTCAAGGTATCACTAAGTTTAATGTTGTGAAAATAGAAATTGTAAGATCGACCCACCTCCATTTAGATAGACGACATTTCTTCTCAACTAATCCAAATGATTTGATTCCAATTGGAATTGATATGTATGTTTTCGAAGTTTAAACTTTTCAAATCTTGGAATTTTGTGTTAAGTTGTCATCTACCTAAACCAATTTTTAAGGAGCTAGAAGAATGTTCAACCTAACAACATACTTTTAGTCACTTAAATCATTATTGCAATCACATGTTTTATCCAAATCTAACTTGCATTAGTTCATTGGAAAGCTAACTATAAGGCACATTTATTCACCAAATTTCAAACTCTACACCTAGATTGAAAAAAAATTATGCTACAAAACTCAAGAAGGTTTTACAAAATTTCTTTAAGATTTCAAACTCCAAACCCACCCTTATTCATTTCTATCCTTTCAAAAGTACTACTATGAACCAATGTTATTATCTTTTTTTCCCACCATCTATTAGGACTAATCATTCCTCTTCTTCTCAAGGAAAATTACATGAATTTTTTTTTCAAAGGTTCAAATCAAAAATCACATCACAAAAAGAAAACCAAAATTTTCAAAGTTCGTGTTTTTTAAAAAAAAAGTTGTGATAAATGCAAACATTAAACACCATCTTCCAATGGATGGAATTCATCCATAATGTTCATCCATAACTCATATTTAAGTCTTAATTAACTTTTAGTTAAGTCTTAATTAATTCTCAATTAACTCCTAATTAACTCTTAATTAAATCCTAGTTAACTTTTAACTAACTTTTAATTAAATCATAGTTAGTTTTAATTAAGTCCTAGTTAATTATAGTTAACTCCTAATTAATTTTTAGTTAAATACAAGTCAATTTTTAATTAAATTTCAGTTAATTCATAGTCCATTCTTAACTAAGAAGGTTTTTAAAAGCTTTCCTTATTTGATATATACATAGAAGTTTCCTTGGAAGATTTTTTGAACTTGGTCCTCAAATGGATATAAATAAGAGTACGACCCTTCATTTCCTTTAATATATTCAACATTAGTCTTATGCACAATCTTGCACCATAATTTTGTCATGTTTTTTTCATGTTCATGTTTATATATGTTAGCATAATAAATATTCGTTTTCACATTTATCTTGCACATCTTGTGTTCTTTTTCTTAGTTCTTGTGTTTTTATTTTTGAATCACATCATTTTATTTTGTCCTTTGTTTAGAAGTTAACCTTAACCTTTCATTTAACCTTTATTCTCTTAGTTTTTGTGTCATTAATAGAGAGAGGAAGGAGACAAGAAAAAACCCCCAACTTGGTGGGCAATGAAAGGTTTTAAGCTTAGTGGCCTTTGAAATGTTCTAAGTTTGGTGGTCAATGGAATGTTCCAAACTTGGTGGCCCTTAGAAGGAAAAGAAAAAACATCCTTGTTTGGGGGTAAATGGAAAAACATCCTTCCTTGGTGGCCTATGGAAGAAGAAAATAAACATCATTTTCACCTCCTTCCACTTTTCACCCAAATGTTTTTACTTGAATTTTATTCCAATTGATTTTAAGGTTTTGTTTTACCATTGTTCTAAACCATTATTTCACGTCATTCCTTCCTTCTCTTTGACCTATAAAATGCATTCACGTGTTTGAATGTACTATCTTTTCCACACACATTACCAAGTTGATTTTGATCGAAGATTTTTTTTATAAATTCATGGTGTCACATATGACCACATCTCATTTGCTTTAAACCACACAAATGAACGAATAATCGCCCAAGGAATCATCCTTAGATTTGACATTAAACCAACACTTTCGTGATGAAAATCTCGAACCACAAGAAGTGCCCCCTCATCTTGAAATCAAACCCCTTTAAACTTGGTATTATCAAATTTCGCCAAATTTTCATACCTTGGTGATTTTGTTGTTGGTTGACCTTGCATTTGGTGATGAACCTGAAATTATTTACGAAAGTCTTTATGAAATTAAATACATTTTGATTTTTGCATGGTCTTTGATTCTTGATATTGGACATTATTATTAGTTGTGCAGTTTGATTCACTCAACTACCTCCCAATAGTAAGGCAAATTATTTAATTCACACCATTTGACGCATACTAAACTTCGTATAGTTATGAATTTTCATTATGGCATAACATAAAACTCAACATCTACTTATAGCTTCTTTTTGAGCTTATCACAACTTTGATTAAAACTTTGTTTATTTTCAAATCCATGTTGCAATTGTCACCTTATCACACTATTCATTTTAGTTGTTGTGTTGTTTCAAATTAATCTTACATGCTTATAATGCTTGAAAATTGTTCTAACTTATCTTCATTAAACACCTTCATTATCACATTCCTAAATGTTTCAAAAGTTTCAAATCATCTTTGTTTGGGTTTTAGTGCATGGTTATTCCCAAAATATTTGAACAATATCAACATTTTGTTGAATATTATGAATTTTGATATTCGTTTATAATCCCAACCATTTAAAAACCTCTCACCTCCAATTGTGTAATTGAAGTTCTAAAATTATGATTATAAACTTTTGCTAAAGAGAATAATCAACCTTTCACCTCATTCATCCAATATCAAATTCCAAAACAAAAAGAACCCCCCATGACCGTGCACACCAGTCACCACCCATTCTAACTTATATCATTAAAAACTTTTAATAACCTTATCACACCCCAATATTCTTGATGCAATTCTTGAAAATTGAACATACTATGCATAGATGTGTCAATAGGGCTCACACACATCCCCCTCATTGTGGTTTGTTACAAAAGAAGATAATGGTCATTGGAGCTAGTTGTGAAAACCTCGACAAGGTTTTTGAAGGTGATAAAAAGCAAATGACAAACATGGGGAGCTCGAAGGTGTTAAGAATGACAAAAGATAATTGATAAAAAAAAAGGTGACAAAAACAAGGAGCTGAATGAGGTGTTAACACATGGGAGAACATCTAACTTGTTGGCAATAATGGGAGAGGATCAAATCTAAAAAGTCCAAGCTTTTTAAATCCCTATAACACACTGAATTCTAATTTTTCTAGTATTTGGATTAGTTATGAAATTTGATTTTAAATGTAGACATGGATAATTTTAATTGAATTTTGAAATAAATAAATAAATTTGGCCACATGTGTGCCCATAAAGATTTTAAGCATCCTAGATCCTATGACAACTAACAACTTATCAAATTCTAGGGCTGAAATGAACCAAGCCTAGCTTAAATGGAACCATGGATTATCGTGATTCACTTTAAATGAAAAAAACATATTTGTGCAAATGAGCAATATGGTTAAACTTGAATAGAAGCATCTAACATCCTTGTGTACCATGCCACTAATTTTTCAAATCATTTTGTTAGTTAATGAAAATTGATTTAATAAAAAATGTGAATCATCTTGATTAGTTGTAAATTATAAAAAATAGGGTGCATGGGTGCACAAAAAAATTGAATTAAAAAACCAATTGTCAACTTCAATGGCCACATTAATGCATGTTTGGAGATTGATTCACATAAATGGGGATGGCCATGTGGTTACATCCTTATCAACTACATGCATTGGACCTTTAATTTTTGCATGTGGGCCCTCAAATTTTGAAAATCTAAAAAGTTGGCACCTTCTAGCTTTTGATAAAAAAAGGCTATTCTAATTAAATGGCTCATGTCTGAAAAACAACAATACTACATGCACACATAGTGGATAATGATTTAGGTAATGAACATGGATGAAAGGTTAACATGTAATCCTAAATGGTCATAATTGCATAATGTTTCATGTTCTAATGGATTGTGTACCAAAGAGGTGACCTTGGAGTTGATCATGAGTTGTAATTGGTCTTCAAATTTTTTTTTCAATGAATACATTTTGAAAAAAAACACAACATAAGTTTAGTGACTTCCCTCCATACATTAAAGTTATTTGCAAAAGAAAGATAACTCAACATCTACAATTTTCCCATAAGGGGGATTGACTTTAAGGTGAGATCAAAATCTGATACTGGCATTAAACGGAGCTTGAAATTCCTATTTTCCCAATGTTGATGATAAAACAAGTTTTAGCCTAAGTCTTAAATTAGCTTTCATTGTTGTTGTCACTATTGTTATAACTGTTCACCAATTATTTCAAATCTTGTGCAATAAATATTCCACTTCAACACTTGAAACCCAATTTTAGTGAAATTCACTTAATTTGCAGATAATTAGTGCATAGGGGTGGAAAAGGTTTTAAGGTGGAGTATCGCCTCAAAGGCACAAATATTTTAAGGATAACTTTATTATGTTGAAGCATCTCAACACAATCCATTATCACCTTACACTCCACTTACTAGTACACGCCCACAAAATGATTATTTAATTTCAATGGGAAGGCCTTTAAGTGAGTTTCATGGGCTCTCAAAAATTTCAAGTCCACAGGACTCAAACTCTAGCGTAAAGCAGGGCTTACTCCAGCCTGACTGTCATGCCAATCATTTTTTATCCTGATGATATTATTCTTGTTGTGCTTGTTTTGGTCTGGCCAGTGGCTTGTATAGAGTCTTGCCTTTCAAAATGCTTTGTACAACTTTCTCTGCAATCTCTCAGTTTGGCAATGACTAGCATTTTCAATCTTAGATTGTCCATAGAAAACAGTGTTTTGAAGTTTACAGTTAACTAGGTATGCATGCTTGAACTTGCAAATACCCAAGGGGAAAAGATGTAGCATGACAGAAAGAACTGAATATGAACAAACTCAATGTCATTACAACAGCAACACTACACACACTTATCTCCAAATCATCAACAGTTTGCCAAATGAAAATGAGAAGGAACCAATGTAATGGAAATATGGACTGATGGATCATCACCACCACCAAAACTCTGCTAGGACTTCATAACCCAAGAAAACCGTCAGAGATTTTGAAGCAATTGAGCATCCAAATAGAAAAACCATTTTGAAACATCAATGTTGAAGAACTAAGGTGCTAGTCAAACAAAGGCACCAAGTCAATAAAAAATGAACACCCATAGTCTCTTGATTTTCTGTCATGATTGGTCCAGAACAGTTCATGTTGTGATCATTGAGTACTAGCAAATCAATGGACATCAATTCACAAGGTCATTCATATTCCAGATTTTTGAACTACCCGCTATGGTCATGTAGCAACCTTTGAAAGGATAGAAAAAATCATTCAGTTGTACCCTATGTAAAGATACAGAACCTTACAACAACTGAAACCAAAACTGTAACCTCCTATCTAAAGGAGATTTTAAAATCAACCACACCATCTACTAGCATCATGGAAGAGACCCTGTTCAACCACAATGCCCGTTTCTTTAGTACCAGGTTCCATTCTCAGAAGGTATGGATCCCAAGCAGATCACAGAAAGTTTTGAATGGCTTAGTTAAATTTCACCTGAGAACTGATGGATGACCATGCTAAATGGACCCAGCTAAGGTGACAGGCTTCAGAAATTTCACCATGTAAATTGCATAAAAATAGGGGGTAAAGGAGTGAATAAAACAGACATCACAATTAACTACAGCGCCTTCTTACTGAGCCTGGTTTTAGGAAGGCAAGTTAGTCTACTAAACACCAGACCAGGTTTTGGTAAGTCTCCATTTTGCAGTGAAGCTGCATAGACTTCTTGGCATTCTGCAACAACCTGCTCCACAAAGCAGTACCCGAATCAATTACATGGAGACAAGTCCACAGCACCTTCACAAGATCAATAGTATCTAATGTCTGCTTCAGGACCATCAACCATAGATGGGTCAGATGAATTTGCTAGATTACATACCTCTTTTGCATCTTTGCGAGGGATGCCCTCTCGCAAGGCGACCAGTTTTTCAACAACTTCTGGCTGCATTTGCAAACCCAACCAAGTTGTTTTTGTTAGGCAGCAAGTGGACATCTGACCTCAAGCAAACTTTCTAGTAAATAGGTGTCCAGGAATGCATTAATATTCTGATATATCTGAGAAATTATAAACTGCAACATCATCACATGCCATTGCCCACTGGTTTAAATTTAGACCAATTGTATTTGCAGTAATTTTCTGAATTATGTAGTAATGTGTCTTTCCAGTCAATGCACCCTACAACATAATGAACATGTGACAAGCAGTCACAACATGGTCAAGGTTCCAAGCAATGAACCAGATACCTACAATATTCAGGGGAACTATGTGACACAAAAGGTGAGAACAGTATGCTACTGAAAGAACCGTTGAATAAAGAACAGTTGCTCAACTTCTATATTGCGAAGCAAAGTGTAAATCCAGCAAATGTTTTTTTAGAAGGATAGTAAGAACAAGAATGTTTTGAACACGTACAGGGCAGTCAGGATGATTCTGAAGAAGGTTTGTGTAGGCCAGGGTGAAAGCATCTACACTCTCTGCAGATGCCAGTTCCCGTATCTCAGCTAGTGGTTGCACTCGCTTGTCCACTTTCTGTTCACCAAAACAAAACCAGTCACTAGACTGAACTTTTCCTTAATGACTTGTATTGAACCATTACAAATTGATTGAATCCTACAATTAGAAGTTAAAAGAATACCAATGTAATTGCAGAGAATAATTCCACAAATATATCTGCAGTAACAAAACAGATGTTGTGTCTGTCCCAGTCAAACCAAAACAAACACAACAAGACTGTGAAGCCATAACCTCTGAGTGTCACTCACAAAGTACCAGAGCATCACATTCATGATGAATGGCAGTCATTAGCTGCTAGTACTCCCCACTGACTTCACCAGCTCCCAATTGTGGATGTAGATAAGTATATAAAGGTAAAAGAAAACATACTGCTGGATTTAACACATCTCTGAAGAACTCGCCAAGTACTTCCTCATCCACCTTAAGCCTCTCTAATGTTTCCTCCTTGATATAGTTTTTCTGTGCCCCAGTTTGTAACATGTCTGGTCAGCATTTTCTGACACATTGCTCATATGTTGGGGTCAGTACACCAATACAGCATACTGTCAGTCAGAGACTAATTGGCACCACAATACCATGAAAAGCAGCAAGTGTACGTGACAAATGTCTGAATGTTTCCCTGAAGAATAACGATCCAGACCTGAATAAGAAGGCGGTCCACATACATCACAATAGTGTCTTCCAGGCAAGCCTCTGCAAATCTTTTAAAGGATCTTTCTTCAACATACCTACAAAAAACAGTAACAACCTCAATTAGAGAACCTAGAGGACATAAAGACAGACTTCAACAGAAAAGAATACCTCCTGTATTTCCATAAAAGAGCTGTCTCAATCAACAGAAGTTAATGAAGCAGGATCAAAAGCCAGTCTTCAGTTCAAGCAGGAATTGACAAAACATCTGTGTCTGCTCAGTTCAAACTTACAATTTGACATCCCCAAAATAGTCTCCGAAGGTGGCTACCAAATATTCTGTCACCAGGCCTTCATACCAGTCTGTTTTGTGCCCAAAAGCACAGCACCACAATCAGAAGTCAGCTGAGCTAATGCCTTCAAAAATCTGGGTAAGCTTTCAAAGTTAAAACACTCACTCAGTTCAGTGCAAGCACAAAATTTCTCGCCTGGACCCTAACATCTGCAGTCTCTGCCAATCCAGATTTGCATTCAATTGCCTACCTTTGTGATAAAGCTTCACAATCAATTCCTTCACACCAGGATCCTCAAAGATCACTTCTACTGTCTGTTGCACTGCTTCCTATGCCACCGCCAGATTCAGCATACTTAGTACAAGATAATCACAGTCACTGTGATGCAAATGAGCACAGCTTGATCTTACATCTTTCTTATCAGGACTGCAACATGTGAAAAACATGGTCAACATTCAGATATCATAGCCCTAGGAAACAGAATATCATTCTCAGAGGGGTTTTGATGAGCAACTGAAGCAAACATAAATTCTTAATGACAAGTTGGAGCACTGTCATGAGAACTTGCAAAACTACCAAAAAAGAAAAAGCTTTAGAACAAGCAAAGCTTACCTTTCCAACCTCCAAAAAGCCCTTGCAGGTATCTTCAAAATTCACCTGCAAATTCCCTCTTGAGTTTTAACTTGCACTTCTAATAGACAGAGTCACTGCCAAATAAACAGGCCAATGCTAAAGAAAGAAACATCACCTGCTCAGCATAGTTAGGAGTAAGTGACTCCATAACATTTGCACTCAACTCCGTGGCTAATTCGTAGCATTTCACATTGTTATTCACCTGCAATCACCACCCAACTTGCTATTACTGGAACAAAGATGTCATTTATCCCTAAAACATGATCTGAATACTCCTACTACAGCCAATCGGGGCAATGCTCAATGCCAAGGTCATTTTTTTGACACCATATGTTGACAATCATTGACAGTGAAAATTCATTACACCTACTTTTGTACATGTTGCCAGAAACATCCAGAGTGACAAACACCTAATCTAACTACAAGCATACAGGAAAGTGCATACCATTGCACATAATGGTTCCAAACCAATGTCTGCTGCAGGTTCTTCCAGCCGGCGCCGCTCCGCTCCTTGAAATTCATTCATCACCTGCAAGCCAAGTCAGAAAAACATTGTTTAAACTGCTGTAGTGGCTCACCTAATACTGTGAAGATACATGAAGGAGCACAACCTAATCCTTGGTGGTGATCCTGACTCAGGTAGAAACAACCTACCTGAATAATGGCAAGAGCAATTCGGTACAGCATTACATCAGTGCTGTTCTCTTGCACAACCTGGACTTGCTCATTGAGAATGCGAAACAAGTCCACACCTGCTGGTGTCCAAAGTCGCCCATCATCACTTTTCTTTGGAGGGTTTATCTTGTCAGCTTCAAGAATGTTTGTGTACCATTGCTGGATATACATACAAGAGTTTAGAGGAGCACCAATGAGAACTGTTTGCACATCTGGAAAGCTTCAAATATAGACATTGTCCAATCACTGACAGGACATAATGGCAACGGGGACTACCAGCCATAATACATTCAATTGACAATTATGTCAACAAATCACACACAGATGACATCCATGGCTCTTGATTAAACAATAAATTTTTTTACCAAGCATAGAGGAACTTACTTGCATGGTTGCTTGCATGCGATCAACATAAGCATCCATGAGTGGATCCATGGCCCCACTTTCAGCACAAACAGAAGCAAGTCTGTCCTCAACACCCAAGTTCAATAACTGGTCTTGGAACTGTACCACCCAGCCTGTCACCTGCTCCAAACACAAAGAAAAACATCAATATAAAAAGTTGTGTTGAATGCGAAAATGAACGCAAAGATCCTGTGACACCCAGTAACCATTCCTCACACAATATGACTGGTGGGTATCCAAGCATCAAAGCCACTTCAATGCAAATACTGAACTCCAGTGTGACTGACAAACTACTATTTTAATTTGCTTGGTTATTAGCAACCAAGCTAAGAATATTAAAATGTGATGATTCCCACAGATCCAAAGTCAATCTGACCTTTAAAATTTCAAGGTTAGATAAGTCATTGGCTCTGTCACCCAGTCTCCTCAGCATCTGGGTGAACCGCTCTGTGTAGAGTTGCACCATAAACTGGAAAATTTCATACCTGCCAGTCACAAGTCTGTTCAACCAACACTGGCTGGAACACAAAAGATCTTGCTAGATTTGCCAATTCTGCTATGCAATGATATCAAAGAGATATTCCAGAACTCATACTAACAAGCCTACCTACAGAACTACCATGAAACAAGCTGCAAAATTTTTACTAACAGATTGATACAAAGGTCAGAGGTGGAACTTTACCGTGGTGGAAAACAGGGGCTAACATAGTCATAGATGTCTGGCAGCTCTTGAGCTATCTGTTACCTCAAGCACAGGAAAATGGTCAGAATCTCTTCATTACAATATCTACTGGTGGTTGAGAGCACCCAGAGAAGGCCATAGCTTGTGGCCACACAGTATGTTAGAGGTGTTTGCATCCGTGCAATGCTGGTCATATCTTATATCAAACCTCCAGGGCTGTTAATAAATGCAAACCCACTGCCAATGTGTGAACCTTAGCCAACATTGTACACAAAAATACACTTACAAGGATCCTCAGTACTTTCTGCCAAAGGTAACTAACTGCAACATCTGCCAGGATAGTGTGATAGTCTTCATATGAGCATACCAACACCAGACAGTGTCAAAAAGGGCAGAAAGCATCTATGCCACTAGAATGCTGACATGCTATTTGCTAACTGAAAGAGTGGCTTGTGACACCCATTTCTTGTGAAAACCATGGGAGTTGTCCGTACAGCCCACTAATACGGATGTTCTCTGGTTCCACAGTGATCTCCCTGTGGCTCACATGCCTCCAGCACAATTCTACACAAAATAAAAATACTACACAATTTGGTGTGATAAAATTTGTACTCAGGTACACTGAACTGGAACTAGAGAATGAACAGAAACATCACAGTGGAAGACAGTTGAAGGCCTCACTAACAAAGGTCACACATTCATATTCAAGTGCAAAATCAGCTCACCACACTTGCTTCTTCTAAAGCTGCCCTGAGGTCCTCCACAACTAGCTGCATAACCCAACAGCACCAACAACATCAAAATTCACACACAAGAAAACAAATGAACTGAACAAGGATATGAAGTTCATTTTTCTATGTAAAAAAGACACAGGAAGGCAATCCATCCACCAAAAGAATCTTCAGGTCAGAATTTTGGTTCACCTTTGTTAGCAAAACATTGAACCTTGCTTCCACAGACTTTCGGAGCTCTTCATAACAGCGATTCTTGTACCCACTTCCACCAGATTCTTGCCTAGGGTGCTCATCAGGAGGTTGAGAAAGGTTCTGTGACCTGCACAACACCATATCACAATCATCATTACAGTTGCCAGTCTACGAAGAAAATTACCAAATGTTTGAGGGGTTTCTAAGCACTGTAAGGTCTTGAAACTCACTTGCGGCTGGCTCTAGGAGCTGGAAGATTAGACATGGGACCTGCACCATCAGCTTCAGCAGCTTCTTCAGCCTGTTGCTGGTCCAGTATTTCTTGCTGCATTTCCACAACTCTGACAGCACAAACAGGTCCCCATCACATATGAGGGCAGTGCAGGGTGTCATGCCCATATACCATCAGAGTATGTTGAGGGTGGTAATTCTATCTTCAGCTCATCACTACAGGGTCTGCCTGGCTGGTTTGGAAAGGCAAGAAGAAGTATACTTTGAGAATAATCTGAAGCTATCTTAACAGATGTATACCGGTAGATGTATGCTCTTAGACCTTATTATAATGATGATTAAGAGGTATGCAAGTAGAGCCAGTGACTTATGGAGTGTGGCTCTACACCCTGTGTCATTGTGTGCTCAAATTTGCAAGGGTTTGTTTGGGTGATGAATCCTGTTTTTTGATGTTAATTCCACAGATGACTTAGAGGGAGAGAGAGAAAGTGCTTCAGTATGGGGTGTACCTCAGGGCTCGGACCAGTGTTTGGGGACTGTGCATGGCCACAAACACACACATCAGTTGGAAGTAAATTGAAAATTATGTTGTAAGTGACATCTATGCACAACCAGATCAAATCTACACAGACACATCTACTTGCTATGTCTATATTGTGGCCAACATTTCTTTTGGCATAGTTTTGAAGAACTGAGACAACCTCAGATTAATGGAAAATGGGAACAAGCACCTTTCTTTTGCAAGCTGGAAGAAGTTGCGAATATGCCCCCAAAGAGTCTGCTCAAATTTGGCCCTAGTGTTACTAACATCTTCAAAATATTCTCTGCAACCATAGCCACCCATCAGTGTGACAAAGGTCCAGAAACAAGCAGCTTCCTTGCTTTGGGCAACCACTTCTTGAGAACAACACTTTCATTGTCCCTGTGGGCTCAAGAATCCTTATGTTTGGGTAAGCCTTATTGCAGCAGCACAAAGTATAACCATTCTGATTCTGAACAGACAGTAAAACAGAACAGGTACATTCATCACTCACGTCAATTTGCCGGCTTCTTCCCTCCTTGTTGACACTGTAGCTAAGGCAAACCGCCTCTTCTGCTCAAGGGCTGTTAGTGCCTGTCATAAAAAAATTGCCGTAACTGAAGTGAGCTATCTTACTCCACAAAACTACAAAAAGCAGCAAAAGGACAAGCAGCTTACAGGAAGCCTAAAAAAGCTCAGGAGAGTAAAAGCATTAACAGAGAAAGCTGAATCAGGAGATCTTAAACATCATGGAGTATGGCAGTAAGCTGTTAGTATGGAGTGTTACCTCACCCAATTCCTCCTGAAACTTGGAAATTACTCTAGGAACCATATCTAGGATCCAATTGATTACTGACCTCAAAGGTCCGTAATAGCTCCCGTTCATCTTTTAGAGAGGCCCTTGCTTCTGCAGCCTCTGTGGATATGGACATCATGCCTTCCACATCCTGAAAAATGAAATGGGCAGAGCAGGATAGGTTAATAATGTCTAAAAAGATAAGGTCCAACATAGTTTAAATCAGACCGACTGGAACCATACCTTCAATGTCATATTCAAGTTGTTACGTGCATTGCTAAGCAGCTTGATTTGATCATGGTGCTCAATCAGTGTCTGGCATTCCCGGCACAACCTGTCTTGATGATAACATTATAGAGTCAATCACTCAAAGTTCATTACATCGAATAACACAAAATCATCATAACAGGATTGTAGAGGAATGGCAGTCTGTACCTGTCGATAAGTTCAAAATTATCACGTAGATAATTTATCCTCTTTTGGGAATCTTCAAGTGCATCAATGCCAGCCCTTGCCTGCTCAACCTGTTGAACTCCAACAATGGATGGCCATAAAATAACCAACAACAGAATGGGCATGGACTGGATGAGCACTGCTCAATCAATATACTCCCTGGAGCCACTTGCACTTGTACAAACTAGCTATCTATTGTAGAACCAGAAGAATTTGCAATAGGACTGAGCAAAGGAGAAATGATGATGAAGTAATGGACATAAGATGGACAAAAACCTGTGTCATTACACTCGTGCTGAGTTGCGCATCATTGTGCTGCCAAGCAGAACACAACAAACTCCCTCAGGATTTGCAGACAATTGGTATGCATTTCCATACTTCCAGGAAAACATGAGTTGAGATCAGAAAAAGTGAGTGGTGAGTGACGAGATCACAATCGTACATTGTCAACTGTTTCAAAGCATTTACTCCTCCCTCCACCTACAAACTCTTTTGTTAGGTTATCCATCCAGGCTATCATCTGGCATACCACCACAGCCATTCTCCATATGGATCTCCCACCACTGTCATCTTCATGAAGTTCTTAAGCATTCTTCCCAGAGTTAAAGAGAATGGAGGTGTGTAGCTGGGTCCATACAATTACACAAGCTGCTCATGTAGTTCAAGATGAATGCCATTGAAGCTAAGAATCGAGATGAAGAAAATGAAAAATACCTGCTGCCTTAAGGCATAGTCAGATCTGATGGTCGTGATAGTGGCAAGTGAATCCGGTAGTGGCAACAGCTTCGCTACCTCCCGAACTGCTGCCTCCTTGGCTTCAATGCCAGCATCTTGCATCATCATTTTACCTCCTTCTTCTTCTTCGTCCTCCTCCTTTGAAGAGACGGTTTGTGTTGCAGAGGGGAAAAAAAGTTTAGTGCTCAATCAACTTCCCGAACACAAAAATGCTTGATAGCACAAACCAGTGCACGTATACAACTTCCAACAGATTTGATTTCTTCGGTGCGTGAGAGAGCAAGCAAACAACACAGGAGGGAATGGTAGAAGGAGGAGGAGGAGGAGGAGGAGGAAAATGGAACAAAATAGGTCAACTAGCCAGAAACACAGACCTCAAACCGCTGTTACTGTTGTGCAAAATGCAAATTGCTCCAGATCTTCAATCTGATTTGAACGTCAGAAGAGCGTACACTTTCCTCGACATTTGAGTTGCAGATCTCGGACATTTCCCAATGCGATGAAGAGCAATGTCGGAAGAAGTTTCATTGTCGGCCGTCGTTCCCGACTTCTCTCTGCGTCTCTCCCTTGTTTTCCCTGGAAGGTTACGTTTTCTCTTTAGGGCTTCTCTGAGTCCCTTTTTGGGACCAGCCACAAAAGTGACCTTATAAAAGACCCAAATATCCCTTCTTTAAGGCCGACGGCCCTACAAACTGACCAATGACCCCTACAGAAGTAGTGACTGGTTAAAAGTATAAACCAGTGTTTAATTAATAATAATTTTATATATAATGTGGGTCCGTTAAACAATCTAATATTAAACAAAAAACAATTTCATATAATACTAGTGTGGCCTGTGCCATTGGCCCAAGTGATTTTTCCTACCAAAACCTGGTTTTTTGGAATTATTTTTCAGTGGCAGAAATCACTTAAAAATCAATATCTCCCACATTCTGTATCCAAATCTTACCAAATAAATTCCATTAAATCCTGCTCATCAAGATCTTTCCAACAACACGAAAGGCACATTCCAATTCCTCTGAAATTTTCAGCTACAATTTCATTTAAATCTCAGTGAAGAAATCATTCAATATACAAAGAACTTTTGCACCACAAGTCCAATTGCCATGGAACCCCCATGCACCCCTCCTCATCGAAAGCTTTCCAAAGAGACCAAGAACACGATCTGAACCATCTCGGTTCAATGGATCCCATACTACAAAACAAAACAAAACAAACTACCTTCCTTCATAGATAGATTAGTTTGTTTAACCAATCCACATAGTTCAAAATAAAATTTATGTAATATTAATTGTGTATAATTGATTAAAATTAATTAATTGCATGAAAAATATGGTTAGGAATTTTTTTTCAAAATTTTAAATTTATTTATGTAAAAATTTGAACTTGTTTAAACACAACAACACCCCCAATTTAAGTTCTAACTCAGTTTTTTTTTAAACATTGTTGTTCAGTCCAGTTTTAATGTCAGTTCCAACAAAATGTTAAACCTCTGGTTTGGATATTTTAAAATTTCTAGAATTTTGATCTGAACTTGCTTAATGTTTAGAACCTACCAACATATATTATCACAAATCTATGTTTTTATGTTGATTTTTTTGACTGATTTTAATCATATAATTTTTAGTTATATCAAACATTGGACAAAAGTGGCTTTGGTCATAACAAACTAATCATTTTTAACACAAATTTGATTGAGTTTGTTTTGTTTGAAATGATTAAAAATGATTATGATGATTGAAGATATTAGTTGATGTGCCAATTGTTTAAAATGACTGAGATGACTAAAAATATAATTGATGTGTTAAAATTATTATTGTTATTTAATTATTTAATTATTTGGATTAAACTAAAAGCAAATTCAAAACATGTTGCAATAAACCACAATTAATTCAAAATGTTATATATATTATGAGAACTTTAAATAACCTTTTCTAATTCCAAATGTGAAACCGTTACATTATATATATATGTATATATATATAATTAAAATTTAGAAAATCATGAAGAAATTAATTTCATTTTTGACTTTATGCGGTTAAAATTCACACGTTTTTTTTTTAAAATTAATTTCAAAATTTACATAGATTATATTAATTTAAATTTCATGCATGTTTGTCATGTTTTATTTTTTTAATAAGTGAAAATAAAACATTTTAGTTTGATTTTCCATTTTATCACATGTCATTTTGTTATATTTCATTGAACTATTCCTTATTTTGATTTTTCTGTGAATCATTACAACCATAAAATGAAAAAAATACACCTATTATCTATTTTCATTTTTTAAATAATTTAGTTCAAAAATGAATTAATATTATTTTAATATTGTCACATCATTTTAAAAATAGCATTATAATCATAATTAGTCATAATTTTAATCACATTAGTCATATTAATCAAATTAAACAATTCCATGTGGGTACCATATATGCCATGTGCTTTATGTAATGACTATTTTGACTAAATAGTTAGTATTTTAATCAAAATATATATAGATATCTTTTTTTTAATCAAATCAAACATAATTAATCATTTCAAAACAAATGAACTTGATTTTATAATCATCTTAGTCACGATGCTACTAACATAAAAATCATGTTTTTGTAGTAATGACAAATGTCAACATCAATAATAAGAAATTTATCATTGGTATGAAATAATACCAACATTATATTAATATTAACCTAATAAGGATTTGAAGTAATATTAACCTTGTACCAATTGCAATACCAAATATATATTTGCATTAAACCAACCAAAAATTCATCTTAAATTGAATAATAAAATCAAACTAGTATGAAAGGTTTTCAAAAATACCTATTATTAACATATGCATATTATGAAAAAAAATCATAATATTAAAATCAAGTTGGTGTGTTCAAAAATTAATACCAAACCAATAATGGTTATAACTAATGTTGTTTAGTTTAACTTTTAGAAAGAACTTTCAATCCCAAATCCAATTTTTTTTTAATTTTGAAAAATGCCTTTGATGATTGTTCAAAGACTATTTTTCATATTTGTTTAACCCTTAAGTTTAATTTTGAACCTAGTTTTTCACATTTTAAAACTTTTGATTTTTTATTACTCAAAAACAAAATCTCAAGCAAATTCCAATTTCTACCTACCTATGCATAATCCAAATTTGAAATTTTTATAATTATTAGCATTGTTAAAAAAAAAAGATAGCCAAATATAATAATTACATTCCTAAACTAAAATTTAAAAACTTCATATTCTGAAACATGTTTTTAAAAGTTACAATTACACGCTTTAAAACATCTCCACCACTGGATTATATTTGGTTGATATCAATATTTATTATATCCAAATGTAATGTTGAATTTTTGCCCTACCTTCACTTGTAAACAATAAACATTGAACGTTATACATTGATGAAGGATCTACATGGTACAAGCATATTATCTTGATGTGGCAAGCATATTTCACCATGTCACACAAATATTCCAATATTCTACCACATCATTCATTTACATGACATTAAAAACAACTTCCACCTAGGCAATCCAAAAGCCATTATAAAGAAAAAATCAAACAATGCACAAGGTTTAAGAATTTCTATTTGATACAAAATAAATGGTCAATGTCAAATTCAACATACATTAAAATTCAACATAGTTGTAACATAATAGTTAGCGAAATTGACAAAAATTATGTTTTACCAAAGAATGTTTAAGTTTGAAATGGTGATTAGATTATAGGATTATGTTCCTATAACAAAAGATATTGCGGTCGTTATCAATTTGAAACAACATTTGTAACAAAAGAAAGTGAGAAACTTAATTTTTTAAATGTACAGTATATGGTAGAATAAGTAGGAATGTCAAAAAAAAATGTTTAGCAAATCACTCTCAATGTTAAATTTAACAACTATCGACATGAAATCCAACAAGTTTGTGGCCATTGTAATCATTTTAATAGACTATTAATTTTATATAAATTTGGTCCATTAAATTTAATATAATTAATCAAGAAATGGCTATATAACCTGGCAAGAGCTTTCATAACATACATTATCAATCTAAATGTGTGAATTTGTCGCGTTGTGAGCTTTCTCTACAAGCTTGTTCCACCTTGCAAATATGCCTTATTGAACTCCTAAGGACTTAAACTACCTTATAATCGGGAAAAATAAATGAAACTCATTGATGCAAAATAATAAATAGAGGTGGGATATTAGTCACAAAGGAACTACTTATAGGATTACAAAATTTACATGACAGTGATTTGTATGTTTGACAAGGATTTTTTCAACAACTTGCGACAAGTTTCGGAGACAATCCCTAGCTAACAAACCCCATGAATTGAAATTATAGAACTCAACTCTTGAGGCAATTTGATTATTTGATAGGATTTATTTCTATGAATAAGTATGCGTTCAAGAAGACAATCAATAAAAAGTGACTAAAAAACCATACTAACCCAATGAAAGATTTGTATAAGTCACCAACACTTGTTTATTGCAATGAGGCAAATGTGTTGGTCATGATGGTGAGAATTAAGTTGAGACTCCACCTTGGATGGAAGGATTTTAGAATGATAATGAGGACCAAATGCCAAAAGTCATGATAAAATTATCCAGAAGAGTAAACGATGACAAACCAAGGGATGATGAGGGACTAGCTCTAAATCTTGGGGGCTCACCTCAGTACTACCAAAAGACAAGGTCACTAAGTAAAAGGTAGTCATAGATGTTGGTAGATTGAAAACATTGTTATAAGCAAGGATGTAATGCATTAACAAAATGAAATGCATGTTTATAACTAGTATAAGATGTGAATGGGTGTGGAACTATACGTGGTTTGCTTTTTGTAAGGCTAACTTGAATAAGAAATAAGATTTAATATTTATGAGCATGGAGAGTTTAGAAAACAAACGAAATGAACCCAAACATATGAATTATAAGGTTCAATGGACTATTGAAAGTAATAGAAATGATTGAAGATAGAAAAGTCTCCTCTAGTTGGAAGGTTGACAATGATTATTCGATTAAAAGTCGACAACCTACATTCAAGATCACACAATGTAGGTATGTACAAAAGGATATTGATAAGGTAAAAAATGGAAGGCATGTTTTGATTGTGCTTGTGGTTGTTTTTGAGAAGTGGTTAAATATGAAATAAGAAAAGCTCCTTGTAGACACAATAAATGTATGATTATGTTCCATTATAGGGGTTTGCAAATAGTCATGATAATAGAAAAAATAACGATAAGAAGGCAAAGAACTATCCATTACAATATAATAATGAAGAGATAATTCAAAGAAGAAAAACTAAAGAAGGAGAATATGAAGAGTTCTTTACGTTGCCGAAAAGCCCAAAAAGGAGTTCATTGTCCAATTGTCATGAAAGACTTGACATAACACTTTGTAGACAATTTGAACCTTCATACACTCAATCCAATAATAGAAGTAGAAAACAGAATACAATCAAGGAAAAATCAATGTTAAAGAAAGATGTTGAAATTTTTGTTATAAGCAATGTCAAAAAATAGCAAACCATTGACAACGAGACTCCAATTGTGACAAAAGTTGGTCTAGGAATTCAAAGCCAAAGCAACAATGTATTGAAACCAACATATGTGAAAAATAATTATCTGTAAAAAACTAACTGGAAGGTTTTTTTTAGGTTACCCCTTTCCCTAAAAGCTAGCAAGTGTGTGTTTATGAAGAACACATTATAACTTGCTAATGAAAACAATCATGATGTAATTAAACGATCCCAATACTAAACTTTGCATTTTTTTGTGTGTAGGAAATTCCCTTACTTATTAAGTGCATACTAACATGTGTTTTTATTGATTTATAAGGTTTATTTTTTAAAACCCAACAAACATACCTAGAATGTCTTTCTAATAAAAGTTGATACCATGACTAGTCCAGCAATATGGACCAACCATATTACCCCTACAATATATGATTTGAAAAAATATAGTCATGGAAGTAAACTTCTTCAAATTTTCAATTTGTTTGTATGCCTTATAATTGGCATTGATTAAAGAACTTTTGGCTCTCAATAGATAATGAATAGAACATTTCTTCTAGTGGAAATGATTAATTTTTTTCTTAATGACATAAACTAAAGGAATTGGGAACTTTTCCAAAAACATATTTATCAATTTGATTTTACAAAACACACAATTATTTATTTACAGGAGTAGTCTGAACAAGGCATAATATGTAAACAAAGGTTATCAGAATCCACCAAAATTTGATTTGTTAAATTTGTTAAATGGATAAATATTTTTATTTTTGTCAAATGCAATGTTCATTTGGCCTAAAATAAATTATGATGGATAGAAAAAATTTAATCTACATTCATAACACCCATTATTAAACTACTTAATATTACTTATTAATTACCCTTGAATAATTTCAGTGGACATTAATGAGGGCCATTGCTTTGGGAATGGGCAAGGTAAAGTAATGAATGCAAATGATATCATCCAGAAAACATAGAAGCCATGGTAGAAGAGCTTGGCACAAATATATGAACATAGATGAAGTGGTAGGTGTGATGTACACATAAAAATAACAAAAATGAATGAAGAAAAAATCAAAATATTAGAAGCATGAATCATTCCCATGAATATCAAATGCTTTAGAATTGATATGACTACAATAAATTATCTTGTGATTATTTTTGAGGGCATCTATTGGCATTTCAAATACTAAAAGATTAACATAAGTCACAACCAAAGAATAAATCCATCATCCCATAAAATGATCATTGTTGGCAATGTGAATTTTTTCCAGAAACATTGAGTGTACAAAAGGACAACTAATTCTCACATATTGAAATTTGAACAAAGCTCTCCACCCAACTTTAAAATGAAAAACAAATTTTTATCCACCCTCGAGTTCAATAAACAAAAAAACAAAAGTCACAAAACACAACTATCCTAGAAAAAGGAAAAACTATTAAGCACTTGAAACTTTAGCCTCATCATTAGTAAAAGCGAGAACACATGGATCATAAAAAGGTGAGGAAACTGTAGATGATGGTGAGGATTGCATATTCACAATAATAATAGCCCAAGCTTCAGCATACAGAGGTAATATTGAACTCGTTGAAGGACTTTGGAAGAATTGAGGTGTGCAAAGAATGGAAGTCTCCAAAATGGATTTCTGTAAGAAAAAATGGATTTAATTATTGTGATAGAAGTGAACAATAGTATGAAAAAATTAAAAACAGTTGGAATTGGGAACCATATTCACAATCCAAAATAATTCATTATTTTTTCCTCACAAGGGAATCTATATCAAGATTGCATTTAGAAGTAGTTTCGGGTGGCCGTGTGGGGATTGATGAAAATGTTGTGAAAACCTCCTAAAATAAGACCTTTTCATGCTTAAGGGCAAAAATGTTGACACCAAGCCCTTGACATGTTCAAATGTTATTCCTTGTGGAACAAATTTTTTTTGGAGATATGTGATTTTTGATTCAAGAAAAAAGGGTATTCACATGTGAAGAGGAAAAATTATTTGTAATGACCTAATCCACAACTTATGTCAACAATTAATGATCTAGGCCTTGTGTAAACCTCAAAAAATGTGTGCAATGTTTTAATATTTATCTTTTTAGCTACATTGAAAGGTTTCCCCAAGCTTGAACATAATCATGAGGCTTGTGAAATTGTATAAAACATCCTTAGAGGTTACATTGATTCCCTTGCTCGTGGAATCAAGCGAAGGGGGTTGAAAATGAAATTGTGGATTATTTCCCAAATTAAGATTTGGGACCTTCACGAGCAAGGTAGCCCTATTCATAAGAGTTTGAAGCACATGAAGTTGTTAACTGTCGCAACCCCACTTTGGCCAAGTGTGGGGGTGAAGCCTAACACTTGGAAAAAGTGGAGGTTTGGAGCCCTCTGGGACTCCCGAATGTCTAGAGCTCAACAGAAAGGCCCAAAACACCTCGCATTGAGGCGTTATTAGTGTCATTGAAAAGGTCTTGAAACGTAAGTATCGAAAATGGCCTCGCATTAGCCATTCGAACATCTACAGCCCAAGTTATGGGCAAAAGAAGGGCCAGGAGTCAAACTGGCAGTTTGACTCCCAACCACTAAAATTCGGGAGTCGACCCTTTCCCGATGTCGCCTTGAAGAGTGTGACACGGCGTTGGAAAGCTCTCGACGAGAGCTACAACTTTGCTTCAGGACTGGTCCCGATTCAAGTTCGAGGTGAGGAGTTATGGCCGTTCAAAGTTTCGGGAGTCCAGCCGGGACAATTTCGGGACTCCATTTCAGGACTCCATTTCGGGAGTCCCAACAAAATGTGCCATTTGGATGTAGCCTCGGCAACTAGCCGCAGAGAATACTATAGGGAGTAAGGTGGTGGTTTACTCCCGAGTTCGGGCCGTGGTGAGTCTTGTGTGTCCAAGTGCCCGTGGC
>Ga0116227_10006627_pt1 | contig 23304 bp, 13 predicted proteins | sample S1TSphgellanicum_FD_89693 | JGI IMG/M metagenome (GOLD analysis project Ga0116227, IMG submission 89693) | Host-associated microbial communities from peat moss isolated from Minnesota, USA - S1T2_Fb - Sphagnum magellanicum MG | ecosystem: Host-associated > Plants > Peat moss > Unclassified...
CACAACCATTATCATGTTGTCCTAATTATAATAGATAATGTTGAATTGCATTGGACATCACTATTTATAAACATGAAATGGATTTGAAACTTGAAATAGATTTACATTCCATGTTGAAGAATACATTACAAAAACAAAAAAAAAGTTTCTATCAAAAGATAATTTAATTATGAATATAAATATAATGCCCAAGCTATTTATAACAAACATTTTTCTCTATTTAAAAAAAATGTGAGATCATAAAAATGATGACCCACAACAATCAAATATTGTCATTTAAAACATTATGTTTCATAAAATGAATGTTTTCTTCTATTTTTGTTGAAATGGAGCTTGAACCATGCAATTTTTTCAATCCACCTTATTTGCTTGAAATATGTCATGTTATGATATTTTGTTCCACATTGAAATGAAATCAATAGCATATCATAACATTGTAATGTCAAAAATATTTAAATAATCCCTTCAACTTGAATAAAATTAGTTTATAACTATACTACCACTAACATGCAACTTATTTGTCACTAAAATGCAAAGTATGTAAAACATTGATATAAACTAAACTATAGTTTATACACTTGTAAATAGAATCAAATATTGTGCTTATAATCAAGTAAAATGAATTACAATTTTAGATACTTTTGAAATAATTTTACATTGTATACATAATTTTGATGTTGATGGATTAAAACATAATGAAAGTTCATCCCTATAACATAAAAACAACAAAAGTCATCATAAATGTTCAAACATAAAACAAGACATATGTAACATGATTATCATTAAAAAGCACCTTTCATAAATCTCTCATCATTATAAGTTAAACTAAACTTGTACAATCAACTTCTAAATAAAACCGAATATATTTTCACATCATTTTTCTTTAATATATGCAAATTAAAAAAAAGACCAAGAATCACAAACCTTCAACATCCAAGAGTAAAAGTAAAAACCTTCAACATTTAAAAGTAAGAGCAAAAACTTTCAACATCTAAAAACAAAAGTAAGAACCTTCAATATCCAAGAGTAAGAACAATAACTTTCAACATTTAAAACCAAAAATAAGGACTTTGAACATGCAAGAGTAAGAATAATAACCTTTAACATCAAAAAATAAAAGTAAGAACTTTCAACATCCAAAAGTATGAGCAAGAACCTTCAACATGCAAAAGAAACAACAAAAACCTTCAACGTTAAAAAATAAGAGCAAAAACTTTCAACCTCTCTAAGAGTAAAAACAATAATCTTCAACCTTCAAGAGCAAAAGTAAAAGCCTTCACCTCTCTAAAAGCAAGAACAAGAACCTTCAACTTCCAAGAACAAAAACAAAAACCTTCAACCTCCAAAAGGAAAAAAAAAAGTCTTCAACCTAACAAAGAGCAAGAACATGAACCTTCAACCTCCAAAATAAAAAGCAAAAGCCTTTAGTCTCCAAGTTATTTAAATAAATAATTAAAACTTATAACAACCTTTTGGTTTTTAATTTAAACTAAACAAACAAAAAAAATCTTAGTTATAACACATGATATGAAAATTGCATCACTAAAAGACTAAGAAATACACAAAATATAGAAAGATTATAAAAAAAAATAATCTTGAATTTCTTGACAATAAGCATAAATGCATAAAGGTTATTGATGCATTGGGGCAGATCTATTGATATATTGCCATGTGTCACTTGCTTAAAGGTTTCCTTCCCAAATTTTAGATCTTTAAATTTCAAATTTTAAATTGAAATACAATTGCATTCTAGTTGCAAACAAGTTGAAATGTCATATATATTGGGTGGTGGAAATGTATACACATGACATGATCACATGTGTTATTCAAAGTTGTACATTTGTTGCAAAGTAGTCGTTGATTAGTAATTAAATTTATTTTAATTGTGATGTAGTTGTTACATGCAACTGTAATGCAACTTGTCAACAAAGTCAAACATGGTTGACTACAATTATATATATGATGCATACATTGTATTATATAAATATATATCTTGCAATTAATTTACAACTACAATATAACTTTTTGATTTTATAATGTGGCATTTTATTTATTAATATGTTGTATTTCCATGGGATAGTTGCAATGCAATTATATATTAGTTGTTTTGGAGCTTTAGTTGTAGGGTAATCTAGTTGTCATGGACACAATTTCTCATAATGTATATCCTGCATTTCAAGCTGAAACTTGGGTGGACTTAAAGTGGTGTGCACACAATGACCTTTGCAAACTAAATGTAATATATTATGAGATAATTGGCGATGATTCAAAGATTATTGTATCATGTTTCTTGTTTGATCGTAAAAAAAAATGGCCAAACACAAAAATATTTTTGTGCCTTTGGCATGTAGCTTGGCAGAAGCGAACGTGCATTAAAATCAAAAATGTGGTTGTTCAAGCAAAGGTCTTAAAGAATATGGGGTGTATCATACATGATACAATGCAACCCAATGGAACTCCTTTAGATTTCGCAAAGGAGGAATTGGTAAAACTTATGGAAATGATTTTAAATGCTCAAACATTTTGGTCATATATTATTTCAGAGTAGGTGCCAAAATGCGAATTGTGGATGATGGGGAATCGGAATCTCCCATACATCAACTAGGATACTAATGTTGCCATTGAAAGCTACCATGCAAACCTAAAAGCAATATTGAGAGTTGCAAAGTCACAATTTTGTGGAAGATGGGTGGATTGGTGCATTTACCAGCTATTGGGAGATGTTTTGTTGCATTATTGGTATCAGAGTTTGAGAAAGTTGGGGATTTGTCCCAAACATGAAGTAGGAACAATTTGTTGTTAACATCGTTCTTCGTGTAAGGACATCCCAAACAACTATGTGACTTTTCCAGAGGACAATGGTGGATATGTAATTGTTGCCTCTTTGAAACATGAAAATGTGAATTACAAGGTCTACAACCCGGAATCTAAATGGGCCTATTGTGAATTTTTCTAGTCACAAAGGGGAAACATATGTAAACATCAAATTAAAGTACATCAATGTTCCTTTGCCCTTATCTAGCAAAAGGAACCATTGCACTTTACTACAATTCACTGGATGGAATTTTGAACGGTGGGTTGAGTGGCATGTTTAATCCTTGCCCAATTCTCACGCCTTGTTCACAATAAACACTAGGAACAAGTCTAGTTCCACAAAGGACCGAAGACCCTGCGAAGAATATTTGTGATCTCATCTTCAAACTAGTTTTAGATGCTAGTGAAAAAATATGTTCATGCAACATTTATTGGTTGATTTGACACAAGTAGCTGGAAGGCAACAAATAATATCAACAAAGTTACAAAATGGGTTTGTGCACCTGATACAAGCAACGAAGTTCCAACGATTGAACAATGGTCATGGGATGTGCTTAAGACACCTACGCAATTTCCTCAATCATAATGATGTAGCTCAAAAAATTAAATCTAAAAGGAAACTAAACCTAGACTTTATGACCTAAAATTTAAATGTTTCGTGACTCAACATGTTTCAGATTCAAATGAAGACTTATGTTTCTAAACAAGTTTTTTACTAGCTATTACTAAAACCAAAACTTCATGCTTTTACAATTCAATCAGCAAGTTTTAAAAAAAAAAAAACACAACTTGCATGTGCATATTTTTCTTTTATGGATGGTAATGTCATTTCAGGATGTTTTTAACTTTATGTTTCTAAGTGTGTTTTTAAAAAATAATTTAATCTATGTTTTTATAAGTCATGCTCCTAACATGGTCTTTTCAACATTTTGTCTTTCGTGTGGGGCATATTTATGTTGCAACCATTATGAGCTCTATAAGGTCCCGTTTTATAACTTCATAACGAGTTAAACTTAGAAGTTCATGTTTTGAATGATCATGTTCCTATGCATATTCCTTTTCCTTTCATCCTTTATGTTTCTATCATGTTTCGTTGTTTCTTAGTAATATGTTTAGTTTTAGTAAGCATGTTTCTAGGATATTTTCCAAGCCTATTGTCCATAACATATTAAATTCCATCAATTATAAACAATGCTTTTGCAATATTGCAAACAAACAATGTCATGTTTAAAAACATGGTGGCTGAAGATTAATGTTATTTATCATTGAACTTTTAATAGGGTTTCGGTAATCTCTAAGTTTTAAAATTTCTATCATGTTTCGTAGGAGATTTTCAAAATCCATGATCCACAATACAGTGTGTCATGCATTCCTAGCATTATCGTAAATTTCAGAATTTATGTTTCGTAGGATGCCTCTCAAACCTAGGGTCCATAACGAGGACTTACTAGTTCCAAGAGGTTGTGGTTTAAAACCACTATACAGAGGCATGATCTCGATATGGTTTCAAAAAGCAATGTTTCTATTTCTATCTATTTTTTGTCATGTTTCATGGGTTTGATATTTTTACAATTTTGAAAAATATGTTTCTTCATGTTTCTATCATGTTTATCACATGTTCATTTTCCAACTATGTATAAGTTTCTACAATATTTTCTTTCATGTTTCCAATATTTTAATGTTATGTAACTTGTGAGACATGTTTCTGATAAAGTTTTTACCATGTTTTAGAGGTTTTGAAACATGTTAATTCAATTATTTTTTCATATTCTAAGGGTATGTTTTACATGACTTTTCAAATCAATAGAGTCTCTAATGTAACCAATTTGCAATACTTCACCCAATGTAGTTGGATGTTCAAGGGTAATTTGAAGTTAACCCTCAAATTATCCAGGAACACCCAACTGCCATGGGAGGAGCACTACAATAAGATAACAAGATGTTGTTTAACAAAAACATGTCTGAAATAATGGTCAACAAATAGTACGTGGATGTTTGAAGGCCATGTATGGAAAGACCACATCAATTTTTTCAAACATCCACTTGCCTTATGTCAATCATTGTAGAGTTTTTCCAATATAGTATATCAGAACCATAAACATAACAAATGTATTTGAAAATTACCATTCAACTAGATAGTCGAAGCTTGTGTATAGAAATAGAAAACATGGATTGAACCTCGAGGCAAACGAGATGTGAAAACTACATTGTTGTTAACATGTTTTAAAGGTTCTGAAACATGTTTATTAGATTATTTTTTCAATTGCATGAGCATGTTCTAGATGACTTTTGAATCAATACATCATAGTTATTAATGCAACCAAGTTGTAAAACGTCACCCAATGGTCTTGGATGTTCAAGGGTAAGTTGATGTTAACCCCCAAATTGTCCAGGAACATCCAAGCGTTAGGGGAGGAGTTCTACAATAGGATAACAAGGCTTCGTTCACCAAAAACATATCTGAAATAATGGTCAACATATGGCAGTTGGATGTTTGGGGGCAATGTATCGGATAGACCATAACATTTCCTTCAAACATCCACTTGTATTTCATCAATCATTATAAAATCTTTCTGATAAAAAACCATAAACATAACAAATTTATGTACAAAAAATTATTAGAAGTGGATTGTTACAAAAAAATGTTTATAGAAACAAAAAAACCCGGAAACCCAAACAACAAGTAGGAAATGAACAAGTAAAAAAGATGAAGACAACAACAAAGAACAAAACAATGCAAACCCAAACAAACAACGCAGGAGATGAGAACACGATAAAAGTAGTAAACCCATCTTCTTTGTGAACAAATATTCAGTGTGCAACTTTTCAACCTTTAACACAACATGTGTCAATCACCAAAAACAATATAAAACAAATATCCACATGCAAACATCAAGAAGCTTCAATAGGGTTAAACAAGACACGCTACTAATTCCTAATACTATTCATGCACAACATTGTTGTGATTTGAATGAAAAAATGAAAGTGAAGAAAATTGTGGATAAGAGCATGATGAGTGATCTAATGTGTGTGAAAAGATAGAGCTTCCCTAGTGTTGCCATGAGCTCTTTTTGTTATCAAAATCCTAACTAAATCTCTAGTGGGGGAGTGTTAATGAAAACGTCAAAGTTCAACAAGAAAATACATGGCAACAATGCGAAGTTGAAAAAAGATCTAAAGCATCATGGATGGGTCATGGGGCATGGATGGGGATCACATTAGGGAAACATGAGAAATGGGTGGTTGGGGCCGAAACATAGCTCCTGAAATGTTACATGATTCAGTGGGATATGTTTCACGGGCTCAGGCTGCTCAGGCATCGAAACGCGTGTTGGGCCGCATCACCGAAACTTGACATGTTTCAGTGGGTGGTAGGTATCAATGTTCTTGTTTTTAAACTCATGTTTCATGGCTCATGGTTTTTGACCGGCCAAACAAACGTTGGGCTACCACTGAAACATGACATGTTTATGTGCTGGTTTGCTCCGGGGCCTCCACTGCTTGTGTGTGGAAACTCGCACCAGGCTGCCTCAAAGCAAGCGATGCATTTACGACTTGTCACTGAAATAACAGTGGGGATAGATAAAATGTACTTACTGTGTCCACACCCTAAACACTAAAAGAATCCATTCCAATCTAAACAGTCTAAACACTTTCACCAAAGAGACCAGTTCCGCTAATGTGAAACCGGTTCTAATAAGGTAAAACTTCCAAAAGTTGGAGCCAATGCCATAGTCCCTGTCCCTGTTCCTGTGGCGGCCGGGCCCAACAAAGGGGGTGACTTCATCTGGTTTTGAAAATTTTGTACGAAGAACATGGGCGACTGGTCTTCAATTCTAGTGGAGGATTAGTGCATGGGTTGGTCTTCAAATCTGTCATGAAATAGTTTGATTACATGTGGAATAGGAAAAAAGCATCATCCTTGGACCAATGTTTCTGCAGCAGCTGACACCGGACTAATTTTCCCACAAAATGGATGCTTGTCAAGTAGAGGCCTGTTGTGTAGCTGTCAAATTTTCAAGCTCCTGTGAGGAAGCAATCTTGGTTCATCTTCAGTGACCCAGGGCATGATTGGATATACTGATTAAATAGAAGGGAAGAAGGAGGCCACAAATGAGAGCATTTATGGTAATGCCATTGTTGGGCAGTTATCAGAAACAGGCAACAGACTCTTCCCTTATCAGGTGGTTCTTAGGGTTCATACCCATGGTTCCTTTGAAAGAATCAGGATGACCTTCTTAAATTTGCCTGTGTAAATTTGAGGCACCTCCCACCACGAACGCCTTGAACTTCAAGTTTTTAAATTTAAGTATTAGGTACTTTCCATTTTGTAAGACCCCTAAAATTTAAAAGGTTCATTGTGTTTGAGCAAGGAACTCTTTTGGGTCTTCCTGGATTTAACCTAAACCCTATTGCCCTTAGTCAGGCTCATTCAGGATAACCCTCAGTGTTGGGGTTTAGGTTTTCAGGAATTCCTTCCAGTGTTGGGGCGGTTCTCAAGAATTGGGTGAGAATCGTTTTGATTTTCAAGCTGATTTTCACCCTGAATCTCGCTGGTTATCACTAGATCTCATAATTGGGTTAAAAATTGGGCACCTTGGTTCTCATTAAGCTAAGAACTAGGCATCTCGATAATCTGACGACTTTTCTTTGTTAAAAAGTGATACTAGTGAAAGATAATGGGACCCTACCCGGTTCTGGTTCTCAGCCCTTATGCATAATAAAAAATAAAAAGTATACTCAAGTGACTGTTTTATTTTGAAATTTATTCGAAGGGCATAGGGTATCCAATGTTCTATACCTTTTTAGAAGTTTCCTAAGAAAATGCTTCTTTTAGAAGTTAGATTTATGGTCCCTTGAAAGTGAAGGGTCAAAAAGTTGAAAAAGAAAATATTAGATTGAAAAGTGATAATCAAAGAGCCAAACATTTTTTAACGTTACTCTATTACCTTTGACACTCAAAGATGATTTGTAAAGCTTAACTTAGTGCTACCACAGCACTTTAAATCACTTACACCAAACAAAAAATGAGAAAATCATGAACTGTAGAAATAAGAAAAGTCTAAGAGAAAAAAAACACATTCCTCCCCCTATACAAAAGAAACAATTTCCCATATATAATCAGAGTTCTCAACAATTTCTAAATAAATAAAAAAACTGCCTGGTTTTTTTAGGGTTTGGAAATAATCAGAAATCATGGTTCTTTGATTCTGATTTTTTCCTTTCACTGAAACAATTGAAATTGCTGGTTCTCTGATTCTGAAATATTAAAGTAACAGGAATCCATTGATTATTAACAAAATCAAACACTTGCCCAACACTTGATATATAGGCCCAGCACTTCATATATGATCCCAGCACAAGTACACCCCAAACATAACAGATTTCTTTTTTGTTGCTGGCCTTGCCTACCAAGGCAAGGATATTGTGTTTACATTCATTATAGAGTATAGTAGCTTAAGGGGTTTTGGCCCCTAGGTAATAATAATAGGTCTATTCTTATATGAGGATTTTTGAAAGATGATATTTTGGCTAGTGTTGAAACTTGATATTAGTTATAGAGTTATAATATCTTCAAGGATTTTGGTTTCTTTCAGAGGATTTTTTGAAGATTATATTTTTGCATGGTGAAATATTTGAGTTTTCATAATTCTTCTTTTGCCTTAAGATACTTGTTAATGTAAATGGGCGAGGCCACAGTGTGACAGGCCCCTTGTTAATACCATCAATTCCTCATAATCTTCTGTTACAGTGAGCTGTCAATTGGCGGGGTGGGATGACTCCATTGATGACCTCCAGTTCCTCTTCTTTGGAAAGTAATTTCTTTACTCTGATTGTCTGCAACTAGAGAGGTTGCAGTAGTGTGAGGCCAGAACACTGACATGAGCACCACAACGTGAATGAGTTGGTGAACATCTAATCCTCAGTTAGAACTTAAGATGTGAGGAGTGAGAAACAGCTTATACACCTCTTTGATTGTCACGCATTTGTTGTAGACCATTATTTTGATTTTGTTGTCAAATGTTGGTGTGACCCAGGTCAATTTGAACATGATTTTTATATTTTTATTTGTTTGTTTGTTTGTTTATTTTTTGGTTTCGGAGTTTATCTCCATGAGGTCACCTTTGTAGAGTCTCATCTTCAGCGTTTCAAACCATACACACACTACACAGCTGTAACTGGAGTCCCTTATCACATTCATAATGAGGTCCAAGAATCAATTGTATGATGCACAGCTCAAATGTTGTTTCTTCCTCATTGGGTCAGAAGGAAAATATGTTGTGATTGTCACTTGCATAAATGGTGACCCATTTCCACATATAAAAAGTACACAGCAACAACATCTAATGTGCAACATGTTCATTTTCTAAAGGGACTTGGGAAGCGCAGATCAGTCAAAGAAATCGATAACTTTTAAAATCCTGATTCCAATCACAAAGAAATGTATGGTACTTTTTTCTGTACTGCATAATACCACATGAAATTGTTACCTGGTCATGAAACAACAGACACAACTCCATTGCCCAACAACATCATCAAAAATTATGATCACACACGACCCCAACAAAATATATATATATGATCACCGCTTATGCTCATTATTCAGGTCCCAATTTTTTCTTCAAAATTAAAGTGACACTAGTCAATGAGGCTCATTTTTAAAGCCTGACAATTGTATTGTAGCATGTGTTTTTTATGCCACAAGAAAATCATATCCGAATGGAAGCCCTTTTAAGGCCCCATTCCTACAATGCAGTCATCACGTACTCCTGAATCAATTACACCTGTTGGACCAACACACGGTAGGGGCTAGAGTAAACCAACATCCACCAGCACACCATGAGGGATAGACTTATGGCAAGTCGACAGGAAATACTGTTTTTAAAGTTGGGTTTCAGAACCCAAGCTAACCACACTGGTGGTTAGCTCAGGTTGCTGTTTTCACTACCTACCTACCTACTACCAACTCAGTAGCCCTTAACCATATATGTACTTAACCATCCACATACATGCAGCAATCACCTATTGTCCTACCTCTAACCTGTTTTTTAGGGGATGGGTTACTACCCTGAAACCCGATGTCAACTCAGTTTGGGTTCATGCATTCATGAGAAGAGTCGGAAATGGCTTAGTTTTTGTCTCTTGGGTTCTCAATTTTTAGTACCCCCAGTTTAATTGTAGTTGTATATGGGCAAATCTATCTCATTGCCTGACCTGTTCCAGCCCACTGTGGGAAGAAATGAAAGTCATGCTTTAGGGATGGTGTTGTGTCCTGCATGCAGATGCTATGCCTTTCTTTTGCTTCCCAATTATGTCTTGGAAGGTGGGTGTACGGTGGTGCGGAATTTTTAACCTTGTACCAATACAGACAAGAGTTATAGTACTAGTGCAAAAAATATACTCAAATATTCACCGTACATGGAATAGGTTTGTCCCTAGGGGCGGGGAAAAAAAAAAGCCTATACAGTCAACAAGATTGTTAGAACCGGAGCATTGGAAATTCCTGTAACCTCCCTTGGCTGTAGATAAACCCTAAACCCTGGACTTTAAAGAATCTCTCAAGATCGAATCTTGGTGAAAAAGGTAAATTTTTTAAGCCTGAACTAAAGTGGGGAGGTCAAACACCTTCAAGGAAAGTTGAAAAGACTGTTGGATCTTGGCGAACAGCTGAAATTTTCAACCCTGAACTAAGACAAGGAGGTCCAATGTCCTTAAGGAAAGTTGAAAAGATGCAAAACTTTGTTGTCAAAAGAAGCATTGGTAATATGTGCATGTTAAAAGGGGTTATCAGTAGTTTTTACTGTGGTAGCGTTGTAAAATATATTAGGGCAGACACACCCATCACCAAACATAAGTTGGCGGGCAAACACCTGGATAATTCATGGGTGGCCTAGTGAAGAGTGGCCAAACACCTACCAATGTGCATGGTATGACCTATGACCAAAGACCCAACAAGAAACATCTGTGTTCAACTATTTTCACACTTTCAACTAATGACTTTGTAGTCGTGTTTGGTCATGGGTGTAATATTTGACATTTGTTTAAAATATGTGTATGTATTAATTTAAATAAAGTGTTTGGTGATAGGGTGGATAAGTGCACATAAAGTTGCACACAAATGCTCTCTTCCAAGGGCATGTCCTAGTGCATCAAATTTAATTTTTCAGCCATGAAAGTAATATTTCACACTTGTTTAAGATAAGTCTTTGTTGAGAGGTTGGATAATGGCACATACATATGGGCATATCATATTGCATCAAATTCTAATGTTTGGTAAAAAATATCATTTATAGCATTGTGTAGGGTCAATGTTTGGTGATGGGCTTATACTTGTCACAATCCAATGCAAACAAAAGACCACATCTAAGGACAAATGGATTGGTTAAGAGTGTGATATAGGGTAGATTCACAAATATTCCCTTTCATTATAGGGGTCAAGCATTTGGTGATAGGAGGAAATCCCACTAATAGAAAAAGCATCATTTGCAATTAGATTTTAGTCCCAAGTGACATTTGTGAATAAAAATCAACCTAGCATCAAACAACAAGTCACCAATGACACTAGTTGCCAGTGACAAATGAAATATTTTGTCATAAAATACGAATATGACAATTTTATATGTGTATCCAAATATGAGTTCATGTGATTGTATTTGCAATTACATTTGTAACTACAATGCACACCAATAATCTGTTCACATGTGGTAGTTTATAAATGCAACACATGGCATCATTTGAATTTTTCAAAATATTTTTCCAATAAAATATTCGTTTATTTTTTCAACTATTTGATTAAAACAACTAGATTGTGCCACATGGTGACCTAAAATTGTGCCATGTGATAACTTAAGATTTCCCTATAATCATCTAGGGTTACTTAGGGTTGGTCCACTTATGATAGGTCACATGGCAACTAAACTAAACCTAGTTTAGCTAGGTGCTTAAGGTACTTAACCTAGTTTAAGGCTAGGCCATTTACAATAAGCCATGTGGAACTTAGCTTAAGCCTAGGCCACTTAGCCATAGGTCTAACTTAAGCAAGTAGGTACTTAGGTTTAAGTTTAGGTTTAAAACTTTTACAACAAAACCTATTTTATTCTAAGTTTAGCCTTTTGGATGGAGCCTATTTGATTACCTCCTCCCACATAGCAATTGAAAAAATTGAATGTGTTTATTACACCAAACCAACCTACTTATATAGTTTGTAAACTTGAAAGGGAAGACAAACAATATGGGATAATTTTTTTGTTATAGTTTAATTGCATAATTATAGCCTAGTTACAACTATTCCCTAGTACATACTATTACATAGCCTACCTACTAGGTAACATAGGTTCTTACTAAATACCTATTTAGATAACATTTAAATTATTTAAATAGCCTATTAGGTAGCTAATAGGTATGTATATAAGTATTTAGTAAGTAGGTCAATAGGTATTTAATAGGTGGATTGTCGCAACCCTACTTTGAGGGAAGTGTGAAGTCGCCACTCACACTCTCAAAAATGGGACTTGGGAGTCCTTTGGGACTCCAAAAAATTTAGAACACAATTTCAGGGGTCAAAACACCTCGCCTTGAGGTGTTCTTTATACCGTTGAAAAGGTCTTGAAGTGTAGATGTCCAAAATGGGCTCGTATGAGCCATTTGGACATCTGCAACACGAGTTATGGTCGAAAGAAGGGTTGGGAGTCAAATTGTCAGTTTGACTCCCGACCACTAAAAGTCGGGAATAGACCCGGTCCCCGTGTGTGCAGGTGGAGTGCGACACACTGTTGGAAAGCTCTCGAAGAGAGCTACAACTTTGCTTTAAACCTCGTCCCAATCGGAGGTTGGAGTGAGAAGTTATGAACACCCAAAGTCCCGGGAGTCTAAACTGGGACAATTTCGGGACTCCACTTTGGGAATCCCGGGAAAAGTGCCATTCGGATGCAAGTGCGACGGTGAGATGCATAGAATACTATATGGGGAAAGGTGGTGGCTACCTTCGAGTCTGGGCCGTGGTGAGTCAAGTGAGTCGAAGGTTGCCCGTGGCTTGTCCCAACACCAAGAGTGTTCCGAATGAGTACTAACCAATGTGTTGGTTGGTTTTGGATGCAGGACCGAATAACTAAGTAATTTGGCCCTCTTCCTAGTCTAATCCCGGAGATTTCAGCACGCCCCTCTTACCCCTTTTAGTGCTGGAAGCTAGGAGCATGCCCCGAGTCCTTCACATTTCCGCAACTTGAGAGACTTAGCCCCAACTTTAGCTAATTAGGGACTTGGGAGCGCGTCATGGATAGGTATATATGTATATGTATGTATGTACTATTAAATAGAATATACATGTAGCATTAAGTAACATACATACCTTATGTAACTATAATGTGAATATCTTGGTTACATGTGCAACTAAACATATATAAAATGTTGTAAAAAATATTAAAACATCATGAAAAATCAACCTATTGGAAAGATGAAATAGGTCATAATTGCAACTTAGTTGAAAAGAAGACCAAAATATATTCAAATTTGAAAAATAGTCACAAAAGTAACCATTTGTAGTTGAAGGTGACATTTAATCGCACATAATCACATAAGGAATGGTTACAAACAACAATATTTTTACTAATGAGCCCTAGGTAGCTTAAATAACCCTTTAGTAATCCCTATGTACTTTAATAACCTTTAAGTAACTCCTACATAAGCCTTTAGTAATAGGAATAATCTTTAGTTAGCCTACATAGCCTAAGCGACGATTATGTAGCCCTTCGGTAGTTTAACAACTTTTAAATCAAGTTACATAGGTAATCCTTAGGTAGACATTTGGTTACCTTAGATAGTTTAAGCAACTCAAGTAAGTAGATTTTAAGTAACCTAGGCAACCTCTAGGTAGCCTAGGTAATCTTTTAATAGCCAATAAGTAATTTAACCAACCCCTATGCACCCTAAGTGACAAAGGCAACCTTAGGTACACCCATAGGTACCTTATTTAGTTTAAACAACCTTTAAATAGGCCCCTAACCCTTAAGTAATTCCTAGGTGGCTTGCATAACCTAGGGTAAGTTGAATAGGTCATTTAAGTATGTTAGTAAAAATGTTTATTAATATCTTATTCCATTTTATACTACATATAAATGACTTGGTGCAATGGTAAAAACTTTGCGCCTTAATGTGGAGTGGAGGGATCAAATTCTTGCTATTACATCTTATCTACCTTAATCTATGTTAAATAATTTAAGTGCCTACATTACGTTAAAGTGTCTAACCTAAACCATTGTCACGGACAAAAAATTACAAAGATAGATGACAAATGGATAAGTTTAAGTTTAAATCTAAAACATGAAACAAAAGAACCAAGACAATAACACAAAGGCTAAAGTAAAATAAATATTGTGTGTAAGACCAACGTCCAAACATATTTTTATTGCAATGAAGTAAGAAAATGTAAACACGAAAGAACATAACAAGGCTATGGTGTAAGATCGTATGTCAAACTATTGTTGAAAAATTTGAAGGTAATGAGGGGTCCTACCTTTATTTATACCCCTTTATGGACTTAGTTCAAGGAAACTTTTGTAAAGGTTTCCTCTTGCCCACCAACCAATGAAATGTTTTAAGAGGTTTCTTAACTAAAAGTTAATTAAAATTTAATTATGAATCGATTGGAAATTCATTGAGAGTGAACTGAAAGTGGACTAAAAATGGACCAAATGTGAACTAGGAGTTAATTAAAAATGAATTGTAAGTTAATTAAAAGTGAATTGAGAGCTAATTAAAAATGAACTAAGAGTTAGTTATGAAACATGGATGAACATTCATATGAATGAACTCCATTTATCATGTGAAAATGATGTCCATGATAGTCACCTAGGTTTCCTAAACCATGTGTGTGGGCCTAAATGGGTTCAACCTACAAAAAACCACCAACAGGAAAAAGGTGTGGGCCCAAGTGGGTTTGACTTGCAACAAAAGAAAACCAATGAGCTCAGTTTAATGCCAAGTTCAACTTGCAACATTTGGAAACCAACAACTAAACTTTGCTAAATTGGACTTGGAACAAAATGAAACCAACAGTTGAGCTTTTTCAAGTTTGACCTACAACAAAAGAAAAACAACAACCATTAATAAGGAGTTGAAAACAACAAAAAACATCACAAAAAACAATGAAAAATATCATGACTAGCAACAAAAATTATCACATAAACCTTCACAAATAACAAGATTTCACCATCAACTATGCATGTTGAAGCTTTCACATGCTTGTCAACACATAGACTAGGAAGGAGGAGAATGATAGGACCATGGAGATCCAAAAACCTTATTAAAAGTCTTAAGCAAGAGCACACATAGCATTCAACTAGTGGCGCCTTTAACTTGTTGTAGGATTTTAGGTTTAGGCAAACGAAATTAAACCCACATATATTGATGGGTTTAGTTTTGTTTGCCTAAATCTAAAATCTTAAAACAAGCCTATGTATTCTACCAATGGTGGTAGGTAGGAGGTAAAAAGGTAATTACTTCCATTGTTTTAGGAAGAATTACCATATTTATAAAATTGCCACATTTCTAACTATGTTTTATAGAGGGTTAGGTATATTAGATGCCACTAAAATAGGTTCTTTGGGGGTTGATTAGGTGTGTGACCACTTATCTAAAAAAAAGGAAGGAGGGAGCCATGGGCTTAAAAGAAATTTGATTATTTGGCTCCCCATTCTCTTTCTATTAGAAGCATGGTTTGTACTTGAAGGTCATGTTTTATCGAATGAACATGTGTGGTTTTTGGTGTGAAGAAACTACAAAGCGTGTGCATGTGTGTGTGTGTAAATTATGTTTGTGATAAATTTTTTTCTTAGGAATATTAAAGATGGGAAATAGCAAGGGTAAATTGTTTTTCTAGGCAATCCACAAGGTAGACAATTCACTTTGTATGGATTAAAAAGGGTAGGTACCTTCCCTAACCCCACCCCCCCCTTTTTTTTACTTGTTTGTGAGTTTTTGTTGAAATGGCAATGCCTTAAGGAAAGTATAGTGGTAATTTATTGTTGCATACTACATTACCACCGGTCGTTAGGATTGGGTCTTGTACAAGGATGAAACTATGGCATGCTTGAAGTATGTAGAAAATTGAAGGTTTTGTAGGTTCTAATATATTTAATATTGAGGATATTCCCACCTTCTACCATGCATAATTATAATTTTTTTACAACCATGAGATATTTGCATGTTCTACCATATCAATTTGGTGATATGGTTATGAATATGAGGATATTTAACACATTCCCATACACAATGCAGGTTATAAAAAATCAAGTGTGTTATAATTTATAGATGATTTTGGGCCACAGTGAACCAGCACCCACTAGCGCACAACCCACTGCATGTTCATTATTACTCAATTGGGGATGAACCACAACTGAGTTAATATTTGGTTTCACAGGTAACCAATTCTTTGAGAAATAGGTCTCATATATAGATAAATAGGTAGGAAAATAGGTAACTATTAGATGGTCTATAAATAGGTAAGGGTTGCTTTTATTACCTACCTACAAACAACCTACTTGTGGGTTGTTAGTAGGTACCCAAAAAAAGCAACTAAGCTAACTACCATGGTTAGTTAGGGAACTGGAACCCAACAAAAAAAAAGTTTCCTAACCTCTTACCATTCATCCTTCATTGTGCACCGGTAGGTCTTGGTTCACTGTGGCCATGATTTTGGGTTTTACTTGCGATCCGAATATTGCAATGATAACAATTTTTACAAGTAATATTTGCATTATGTATGTAGCCAAAGTTCACATTGTTTAGTAAAGGAATCTCAAACCAATGGCATGAAACAATTTACAATACTTGCATTTGTATCTTTTGTTCTTTCATTCTCACAACACAATGCACACATCAAAACTTCCCATTAATTCTTCGTGAATAATGTGAGATAGTTCACCAATTGTAAACACATGAATTCATCTTTGATTCATCTATTTATCATCCCCTTTCATTTCACAAGTTGAATATCTTATTTGGGAGAACCTTATACCATATTCCTTATGCCCTATGCCTACACCTTATTCCATATGTGTTTGTTGTATACCTTATGACCTCTACCTCATAACCCAAGACTTAGACAATCTTTTTTTAATGGTTATGCTTAAGACATACTCAACAATGTATCATATGCAATTCATTCAGATATACAGTTGAAAATTGAACAAAAATACATAACCGCAATTGTGTGCAAATGACAAAAAAAATTGTTATGTCAATATGAAAATTTAGTCCCCATGTGAGTTTTTGCATAATGTGGCATGTTGTTAGATAAATGTTGTTTAAAGTGAGCAATGAAAATTTTGCATGAACTTTTGGCAAGAACATATAATAAATTGTTCCATGCAAGTCATAGAGTGCCTTCATGGTGGTAACATCAAGAATCATTAGAAAATGTTGCAGATGCTTAATTCAATGATATGTCATGTTGTACAATATGTTTTTTAAATCTACAAACCTAAGTTGTGCATGGCTAAGGGTGCAATGCCTTATATATAGAGCATTACTTTATATGGCAATCAACCCTAATACATTGTATGTCAAAACATAGAATGCTTTCAATTTTTCTTTTGCAAATTGGACAATTTGCAATATTTTTCATATTTATATAAATTGTTATATTTATGTTGGAAGAGCATGTGAAGAATGTGTGATGCACATGGGCGTCACACACCAACAAAATAAATATGTGGAGCTCTATGTCACTGGTGTCAAATGAGGCATCCAATGGAATATTCCATTGTGGGCAAATGAAAATGTTATGTTGCCATTTTGATCCCTAAATGAATGGGATTTGAATTTCATTCATGTTGCTTGCTTTTTGGAAAATTATTGAACCCATCCTTATTCTGATCATATTATTCATACTATTATATATATGATAAATGGTTTGATTCTTGTGCCTTTGTCAGCCTCTTCTCTTGCACTTCAATAAAATAGGTATAGTTATTTTTTCTAATGAAATCATTGTTTGTTGCAGATTGCCTCATCATAATGAAGGTAATTCCTTGATATGATGTGCTACAAAAAACTTTCAAGCTTTGGGCACATTCCTTATTTCTCATGTCATAAATAAGAGTATTATGTGAGAGTTCTAGGATAAGATTCAGACAAGAAACTTCAAGTTCACCTTTCCAAACCATGAATGAAATACAAAATTGGAAGGTGTGTTTTTCTCAAAGAATGCACAATTCTATGTGAAACAGCCAAATTTAGATATTAATAAGCCCAGTTAAAATACTCCTAAAACTTTGAGAACTTTTTTTGTACTTGCATAGGAAATGGTAAAATTGTATAACTTGTTTGTGTTCATATATCTAAAATTCTCTTAAATCATACAGACATATTACATTTGTTCATTTACAGTTGCAAAAATGAGCTAAATCTCAACCATCATACTTGCACTTTAACCTTCCACTTTAAATCATGATAAAAAGATTTTACATGCTTGAAAATTAAATGGTTTACAATCTAAAAACTCTTTCATCTGTAATTTAATCTTCCACTTGAGAATATAATTTTAGCCTATGTTGTGCATATAATAAATGCAAAATCCATTGTAGACACATAGAAAACTGACTACAATACATATACAATACACAATATCTTCTCTCTAATACTCTCTTAAAACATTAAAAAGTTGCATTGCTTTCTTCTTGTTATGTAATCAGGATAAAATTATCCACTTGATGAATTGTCACCTTCCGTTATGAAACTAAATTGAAGAAAAATGGACATGTTTTTCAGCATCCATGGATCTTCAATTGTACCTGAGATGCTAATTTTATAGTAGACCTGCATGATTTAGACAGCATTACAGCTTTGGAAAATATGTTGCCATCATCAACCAACCAACCCATTTTGGCAAAATAGTTTTAGACTGGCTTAAACCCCAAAACCCAAATTCCATCCAAGGTTTAGAAGGTCACTACTTGCTGGAGGTTATATGGATAGGCCAGTGATGGTGGCCCTGACCAATAACCATCTGCAAGCATTCCATACATTTTCTCCGTAGGATGGAACAAGTCCCAGAACACATGTGCATCTGAGACATTGCACACATTTAGCATCGTGCAAGGTGACAACCCTGAATATGCTCCTGATCCACAGCAAGCCTCCTTTCCATACTGAAACCCTGCAATATAATTTCAGTTGCAGAGAGACCTTGTGTAAGTTACTGTGCTCATTGCATTTGGCTCTCTATTCTATATAAAATTTTCAAGTTGTTCAGTGATCTACAAATGGAGTTATATAGGTCTTTACGTCTCTCAAGGGAGAGATGTAACTGCTAAATCCAAACTGCACGCATGGGTCAGGTGTGACCACTAAAACTCACCATATGCAGCAGGATTGTTACGAGCTTCATAGATCGGGTCATATGTATTGAAGTAGATAAGGTAAGATCCCGGAAGTGTAGAACTGAGCTGGATAAGCAGGTTTTTCGTGGCCGCATTGAAACTGATGATAGGTTCATTAATACTATCCACACATTCACCTGCTTTACTGAATAACGCCACTTGCTGTGGTAGACATCCAAGAGGTGCCAAAGAATCCACTGCTATTTTCCTTGCCCCATAACTATACAATGCCTGAATAAAACAAACAACATCAAGAAGGGTGCAGTCACCACATAATGACCTGTAGCCAACTCCAGTGTCCTGAATAGAGACTGACATGATGATGTGGGCAGATTGGGATTGGTTGTTATGTCTGCTGTTTTACACTCATTACACTGCCTAAAATGTGCTTTAAAGTGCTGGTTGGTTACAATCCTTAACAAGTGATTTTTTGGGTATCCTATACTCTTGTTTGATTCATTTGAAGAAATTTAATTAACATGTTACAATTACCATATTTTAAGCATTTTTGATAAAAATACATCACACATATTCAACATTAACTTGGTTTACTGCTAAAAAAATGTGAAGCAAGCACTGGTTATGCAAGCAGGCCGCGGGGCTTGTCTTATTGTGACTGTTGGTAGACTGTTGGTGTATGGATGGATTCATTTGTTTTATGGAAGGTTGAAGCTGTGATGAATATTTCTAAAATTGTTTGCACAGAAAGGATTAAACTAGTCTCAGGTCTACTTACTTGGATGTAGCCAGATATTGCGGAAATCAGTAAATCCTCATACTGGGCAGGAGTATACATTGCTTGAATAATAGGATCAATGTTGTATAAGTTGATGAAGTCATTGCTTCCAGTACTTATCAAGAAAAATGACTTCTGCATGTGCTCTTCTGCTGCATTCACTCCTATGGATGCAATAATAGCTTCCTTAACCTTGCGGAAGAAAGCCAGCTGCTCATCTACAGTCTCTACTCCCTGTAAAAATCACCAACCAAAACCCCCCCAAAAAAAACTAAATCAAACCAACCTTCAGAAAATTCAGTTCCCAATCACCAAGCTTATTTCTATTTTCTGTCCAAATAGAAAATATTTAGCAGCAATTGTTTTTCTTAAAATATTAGCTGCAAGAAAATTCTCAAAACATTGTCTGAACTTTTTTTCCTTACTACATATTGGCTGAAGTTTCTTCTTAAACACGAATTTGCTGCAATTTTTTCTTACTTCCGACAAAACTCCACATGCTATGAAAAATGCAGAAAAAAAATCCAATTTCTGAGATTGCAATGAGATCAGCTTCAACAGTTCTGATCAAGATAACTAGCTGGTGCATACAAGGACATAAGGACAAAACTCAAAGCAGTTTTGTGACATTGCATCAGAGCTTGATATTTAACAGTTACGAGGATCACTTGCCAGTGCATACAAGACCACAGAAGGAAAAATATATTCCAAACAGTTTGTGACGTTGCATGAGAACTTCTTCATCAACAGTTAGTTGGAAGGAGCAGGATCAGGTGATCATGGTTGCAGCAATAGTAGAGAGTACATACAAGGATATATCCAGTGATATTGAGATAGCCTGAGCCTGAGGAAGCGAAGTTGACACCTTGTAAGTAGTTCTGGACAGTCGCACTTTTGTCCAAGTAATTCACAGCATATGGAAGCCCCAAACGCTCAGCTGCAAACATACAATTGCACCAACCACACACACACAGAACCAGTCAGTCAGTCCCCTTGCAGCGGGAATCAGTTCTTATGAAATTCACTGGGACGGACTCTGTGCAGCTGGACTTATAGCCATTTTCCAAGGAATATCATGATCCATTGCAGTGTGAGAGCAACTCCATCAATGCACTGTACAACAAAGTTTGGATGAAGAAAACATGCCAGTCTGGCTCGCCCAGCATTTTTGCACAGCCCGGAGCAGCGACGTAGTACTACTTACCACCGAAGTCGTTAGCTAGCTTGCCATTGGAGAAGCGACCAGTAGGACCAGGAGGAACGAAGTCACGGCCATAAGGAGGGTAGTCGGACGTTATCAAGGTAGTGAGGTACTTCTGGTTCCCAGTGTCCACAGTCGAGTCTCCGAATATGTATACAGCAGGCACTAAGCTTGTTGATGTAGTACTCGCTCCTCCAGCTGCGACCACAAACTTTGACAATACAAGTACGCACAATGTAGCAGCTCCGACTACAGCTGCGAGTACTGAGCTCGACTGCGTTAATGCGCCCGCCATCATTCTTGCTTGCCTGCTTCGCTCACTCCCGACTACACACCCAAGAAAAGCCCAAAAGTGAGAAGAAGAGGAGCTGTGAGTGTAAATCCCATGTGAGAATAGAAATCAAAACACACAACCACACACGAAAAACCTTCAAAGAAAAGAACGCTGCAAAACTCAGATGAAAAAAGCTGACATTTTGTTGTTGTATTCCATAGACGTGGTGGTCATAACTGCAACTGCATCAGTTTGTTCTACTCTAAAGATCTGATCTTTATAGTTCTGTATGGGAATGGGATACTGCTGCAACTAGATCAGTTCCGGGGCCTACTACAACTGCAACAGGACTGCGCGCGAGAGAGAGAGGAGGGGGAGATTGGAAAATGAGAAGGAACCATGAGAGCTGCAGCAGGAAAGCAAAGCAAAGCAGGAGGAAGCGGCTCTGAGTACTGTAGCGTCCCTTATCGGATGAGGGACGCTGCAGGAAGGAAGCAGTGGCGATTTTGTTTCCAATTGGCGAGAAATTAGTAATTTTTTGGCGTTTTTAGTTGCCAAATCTCCCAGAAAACCTAATTTTTAAAAATCGCCAGATTCTATCCTAATTTCCAGCAGGTAGCCAAAATTATAGAAAGAAGCTAGATTTTTCTTAACTGTCATATTTTCTTATCGCCAAACCTGGCTAAATCTTCTTAAGGATGATCACCACTTCATCTACAAAAAAAATTTGGAAAAAAAAAAAAAAAAAACCCTGAGAGGAAGGGAGCAGGCAGCCTTTCTTTTTCCTGGCTATATATAGCCAAAAAGGTATATTAAAAATCAAAACTGCCAAAATCAAGTGCTTTTAAAGATTTTCAATAGCCATAATGCGGTCAAAGTATAAGGAAAATTTGCCACATTCCTATACAAGGTTCAAGTAGGTAGCCAAGAAAATAGAAGTTACGTTTTTAAAATTTTTGCTTTTGTATTTCGGTTGTAGCCAAATCTAGTTAAATCTTCCTGTGGGTCCAGTGTTTCTTTTACTGGCGAATTTTCGCCAAATTTCGACCTGAAAAATAGGATTTCGACCTATGCAAAGTATTTTTCATGGGAAAAAATGGCCCAAAGTCGCCAGATTTCGAATTTTTAAAAAATTCCAAATTGCCAGGGTCTTTATCATAACTTCCAGAAGGTCAGCCAAGAGGGATTCTGATTTTTTTTCTACCTTCATATTTACTATGCAGCCAAATTTGGCTAAATTATTTTCTGGATGATTGCCAATTTGGTCACATCACAAAATCCTTAATAATGTCCATTAAGGACAGTAATGAATGAATACTGTCCTGGTCCATGCGGGTCTCATTAAGGGGTCACACTCTCCTGCCCCCCACAATCCCTCCATTCATCCCTGGCTCCCTGCATCCCTCTGGTCTCCATCCATAATTTACAGCTTCCTGGAAATATCTGACCTACCTTATTTATTACTGCCGACCGTGGCCAGTGGATTGTCGAGCACATATTTATTGTACGGGTCCCGTGAGCCGTAATTCCGTTAGATGACAACTGGTTCGTTCATGGACCGTTCCAAAGCGTAACTGGTTTTGGATCATGTAATCACATTCATTTATAAGCCTTTAGGCTATTGATGGTTGAATGTACTCAAATTGAATTTCACATCATCATCATATATATATAAATTCACTTGTCTGTCAGTCTGTGACGGTGCGCCAGCACGGGCGGGCTGGGCACGGGAGAGGTTCAGGTTCATCCACAACAAGTTCAGGCATCCAGTGGATGGATGGTGCGCCGGTGGGTGCTGAATCACTCTGGCCTAATGTGATCCGATGGAAACTGGTGTTCAGGCATCCAGTGGATGGATGGTGCGCCGGTGGGTGCTGAATCACTCTGGCCCAGTGTGATC
>Ga0116227_10006628_pt1 | contig 23304 bp, 15 predicted proteins | sample S1TSphgellanicum_FD_89693 | JGI IMG/M metagenome (GOLD analysis project Ga0116227, IMG submission 89693) | Host-associated microbial communities from peat moss isolated from Minnesota, USA - S1T2_Fb - Sphagnum magellanicum MG | ecosystem: Host-associated > Plants > Peat moss > Unclassified...
AAAGGATGCAACAGAAGACACAATTGTGAAATGAAATCCCATATGTTTGTAAATAATCAATTTAGATTTTGTAGAATGCCTAATCCATTGACACGATTCATGAGTCTCCTAATCCACTTTTGAATATAAAGTTTGTCCAATCAACATACATACTCACAATTATGTGTAGGGTAAACCCTAGGGTGGGGCCATTCTCAAAATAAGGGGAGGTGATAGCCAAGTCCATCCCCAAATTGTGGAAATGTCCCACACCACTAGGCACTACCCATCGTACAGCACATCACAAAGGTTATCATGACCCTAAGCATATATAGATCAAAGGCATAGGAGGGGGATAGCTCTACTTCTTATGCCTACTCCTATAGAGTGACCTTAAGAGCGAGAGAGACCTTTCAAGGTAAAGATTAAATGAACCTAAATATATGTACAGGTGAAGGGCCTGAATACTGGCCCTTCTGTGGTTTGAGATCTGTGCCCAAGGCCGGTAGGCCGAAGGAACATCTGAAAAATCATGGAAGGGCCTGTACAAAGGTCCTTTTCCTATATAAAGCAGAGCTGGGATTTTTTCACTTTTTAAAAATAGTGACAAGCTGGCTGGTACCTTCCGCTGGTCAAAAGATCCCAGTACAGCCTAGCTGGTAGCTTCCACAGCAGAAGATCCGGCTTGCTGAAAACAGGTTTCTTCGAGCGGGTTTGAAGGGAGCTGAAAATACAAAGGAAAAAACTAGGCAGTGCTTTACATAGATCACGATCATAGAAGGGGTAGGATTCTTATGCTTACTCTTTAAGAGTGGGAGAGATCTTCCAAGGCAAAGGTAATAATGATCTACATAAGTAGATCACAAGTTATAGGAGGGCACAATTCTTAGGTCTACTACTTAATAGTTGGAGAGATTTTGAAAGGCAAAGATTCTCAAAACTAAACATACATAAATCACAAATGTCTTATGCCTCGAAGTTGATGTAAGATCCTTCCCACTCTAAAATACTCCTCCTTATTTTAAAACAGGTATCCTCTATGGATATAAAGTTTTCTGCAAATACACTTAGGAAATTTCTTTTGACTGTTGTAGGGTCATGAGATTTTCCATTTGTTAATAGGTAGTAGAATATGCCCATGGACCATTGAATCTGGACACCTAAGTTGGATGATTGTCTAAAAGAATGTGCATAGGGTGGATCCAGGGATTAACTGAAACTTTTCTGATGTCATCAATCATCCCTCTGGCTAGCAAATTTCAATGCACGCAGAATCAATTGAAAAATTGGATTAGTTGAAAATGGGTGCTCTCTTTGAGACAATGCTTAGACCTTCTCCCTTGGGGTCAGTTTTGTGGATGAGAGTGTATTGGAAGAGCGGATCCAAGCTTTTCAAGCTCTTTTTTAAAAAGAACCTCAAATAAAGCTTCTTTTAAAGCTCTTTTTAAACTCCAAGAAAGATTCGAAGTGTATTTGGAGGGCATGTTACCAGATGGAATTCTTCCTCCCTCATGGTCAACATGTGTACCTAAACTTTATAACATTGTCCCCACCCACTACCCTAGAGTACGATACCCATAGTTGAGGAAAAAAATTATTTTGCACTTCCATCTACTGCTGTCATGGCATGGGCTTGAAATAATTCTTGAATACCTTACTCTAAGGTCAGTTTTGTCATTGAATAATCCTCAAAATAGCAAAATGAAAATTTGTGAAAATATGAAGTTGACATGTTGAAAATCATTGTAATTATCATAGACTACACTCTGAATAATTTCACTATTCATATCACAATATTATAGTAGATGATGAAAATAATAATAATTTCAATTTTTAAAAATGAATTCATTTTTTGAAAATAAATAAGTTTTCATTTTGTTAATGTGGAAACTGACCCTAGGCTATAGACATACTTTCATGGAACAAGTATTGTATGGTACTATATGTTACTGTTCCCCTTTACTTGTGTGATTGCTTAAGTATATATGGTTACATCATTCCACCTATCCATCATAACCTTTTCCTTACTTTTGCTTAAATATGACCTTGATTTCAATATTTCAATAAATGTGTAAACCAATGTGCGTTGTGCATGTAAAAGCATCACCACCACAATACCCATGGGCACTTTCATATTGAATATGAGGAGCAGGGTGATGTGAAAGCCCTTGCTAACTACAATTTTATCATTTTTGTAGGGTAATATTCATCCTTTCAAAAAAAAAAATTGCTTTGGATTCATTGCAACATTTTATTAGTCCAAGTGTAGAGTAGTAAATAGTATATCAATTTTGAAGTTGCACCTTTAAAAGTTTATTAGTGGGAGCAAGATGACATTTATCATTAAACTAATATAAAGAGAAAATTTGTCACATGTGATGGAGATGTTCTAAATGCAAATAATTGTTCTACACACCGTGTAAAATTGTTAAGTGTAAACCATTTACACTTACATGTCAAAGTTCTACATTTACATTTCATGTCATGTATATTTCAAGATTTACATTTAAACTTGCACAATGTGCATGTATATATTCTTGAAATACAATTATACAACATCATGTAAAATATTTTCATCATGTAAATGTAACTCACAGTGCAATACCTTGATGAGGGTATTTGCAATACCCATTATTTTTACAACTTATGGTTTGTGATAAAATGAGAGTATTGCATTTCACATTTTTCATTAGTAGCTTTTGTTTTCTTTTAACAACAAGACAAGATCGTAATGATTTAGCAAGATGACAAAAGGCATTTCACTTGAAACAATTTGCTAATGAAGCTTACAATAATGTTAAGAGCTCCAAGATGACCATGACATCATCATTTAAACTTACAAAAATTGTAAATGGAAAAGAGCAACATAGAAGAATCCTAAACCCTAAACCTTCCTTCATAAAACCAAAATTTGAAAAGGGTTGCAAAATAATCACAAAAAGAAAAATGAAACATGACAAAAAAGATGAGTAAGAAATTCACCTAAAACATGTTGTTGAAACTTTCATCAATGCAAAGAATTGTAAGATCACATTTCACATTTATGAAAAAAATTGTCGCAAAGTCAATGAGTTTTTTTTTTGTAAAAGCCAAAATTCCAAAAAAATCTTTTAAGAATACCAAATTTTAATACATGTTCCAATTGGGTGGCCAAAAATATAATCATATTAACTTCTTTTTCTTTTATTTTTAGTAGCCAAATTGGGCTAAATAGACTTATGGATGATTGCCACCTCAGCTATATCACAAATTTGGAAAAAAGAATTAAATAAAAATGTATTAGCATGGTCCTTGTATTGAGTTTAATAATTGGTAGGCGTATACTCTACTCATAATTAATCTCTGCCTATTAACAAACAATGCAAATTGTACTTTCAATATTACTTACAACAAATACAATTTGTTTCAACCCATTCAAATTCATTTGAAGACTATATTCACATTTTTTCTCATTACAATTATTGTTCCCTTGTTTCCCATATTTTAGATTATTCTTGATTATCATATCCCATGATTAGAATTTTGATTATTCCAATTCAAAAAACACAATAGTTTCAAAGAATACTCATTGTTTCCTCATAAATATGTTGCTGTTTTTTTAATTTAGAATTGAACATATCAAACATTTGCAATATAAAAGTGTAGAAATCAAAAATTACAAACAAGAAAATTTGTGGTATTCAACCCAACAAAACTTTTAACTACATATTGTGTCTTTATTTTATTTTTCAATAATTCTCTAAGTTTGTTTGTGTGTGTAACAACAATCATCCCAACTTTCATCACAATCAAGATTTAAATCATAAATCCTTTCCCTCCAAAAGTAATTTGAAAATCAAACTAATAAAACATTTTAATCTTGTCTTGTTAAATCTCCATTATTCACTTAGTAACACTACCCTCCTTCCACTTTGGATTTCATTATTGAAATCCTTGCAATAGTAAATGAAAAAAATGTTATTCAATTCATTGTGTTAACCATTTGTGGTTTTGCTTTGCTCTTTCTAAATTGTTGACATCTCTATATGCACCTCCATCTATGGTTTTGTTTTCACCCTAGCTACCACATTCATTTGAGGAACTAGAACCTCATGTAATGGTTAAATTTTACCTATTTCTATCCCTCATATATGTGTTCCACCACATGTTCTCATTACTACAAATTATGGGTGCAGTTCACTAATCCTTGTTCATTAAACTAGTGAATTCATTGCATCCTTGCTAGATCCCATTCACTAGGACCAGTGAATTCACTCAAAATCTAATGAAATCACTTGGCATATAGGGACCCCTTTTGTTGTAATGTCTATGCTTCCAATTAGTTCCATTTGTACACTAGTGTCATTAACTTTCAGCTTAATCATTTTTGCAAAAAAAAATTGTTTTTGCTCCATAACTTTTCATCCTAATGATCATCTCCTCTTCCTTTAAGATTCTATGGTTCTTTTTCCTATTTTTCTTGTGTCGTTCCATTGTACTTAACGTCCTATGCCTATTCTATTGGACTAGAAGGCTCTAAACAATCTAAACTTTTTGTACATAAAATATGGAAAGGCTTTGTTGAAAATAAACATGTACATGTTTTATATCCTTCTTCATCTCTCCTATGTGCAACCAAATTCTTCTACATTTCTTTTCTGAATTATGTTTCTGCTAGCTCCCACCATTCATTTGGTTCAACATTGGAGTCTTCCATCTGTTGCATGATATTGAATAATATTACACCAAATCATCATACTCCTCCAATTTGTTCTTTACATACAGACGATCCAAATCGTTGTACCTTTCCAGTAGTCATTCAACTTTGTATTGGTTCTAAACACCTCCTTTTGTACCTTTAATACATCTGAAAATACCTATTCTTTTCTTTTTTTTCACTTTATATTTTTGGAATTCTTTTGTTGCAACCATAGATTTCATATGTATAATTAAATAGAAATTTTGTCTATTGTATTTGTTCTTGTCTCATGCTCTTGCAACTAGAGTTCTTTTTCTCTCTCCAAAGCCTCCTTCAAGTATGTTTATATTCCAACAATGTTTTTTGATACTATTGTTTTGTTTCATTCCATACATTTTATTTATTTTTTTGTTCCTACCATTCCTTCTATTGAGCCATTTATCCCTCCAACTTCCTCTTCATCTTTTTATTCTTTGTGGTCAACTCTAGCATTTTACATTCACCTTCTTTTCCATTTTCATTTTTTGTTTCTTCTAGCCACTTATTCTCTTCCTGTATTTTTCATGTCCTTCCTCCTATATTTGTTCAAGTAATCCCTACTTTCTCTCTTATTGTGATTAATCTAGTTTTTAATGATTACACTTTTGAATCCAAAGTTTCAATTTTCAAGTTGATAATAACCATGGCTTGAAACATTTATGCAATTTTACTACTCTCTAGGACATCAATTGCCATATCTTTTACATATTAGGGTGTGGAGTTTTTTGGCGTCTCTTCTCTAGGTCTATCCCTTAATGATACCACCTTATCCCGCATCTGCAACTCTTGGCCAACCTTTAAAACTTTTCCTTTTTGCTAACCTTAGTCTATTATGTGACACCAAAATTAAAAGTGGTTTATGACCATTGAGTGATTGTTTTGTTAGAACCACTTGTGGTGCCCAAGGTTGTTATTGTTATTGTTAATTCATTTATGCTTGTAATGTATGTACATCTAGTACATCATCATGATGAACCTCCATCTGTGTATGATATAGGTCACCTACTTCATCATGTTGTTCATGTTGTTGTGCTTGAATTGTTGTTACCAACTGTGGTGATTCATTCCTTTCTTGCTTCATTTGATATAGTTGTTATTCTTGTAATGAAATGTTTTCCTTCTATGGTTTAGAAGGAACATGGTGTGTATCCAATTTTGGGATTGTAACTCTAGATGGTCTTGTACTACACCTCATGAATTTATGAGGTTTGACATCTTCCCTTGAGTTTCCTTATTTGCTTTGATCCTTCCCTAATCTCAGATCTATTATTCCTCTTTTCCATGGTTCATGGAGATCCCCTCAACGTTCCTCTCCTACCATCCAAAACATGTTGTAGCTCCTCTTTGGTCCTTTTTGGTTTTATTTGGGTTTTTATTGTTTTCTTTTATGTACCCACAAATTATCTTGAAACATGTATCTAAATAGTTGTTATAGAACCAACACCAAATGACAAGTTACTTTTTTGTCCTTTTGTTTCCCATCCACTTGCATCTTCTCTTGCATTTTTATCCATCTATCCAACTCACTACACAAATTATTAAACATAATTTTTGCCTAGGCCACTTCGATTCCTTCTTCCACTTTCATGAATGTAAAATGCATTCTTGTTATTCATGTAATTCACCTTTTCCCTTTGGTACACCACAAATATTATAATTGGGTATCTAATGTTAAATGACATTTTGGATTTATGACCATTGTTTTGATCTGCAATTGTGTATGGTGGCTTGATATCATGATAAAACAATAGCTCCTCCACCACCATTTTGTTCACCTATCCCTTTGGATCTTCAATGTACCCAGTATGACACATTCTAAATGCATCAACCATTATTTGTTTATTGATGACGTACATTATGCCTCTTCTTCCAAAATAAATTTCAGATTCTTTGATCACAAAAATGTTCAAAAATTCCACTAGAGCTCCATGATCTGGTTCCTTCCATTCAATGTCCAACAATGTGAATAGACCTACCTTATTAGCCCATGTTTCTTTTCCTTCTCCCATTTTCTTCCACATATATATTTTTTCAACTTGTTTGGAATAAATCTATTTTGTTGGAGTAAAACACATTATCTTTTCATTTGGGATCCTAATCCCTCTTTGTTGCAAAGTCTTTTACTCCATCACCCAAAGACTCCTTTTCTTTTCTTCACTTTTAGATCTTGGTGAGTTTTTCAAACCTAGTTGAAATGGAGTGGTAGACATTGAATGTTGTCATGTCTGATGTTGTTGCATCACCTTCGATGCAATGTTTGGAACTTCTTGAAGATCTAACTTTCCATAATTAATTTTTGTGTTACACATATCCTTTTTTTGTGACTTAAACCTAGAATCTCCACTAGTTCTTTCATTATTGCACTTGGTCTTGTTGCAATTCCCAATCTTTTGCTAAAAATGTCTTTCCACAAAGACTCTAACATGAATCATATTACTTCTTAAGTGTCGTCTACAAACCAAAATGTTACATTGATCCTTATTTCAAACCTTCTTCCTTCTTCACACTATAATGATGATAGTGATTCTAATAACAAAATAATTATTAATGGCGGAATGTTATATATTGGCCCCCCCACCTATTTCTCCAATTTTTCCTATGATTTTCATTGTCTTTCAACAACTTCTTCTGAGTACATCTTTTTCTCTTTCAAGTTCATGCATTCTCCCTCACTCTACAACTTTCTATGCTTCTTCCCTCACAATTATTTGTAATCTTTCAATTACACTCTCCTCATTCATGCTGCAAAACACACTACAAATGCAAAACACGAATGCTCTGCCAAAAAACCTCAAATGCCAATAAGAAATTTGATGGCCACTCCATCCTCTTTTTTTAAAGGGCAACCTACCATTTTTGTATTAAATAATCATTTTTTTCAAACATCCAATTCGATTCATGATGATTTTTCTCCTGTATGCCCATGTGGAAATAACTAATGTCTTTTTTATACATTAAGGGTCCATATGTATTGTTCCTTCTTTCATCCATCCTTGTACAATCGTAACCACCAATCCATTCATCCTTTATTTTTTCTCCACCATGTGTATTGAGACGTTTTCCAATTGAGTATTATAGGTAACAAATTGAGCTGTTGAGTCAGCCAACTCTTTTGTAGTCATGACCGCCAACCCATCAACCTCCATCTGTGGTTAACATGTCACTATTTCGCCATCTATATCTTCATCTATTTCATTGTCATTTTTTACTCCTTTTTGTGATTGATATGTTGTTTGTGGTTTTTCCCAATATTCACATGTCTATACTTCAAAGTCTTATACCTCATATTCAATAAATTTGTATGGTTTCAATTTGTTAATATTAATTAACACTAGATTTGGTTTGAAATTAATAAATGTCATTAATAATACTATATTATTAAGTAACACATATTATACTTTATAAAGGCCAACCCATTTTCTAATGAACTTCCCAAGATGCAATTCACTACCCTTTGAAAGAATAGAACAAAATCATTGAAATTGAACTTTTTATATATTATTTTATTGATTCCACAAGTCCCTATTCCATTGTCGCGTTCTGGATTTCACCTCAAGTTGTAATTTGTCTTGCAACTTCTTTAGTTTTAAACCCTACTTGTTAACATTTTTATAGGGTTCCCTTCTCCATGGTTATTATCGATTATTGATAGTATGTACTATGTATGCATTAAAAGATGTAATCCATAAACAAGCCAGTATGGTGTGTATCCTATAGCTAATTTGTGTGTTGTTATATATGAAAATAAGAACGTTGGTAAATGTTCATCCCAATCCATTTTATTTTCATTTCCCAACTTAGTTAACAATGTTCCCAACACCTTACTAATAGACTTTGCTTGACCATTCCCCTATGGATAATAAATAGTGGAACTAACATGTTTTCAATAAAAACTAATTTGTCAAATATTTGATAACGTCATTAATATAATGCACACCCTAATATATGATTATAGTTAGTGGACATCCAACCCTGGTAAAAATGCACTCATACATAAATTTTGTTATCATTGTTACAATATTTGTTTGTAATGTTCTAGCCTCCACCCATTTTGTTACATAATCTATGGCCACCGATATGTACTTGTTCCATGTATTCCTCCCTATTAGTTTTATTGGTCCTGCACAAAATCAGGTCCCCATTTCACAAATGGTTCTTTTGGTATGATTATGATTAGCTTAACCAAACTTTATGTAGCCAACTTTCAAGTGCACTAACATGCGTCACATGATTTGGAGAAATAATTGTCATTTTTATACATTGTGGGCCACTAGTACATCCAAAATTTTCTTCTATGTGATTTTTTGTTGTAAAATGTTCTCCTACTATTCCATGCAATTCCGTCATCACCATATATGTTTTTATGGTTGACAAACATTGTCTCAATCTATTGTCATGTCCCATGTTGTACATGACACAATTTTTCGTTGTAAAAGGTTCAACCTTTTAGGCTAGCCTTTGTTTCTATCATGGAGACAAAGACTCTTCCATTTGTCCTATTTATAAAAAAATCTTAACATTATGTAACTATTTTGGTTTTGTAAAAAACAAATTCACACCTATGGTTTCTTCTTGGACTTTTGTAGGTTTTGTGGTATTCGATAATCTAGACAAGGCATTTACAACTACATGAATTTTGCCCAACTTGTAATGACGTGCCCTCAAACTTGTTAAGAGACTTAAAAAAGGGTCCTTGAATGAAATGATGAAAAAAGAAAAAAATCAAAGCACATTCCTTAACTTGCTGCACTTCTAGGGTAGGAAGTTGTGTTGGAGTTTTGGGATAGGACTAGGACAAACTCACAAAAAAGAGTTCAAAATGAAATCAACTTGCACAACCAAGAAGAAAGGGTGATTAGTGTAATTCAAATGTAAGTGGTGTGGTGGACTTAGTAAGGACGACCTCAAGCACAAACTTTAAACAACCTACCACCTTTGGGAGGAGGCACCACTCCCCTCCCTATAGTATATTTTGTGACTCTCCACATGGGTTACATCCAAATGACACTTTTCCCATGACTCCCAAGTGGGAGTTTTAAAATTGGGACTCTTCCCATCCTGAAATTTTATACGTTCATATCTTCCTCAAATTAAATTTTTTTGGATCATGCGAGGCAATAGCTTGTAACATTTAAGAAATTTTTTCCAACAATGTATTGCATGCCCCAATCAAAGATCATTTGACCCCTGCTCTAAAGGGATTTGTGGTCGAGAATCAAATTCCCAATTTGACTCCTAGCCTTTCTTTTGATCATAACTCATGCATTTTAGGTCTAAATTAATAATGCGAAGGCAATTTAGGCATTTTCACTTTGAACCCTTTTCCATGGTATCTTGAAGGCCCAATTTGGTGTTTGTTTGTCTTTTCAACCAAGGCTCTGAATATTTGGGACTCTCGCACAAATCATTGGGAGTCATTGGGCTTAATCTCTTGCACTTTCCCCCACTTGTGAGAGTGTGTTTCACTTTTGAACACATTATTTTGGCCTCATGTGCCCTTGCACTTCACAATTTATTACAAACCTAATGTTAAGGTTGCGACATTGTTTTCCATTATAATATTGTCATTTAAGATTTTCACATCTTTTTTGCATAAAATTATTGTCACCAAGCTTAGATTTATCTTGAACACTTAGTTTCCCATGCAATTGTTTTCCTTTATTCCATGGCCATCAATTGCGGACTTTTGTGATAGGACCTTGCTTCAAGCTAACTTAGGTGTCCCCAAGCTTCCAACATTTTTTTGGCAAATCTAATAGAGGCCCAGGGAAAATTGTTAAAAGTCTTAAATTAACCTATTTGACAAAGCCTTCATTTTGGAGGCAATTATTCAATCTTTCCTTTCATGAGGAACTTAAGCCAAATCTAATTTTGACCTAAATTATTTGACATGATTTCTTTCCCAACCTTACGCCTTGATCACAATAATCAAACCTAACTAAAGGCATGCTTATCAAAGTATGAGAAGTGACGTTAGGGTTTTGCAAAACCCAAATCCCAAACTATGTGATTATAATATGCAAATAGGGTCATGATTTCCCACATCAGCCGCCATTACTGACCAACCTTTGATGCACTTTTAAGCACGTGTGTGTCCTCGCAAGCTCACCTTGTTTACCTCTTCTTTTGGGACCAAATTTTTTTTTAACCCCCAAGGTGGGAATATGATTTTGATTTGAACTTATGCAAGGAAGTCCCATTTGTCGTATGCCATTTCTACAAATTTTTATAGTAATGCTCATTATGTTCATGATGCAATCTCTTGGAAATCTTTAGTTTTTATTTCATTTACAACTTGATGTGATACATTTGTGCAACTTCTTCCCCCATTAAAAAGAAGGTGATGTCTTCATCACACTTTATGTTTTCTTCTTTTTTTGCCGATCTATTATGGAATTCTTCTATGACTTCTTGGCCATGCTCCATGTCTAATTTGTACCAATATGCCTCTATTGGATGAAATCCTTTCCACTTGACTAAGTATTCCTACTCCCACCCCCTTAGTTGATTTGACTTGAATATGGCCTCCATTTTGAATTTAAGTTCATTGTCAATGAGGTTAGTTGGAGGCCTTGAGTTATATTCTCAATTAGGCCTTAAGGTATCATGAACGATTAGTTTCAAAAGCGAAGCATGAAAAATGGAATGACCATTTTAAGGTTTCTAATAATTCCAACTTGTAAATGTCAGGAAATTTCATTTCCGACACATTGAATGGACTTACATATGGGCCTAAAAATTTGTGGTTCAAACCTTTTGACAATTGAAGTTTTTTTAATGTTCAACCATACTTCATTTCCTTGTTCAAAATTCACCTTGCGTTGGGACTTGTTTAGACAATCCTTGTATTGTTTTTATGGCTTTTGAAGATTAACCTTTGCCTTCTCCCATAAGTGTTTCCTTTCTTCACCAAGTTGCGTGACCATTTGCATTTCTTCACTTGCATCGCTTGGGGGTTGCCCATTTGCGACCCAAATCGTAGGCATAATTGGTGATTTGTTTATCACCATTTGAAAAGGTGTGACCTTTGTTACTGAGTTTTTCAAATTGTTGTAACAAAATCCAACCAACTCCAAATGGCCCATTTAATCTTGTTGATTTGCTACCACATAATTCCTTAAGAATTGTTGGACAACCAAGTTCACCCTTTCGGTTTGGCCATCTATTTGGGGTTGGAATGAGGTGTTCATCTTGAGCTCTAACCCCATGCGCTTCCACAAGGTTCATCAAAACTTATTTATGAACTCGGGATCCCAATTTGACATAATATCCTTGGGGAGGCCATGATGGTTGAACACGCGTGTGAAGAACAACCTTCCCGTATCTTGGGTTGTGGCATTTTCATTAGTGGGAATGAAATGTGCCATCTTGCTAAATTGATCCACCACCACCATGATTGCATCAAATCCCCTTGATGGTGGCAAATTCACCATGAAATCCATGGACACACTTTCCCATGACCTTTTAGGAATTAATTAACAGTCACAACAATCCTACTTGTTTTTTTTTAATGTTCAATTTTGTTGGCAAATCAAACAAGTCTTCACATATTCATCCGCATTGTCTTTCAAATTAGGCCAATACTAGATCTTCTTGAGGAATGTTATAAAGCTCTTCGCACCACCATGGCCAATAAGGGGTCCATCATGACACTCCTTCAATAACACATCCCTAAATCTCCCTTCCTGAACATAAAACCAATTTTGCTTGTACCACAACAATCCACCCGTAAGTGGAAATGTGATTTGATTCCCTTTTGAATGTTTTGTTTTACTTCCTTGGCAAACTCATAACGACGGCTCATTAGTTGAACTTCCTTTTGAAGCTTTATTTTGCCCATGTACATCACCCTAAATTGGTGTTTTTGACTTAGTGCATCGAACACCACATTATCTTTCCAAGGCTTGTGCCGAATGTCCATGTTGAACAAGGCCAATGTGTCTTGCCATCTCACTTGATTTGATGACAACTTTAGTTGAGTTACAAAATATTTCAAGGTGACATTGTTGATCCACACCACCACATCCTTAGAGCTTATGTAATGGCCCCAAGTTTTGAGGCAATGTATCATGGCCCGCATTTCTTTTTCATTAATTGGCCACCTTTGTTATGTCTCATTCAACTTCTTGCTTTTGAATACGATTAGCCTTCCATCTTGCATTAGGACTCCCCTAATTGCAAAATTAGAGGCATCAAAATGAATCTCAAAATCTTTGTCAAAGTTGGGCAATTTCAACACCAATGCCTTCACCAAAATGCCTTTCAAGGTTTCAAAAGCCTCATTGCACTCTTCATCCCATTCATAAGTTCTAGACGACTTTTTCAAAAGGTCTGTCAAAGGTGTGGCTATCTTTGCAAAGTTCTTGATGAACTTGCAATAATAGGAGGCTAATCTTAAGAACAACCGCAATGTTGGCATTGACCTAGGTGGCTCCCAATCCAAAATTGCTTTCACCTTGTGGTCATCCATTTTCAAACCTTATTGGGTGATCTTATGTCCAAAACAATCCATTTTTGTCACCATGAATTTGCACTTTTCAAACTTGGCATACAATTCGTTTTCTTTTAACCTTTGGAACACCCTTCGAAGGTGCTCCACATGCTTTTCCATAGAATTGTTATAGACCAAAATGTGATCTATGTAGACGATTATAAAATCATCAAGTCATTTTTGAAAAATGTCGTTCATGAATGTGCAAAATGTGGTGGGTGCATTGGTTAATCCAAAAGGCATCACTAAAAACTCATAAGAGCCATACCTTGTGTGGCAAGCGGTCCTCTCTTTATCCCTTTCCACAATTCAAATTTGGTAAAATCCCAAATGTAGGGCAATCTTATTAAACATGTAAATTACTGTGAAGTCATGCTCTATAGATAATAATAACCACTTAGTTATTTTCATTGAGACTTGTGGTTTGTTTACTAAGTAGACTAACTTGCCATATGATCTACATAAAACACACATTTATTTTGTAACAAATAATGCCTAATCTTATGCAATGCAAAGACCATAGTTAAGGCTTCCCTTTCTATGGTGCTATAATTTTGTTCAACACTATTAAGAAGTTTGGAAACATACATTATTGGTTTATCATTCTTCCTTGTGATGTTATGTAAAGCTCCCATAGCCAACAATGTTGCATATATATGTGAACATAACACTCCATGTCCCAATTTGGTGGTATTAAAATTTGTGCCTCCATGTATTTCTACTTTATGAGCTCCCAAGCTTTTTGACATTCTTCTATCCACAAAAAACCTTATGTTTTATGTGTGAACTTAGTAATTGGAGCCATAATTGCTGCAAAAATCTTAATATAACATATATAAAACTACGCCATTCCATTGAATACCCAAATCTATAATGAATCCTATGGTAAGTGCATGCTTGTATTTTCTTTGAATTCAGTAGTTAATTACCCTCTTTCAAATAATAAATCCAATAATCATTTTTTTAAACCATGAAAATGCATTTTTGGGGGTTTAAGCTAATTATGTACTCCATGCACTTTTGAAAGCATAATATGAGCTTTTACAAGTGAATTTCTATGTTCATATATACTATGAAATCATCCAAGAATATTTTCATATAATTTGTCCAGATATTTTTTTAATGTTTTTGTGATAGCTTTTTGAAATGTTGGAGATCTATTCTTCACTCTAAAAGGCATCACCCTCCAAATAAACACTCCTTAATTTGTGATGAATAATGTCTTATATCTAAGAACTATGAATATATGATAGTACCTAGAATATTCATCCAAAAATGAACATGCTTCACATCCTACCATTGTGTTAAATACCTCATTTGTGAATGGTAATGGAAAAGGATCATTCTTTGTTGTTGAATTCGACTTTATGAAGTTTACATAAATTCTGAACTTCCCATTTTTCTTTGGCATTATCACAATTAATGACAGCCATGTGGCCTCCTCCACAAGTTGTATGAAACATGTTCCTAATAATTATCAGTGTTTTACTTCATTGTTGTAATATAATTTGGATCTATACATGTCTTAATGTGCCAGTGGTATGGTTATATCCAATTCAATTGTGTGCTAAGCTAATTTTGGCGAAATGTTTTTCAAATTTTTGTATGTCCATGCAAAGACATCCTTGTATTCTTGAAGAAGTTTCCTTAGCTCCAATACCTTCTTTAGGTGTAACTAAACATTCACCTTCACCGTCTATGGTTCCTCTTTAGTCCCCATATTTAATTTTGTTAAATGATGTTCCTTTGTTAATGTCCATTCAACTATTTGCAACTTTTGAGCCTTCATTTTTGTTAAAGGGTGTAAGCATTGTAAAAGATGCCAATTGGTCATCCCTACTAACAAATCAAAGTAGATTTGGAATTTTTTCTTTTTTAAGCATTTTAATCATGCCATAAATTTTGGGAGGTACTTATCATATTAAATAAGTTCTATATATGGTAATTATTATTATATGTTATTATTCTCATTAATTAATTAATTTATTACAAGTTTATTATTTTGGTTGATATTGCCCATTTTCCCAATCGAGTAATTCAAATGATGTGTTATTATTGTTTGAGCCATTATGTACCTTGATACACATTTTTTGGAATTTGAATTTTTGGATTATGACAATGGGAAGTCCTTCAAAAGTAAATTTTCCAAAAATTCAGATTTGGCATCCAAAACATATTTTTTGACATGATACTAAAGTGCATTGCATGTGCTTAATTCATTAAATCATGCCCCAAACCCTTTCAAAATGCAACACATGAGTGAAATTTTCAAATTATTATTTTTTGACCTACTTTCAATATACTTTCTCATAATGTGACCAATTGGTAAATTTTGCAAAGTAGATTGAAAGTAGGTTTTACAAAAATTTGATACAACTTTTGAAACTTTCAAAAACTTCAACATATCACATTTGATGGCCTCGTGTAGTTCAAAAGGACAATTTATAAAGCATCACTTACTTTCTAATATACTTGTCATAAAATTCTTTTTTTTTACATGTGAGGACTATTTTTTTGGTATATTTTAACATGTTTTCACCCCATAATTTCACCTATCTAAAAATTCCCTTACTAATTTTCATAGTTGTCATAGGCACAAAAAGAACTAAACAACAAAATTTCCAAACCACATAAACAAAGGCATGCTTAGTTTAAAATCTAGGTCATAGAATCAAAAAGTCAAAAGCAAAAACACAATGTATGCACAATGTGAATATAAAAGGACATTATATTACAAAAACATGACAAGAACATAACAAGATCATGACAAATATACATACCCAAAATTAGTGTTGAACAAACTAAAGGCAATGTGAGATTTTACCTTTATTTATACCCATTGGGCACCTAGTTCAAGGAAGTTTTTCAAAAAACTTGCAACCTACATGTGGCCCATGTCCATCCATGTGAAAATTAATAATGAACTATGAGTTAACTTAAAATTAACTAAAAGTGAATTGAAATTTAATTATGAATGAATTAAAAGATAATTGGAAATGAATTAAGACTTAATTTAAACTTAATTGATAGTTAATTAAAAAAGAACTAGAAGTGAATTAAGTGATAACTACAAATGAACTAAAAATTAACTAGAAGTTAATTGAGAGTTAATTAAAAATGAATTGAAACTAAATTAAGAATTAGGTACAAGTCAATTACAAATCATGGATGAACATTCATAGGAATGAACTCCATGGTGTGGGCATCCAAAACGGGTAGTTGTTAGCTATAAGGGTTACAATGCCTTTGGCATTACCTAATTCCCTCCCTTTTTTTGCTTGAACCTTGGGCATGGATTACATCCATAGATATAATTGATGTTTCATTTGGGTTTACCACACCTTTTGTTCATACCACCATATTCCATATGTTCTTCATGTTAATGTCTAATGTGTTTTGCGTATTCCTTTAGTTCATATGGCCACCAACTCGTCCAACATTAGAGTTTGACATGCATTTTTGCTCTTCCTTTCTTGGTCTTTGTCCTTTTTTCCAATAGTTGGTGAGAAAGCAAAAAACTTGCACCCATTTTTGTCGTTACACAAATAACACATGATTCGAACTAGGGCTTTAGTTTTTAAAATATATTTGGAAATGGCTTTAAATCCTTCTCCACCTCCATCGGCATGACTACATTGGGCACAAGCACTTGCACATGTAGGGAGTATGTTCAAAAGGTGCGTGCATTAGTTTGAAGCATTTCATCGATCCCATCTAATGACACCACAATAACCTTCTGTTTTTTTCACCCATCGGCAAAGGTTGACATACCTTTCTTTGTTAATAATTTCCATCCAAAGATAGTAGTTACTTTAGATCGGGAGACATATATTTCTACTTTAACACATTCACCATGTCTCTCATTTGGAGATTATTTTGTCCCAAAGGATTTTATAAGTGGTTATAACTTTTTTTAAAATAATGTGAACACATTGAACATAATCATGTTCTCCCATTTATATTCACTATGAGAAATCATGTTTGCCAAGATCACATTACCTTGCAACTAAAACTAAAAAAAAACTCATATATAATTGTTATGCAACTATCCTTTAGGTATTACAACTATTGTGCAACGATCCCCTTAGAAATATGGTGTATTAATAAATAAATTACCACATTAAAAAATTAGCTAGTTGTATTATAATTGCAAGTGAGTTGAAAATGGGTTTTCTATACAATAATTTATATACAGCATACATACATATATAATCAACCATGTTTGATTTTTTCAGAAATTGCATTGTAATTGCATGTGGCAACTACTTTAAAACTATTATAAATGTGTCATTAAAGCAACAACATGTTACAATTAGTTTACAATGTACATACATGCGATCATGCCATGTGTCCACATTTCCACCACCCATTATGGGATACATTTGCAATTAGTTTTCAATTATAATTCCCATTGATGAATTAATATGGCCACTAGTGTGCCACTATTAAAGTAATATTGTTCAACTATGTTATGACTATAATACAATTATTTATAACTTAATAAGGATACATATTCATCATTCATTTATATTTTCATCATATGTGTTTCATTTTGAGTGATTTAAAATGTTATGGGAGCACTACCTCAAGCAATGAAAAAATAACAAGAAGGGAAATAAACTTTCCAACTTATAAAACACGTTTTTTTCTCTTTCTTTAAACCCCTCCTACTTTCAAACTTCATAACTTTCTTATTTTTTATTCATTTAAATGATTTAAATTGCTATAGGAATGCCATTTGAAGTTCTACAAATCATCTTTGAACTTTAATAACAACATACAAAGAATTTTATTGGTGTTTGGTAACCAATCTTTGCAACATTTGGTGGTTTTTTAAAAAAAAATTATTGACACCTTCTACTTTGAGGGGCCATAACTTTCTCAATTTTATTTCGTTTTTGACAATTTTTAGTGCACCAAATGTGCCAATAGGGGAGGTTCAAGTTTTGTTAGACACAAAAAACAATGGATCATTCCCCTTGGATTTGGCTTGCTTTGAACACTTAAATGTTATATTGTAATTCAATTTACAACTAATGAACAATTAAAAGATTTAACCCACATGTTTTGTCTATGAATCCCTTGTTATAAATTATATAAAAAAGTTTGTTATCTTATGTTTTCACATAAAAATACATGTGCCATTTTGGGATGAGCTTAAAAAAACTTAACCCAATGGCAAAACATAAAATAAAAAATAAAATTTCATGGTTGTTTTTTAGTGCACATAGTCTTGTGTTTTCCTACCTACTTACATACTTAGGTAAGTATGTAGTTCCTACTTTTTAACCTATTTATGTAGGTATGTAGGTCCTAAACCCTATACAATTAATATGCCATGTGGCAATTATTTTATTGTGCCACATGTCACAATCATAATGGACAACGGAAATCAATATTTGAAAAAAAAATTAATGTCCAATTTTTTTCATAATGCCACATATTAAAGTTTAATAAATGGATGATAATGAATGAAATCAACATGACATCATGTGTGTAATTATAATGGAGTTGCATAGTAGTTGAAAACGAGTTGTTTTGACAAAATTGCAATTGAGTTACAATGAATTGCAACTATGTAATTCATGCAACTTGTCCATTAACATTCACAACATATAAATATAATAAGTTGCAAGTGTTTTTTGCAATTCAAAAATCAGTTACAAGGCCAGCTGTAAAACACCTTTTTTTCTCATAATGATTGTGTTTGCTTGTAGTATTTTGATTATTAATTTTGAAAAAATAATCAATCGCATCAAACCCATCATGATTAAAGAGGTCACCTATTAGTTGGTCGTTCACACATTTGGTGTTCACCATTCAATTCAAAAATATATTTGTGGAACATTTTAGTCTTCATTATTTTGGTGTGTCAACATGAGGAAGGTGTGAAAAGGTGGTCCATAGGGTTCGTGCTATGTTGGAATTGCATCCACATTGGGTGTTATTATAAATGGACATTTATAATGCCTTCAATTCCATATCATGGACAACTATTTTTCAAAAGTTACAATTTTTAATTAGTACTTTGGATTATTTTTTCCCATTTGTCCAACGATTTTATGCATGCCCATGCCCACTATATTTTTTGTAAGTTTTCAACATGGGGATTTCATAATCATTTCATTCGAGTTTAGTAAACAACAAGGAAATCTTTTAGGTGGAGTGTTATTCACTTTAACACATCTTCACATTATTTGCCCTATTATAATAGCCCACCCTACTTGGTTTTTTCTTTCACGCTTTGATGATATGCATATTGTTATTCATATTTCAAATGTGGTATCCATTTTTTTATGATTATAGATGGAGTTTGCAACATTAGGACTTTCCATTTAGTTGATGAAATGTGTAACTTGGTCTCTACATGGATTAAACTTGTTCATATCGCTTCCTCCAACTTTTTTTACACATAACACAAGTTTTCATATTTTAGGGGCACTAACGGGTTCTATGCCATTTGTGGAATTCTGTCATAGAGACATTTCAAGAGGATCCCATCACCATAATTTAACCTCCCAATGCTTGTAAATCCACAGGCAACCTTTGTGATGTTTTTATTTTGTTATGCTTAATGCCAAGGCCTTTTACTATGTATCATATTTTTGTCTCTAAATATTTTGTAGCATTATGTCATGTTTGATTTGTGTATTGTGATTTTATTGGGCATGGGATTTTTCCAACACTATAGTGGATCATTTGGCTTGTCAACATATCATTTTACCTACTTTTTCATGGGGACTTGGCCTTCTTTTAATGGTTTAACTTGTTGCCCTCAACTTCTTGGGATGTTGGGCTTTGATCACTCTTGCATTTGTTAGTTGTTTTTAATGGAATGATCATCTTATTTTTCTTGATGTGGTAACACATGTTGAAATTGGCATTTTTCCCTTCCAATTGGCATTGTAGGATACTTGAGCTTTATTACCTTAGGTTGTCCATTCTCATGTCACCCCCTTTAAGAATCTTGTGGTATAGTTGTATTTTCATTTGTAGGGGTTTTTTATGAACCGCCTACACAAGTAAGAGTTTGCAAAACTTTTAGTATATGTTCATTTAAATGCCACACATGCACATTTTTTATCATGTGCATGTCCAACCATAGACACCTGGTGATTAGCCCATCCTACCACATTTGCATTTCGTTTGTCCTCTATTCACTTCCTCACAACATCACATACCCACCTTGATTTGCCACATCTTATAGTTGCACATCTTTCATGTTGTCAGTGTGGACATGCCATTGATGATTTGGGTATTCATGTGCTTTAATGCCCATGTGGGAACAAAATCATTACAGCCCATGATACTTTTTGGGTGATAATTTTTGGGATGTTGTCACAACCATTGCTTTAGAGAGTGTGGAACATTCGTACAAAAAAAAATTTCCCACCTTTTCCTTTGCCACATTCGGTGACAAGTTGATATTCTTATCATTGGAGACAACTTTTGGGCGTGAATAGACATTGTCATAGTTGATTCAATTCGCCCAAATATGGTGCATCATCTAAATCCTTTTTAGTTATCGCAATGCTTATTTCTTATTATATTGGGATGTATTCCTCATCTCTTCCACGCATTGCAATTAGTGCATTTCTATTGTGAATCAATTTATGGCAAACAACACCATCTTCATTTATGGTTTTCTATTTTATTTGTGTATTAGTGGTGTCTTGATTGTTATGTTTTTTAATGGCTTGTGTTTTTGTACTTTTATTTTCCTTGTATTTCTTGTGGTTGGATTCCCACCCTTACTTTTTTATAGACATGATTTTTCTTCTTTTTCTTCTAATTAACCATACATAGGTAGCCATAAGAAGAACCAGCAACCATCAGCACACCATCCATTGGAAGCCTTTTATGAACATTATGACTCCTCGGTTGTGGATGAATCCCATCCGAGTTGGTGTTGAGAATCACCATGGTAACCTATCCAAAGGATTAAGGATGGAGTTTGTAGGTAGCTAGGATGAGATAATAGGTTACTTAACTAGGTAAGGAGATGCTTGAGATGATTAGAACCTTAGGAAGGGGCTAATGGGCTAGAAGGTAGGTAGGTAAGCTAACCACTGTGGTAAACTAAGGAACCAGAACTGAATGGAAAAGTATTTCCTGTCCATCCAGTTTTCATCCTTCATGGTAGCTGTTGGTTCAACCTGGCCCCTAGGGTAAGTAGCCCATGCATTTTGGTTGTAAGCTACCAAATTCAATCTGTCAAGAAGGAAGGGGTGCAACACTGGACAAACATGTGTCCTCATTCCCCTCTTATCTTCCACTGCATGCATGCACACCAAAAGGCTGCTTGCTTTGGTTGACAACCCAGCAGCCAAAAAGAAAAGAAGAAGAAAAAAAGGAGGAAAAAGAAAAAGAAGCAGCTCCTGAATAGTGGGCTATGCCTCTTCCTTAACATTGGGTTAACCAGGACCCAAGTTGGTTCTATGGTAAAAAATTTACCCAAAATCCAATTTAAATTATTTCTAAATATCACAAATATCCCATTCTAAGACTAAATGAGTGCAAATCTAACATTATTTGGGGCTAATATGGGCACTTTCTTGCCTTACTCAATATTCACCCTGGCCTGCCCCTTATGACAAAATTGAAACCAGCAAGGGTTAAAATAGAAACAAATTCAAACCAGCAACAGTTAAAATACGAAATGTTCCATGAAGTTTTTTCAGAAATGAATTCATAGTAGTTCTTAACAGTAGGGTTTAGGTTTAGGGTTTACACAACCTTATCTGGTTCACCTTAACACCTAATGAACAAAATTCAATGTAGTTTTCAAAAATTGAACTCACAATAGTTCACAGTAACACCTAGTCAGGGTTTTTAAAAATCAAATTTGTCATATTTCCTTTTAAAAAAAATACAAAACTAATCAAATTTGCACTCGGCCAAAAAAGATTTCCAAAGTATTCCATTTGTTTTGGTTGAAAGAAAATACTCTGAAGTCCAAATCTAGCATTTATTTCAGAAATTTTGGGAAATGTTTAGTGTCAAGCTGAGTAATTTTGCTAATTTTTGGACAACAAATTTACCAAATTCTTGACATCACAAAATTGAAAGAAAAAAAAACCCCCAGCAGTAATAATACTACTAGTCTCTCTCCCTTAAGGGGCCCAGAGATGACCCCAAAGAGTACAAGCAAGGTGTGTTCTGTCTCTGAGAGCCCAACAAGGTGTGCTCTGGCTCTGCCTTGTGCCGGCTGGGCGGGCCCTTAATTCAGGTACCTAATGACCGTGGCCTCAGGCGTTACCCTACACTGAAACTAGTTTAGGTACGCCTGAGGCCACAGTTATTCAGGTACCTGCTTGGCTATTGCTCCCAATTGCGACCTTTGTTTGTTTCTGAGGTCAGTTTGTCTTTTTTTCCTCCTTTTAAAAAAATATTTTAATTTTTTAAATAAAAATTATTTGTTTTGTTTCTGAGATCAGTTTGTCTTTTATATATATATATATATATAATTTTTAATAATTTTATGGTGTGGGTTGCTTTGGGTGCTGAGGTTTCTGTAGATGCTTCAGTTGTGGGTTATTCTTTCTTCCGGGAAATGAGTTTTTCTGGTGTTGGGTGCAAGCTGGAATTGCTTGTTTTTGATTCTCAAGAGTGTTTGAGAGCTTGGTAAGTGAGCGAGTGATCGATCCCCAGCTGCTGCAGCTGTGCTTATTGTGGAAGTGGTTCTGAAAGGGTTCAAGCTTTTTGTGGGTTGGGTGCACAAGACTAGTAGTAGTAGGAGAAGGAGAAGAAGAAAAACAAGAAGCAGCTTCTCAAATGGCTCTTATTTTGGAGAAAGTGAAGATCGTGCGCAATGGAGATGGAAAGATTGTGAGTTGTTTTTGCTTTCTTATACCCAGACCTAAACTGAGACTATTTCTCTTGTTCTTGTTCTTGTTCTTGTTCTTCTGTGCAGCAACAAAACACAAAAACCTCTCGTTGATGGTCACAGATGTTGCAGAGGCATTTTCTATCTTTGTCACATTCAGAGGAGCATTTTAGAGGAACAGCAATTCTTCTATCACAATTCTTCCTCTGAATGAATTCTTCCCAATTTTATTATTCATCATCAGCAGTTTGCCTGATCCAGGGGATTGAATTTTTGCATATATTATTTGTG
>Ga0116227_10006629_pt1 | contig 23304 bp, 17 predicted proteins | sample S1TSphgellanicum_FD_89693 | JGI IMG/M metagenome (GOLD analysis project Ga0116227, IMG submission 89693) | Host-associated microbial communities from peat moss isolated from Minnesota, USA - S1T2_Fb - Sphagnum magellanicum MG | ecosystem: Host-associated > Plants > Peat moss > Unclassified...
ATATATATATATATATATATATATATATATATATATATATATATATGAGGTGCATGCTATGATATTCACATTAATTTTAGACATAATTGCATTTTGAGTAACCTCATTTACTTAACATATAACATATTTAAAAATATTTAAAAATGAAAAAAAATCACAAGAATGAAAGAGAAAATGGAATGCATAACAATGTAGTAGATCTTTAAAATAATTGGGAAATTTTGAATCATTTTCTTCCACTTATCTATTTCTAGAGCTTAAAGGGCAAAAAAACAATGACCATAATAAATAACCCATGGCCCATTCCAAAGGACAATTTCAGAAATAATTACCTGATTTTCAAACTTAATTACTTCTCTTTTTTTATAAACTTTTCTTAATAAATATCTCTCACCTTTTTTTTAATAACTATCTCCATTTTATAACTATCTCACTCTTTTTCCCTATCCACCAACATGGATATGAATAAATAAATTAACATGAGTCTTTTCATGTCCATGAAATTTATATTAATTTAAATTTAATTTAACGTTGACATAAACATTAATGATCAATTATTAAATGCCATATGAAAACATAAAGAAAAAAAATTAAAATAGTTGATCATCACTAGTAATGCGCAACAATGCAAAGCTCAAATTTGTAAATTTCAAAATTTGGAAAGGGATTATTAGTAGGTGAAAGAATGGAAGAACATTTAGTCATTGTTTCATTTCCTTACATTGTTATAGGTAGCAAATCCTTTTAAAAGTGGGGCTCTATATGGTCACAACACTAATGGGTCTTGGTTATTCAATTGTATGAAAATATGATTAGGGTATAATAAAGAAACAATGAACATAAAGACAAAGGTTGTCCTTAATTCGACTCAAGGAAAAATTGGAATTGTATATGTTTAAATTTTAGTCTTTATCATCTAGAAATCATTGATGGAGTTGGATGAATATTTTTTGTGATAAGGCCAGCTTATGTTTGAATTGCTTAACTTTATTATATGAGTTTAATTTTTAAAAAATTATTCAACTATGTTTTCATCACTCAATTTAGTTCATTAGAATTTCCCAAATGGAATATTATAGTGTTGAAATGGTAACAATCACTCCAAGGTGAAATATTCCTTCACTCTAGTTTATTGCCTATTTTGAATAACCACATTCATACTCAAGGTTCTCAATCGATGTCTTGCACCACACATTCAAGCTTTGAAATTTTAAGGCAACGGAAAGTTGCTTCATCAAAATCACAAGACACCTTAAAGCTTTCAAGTTTTGAGGTGGTGGAAAGTTGCTTCATCGAAGTCACTCACCGAGGCTTCAATTGATTGCATTGGGCAATCAAACAAATCATTAAATTCATTGTAAACTCACTCATGGCCCAAATAGGTACAAAGTTGAAAAGTCATCATATTGTGCAACCACAAAACACATTGAATCTTCAATCTATGGCAAACTAGTTGGTGGCCTTCAATCAATCACTTTATATCCTCCAAGTTGAAAAAAATGATTTTGTCCATAGTAGAGCATTGAGTTCTTTCGGTGTACAATTGTTGGACAAAATAATCTATGGTTGGCTACATCCCTTGAATCAAAGGTACAAAGATGATCAATCTCTCAAAATAATTTTGAATGTACCTACTAGTATTGGGTAATCATTACGGTGCGGGGTAGCAGATTATGTCAACTTTTTTACCACATTACATACATGACATAATTTCTAGAGATGTTCATACTCTTGTAAAAGTTTCATGGGGTTTTGGTTTTTTGTCCTAATTTTAATTAATTAATTAATTAATTAATTATTGGCGTTCTCGCATTGTTCCCATCTTGCTCCCACAAGGGTCCTCTTGATGATTCCCAATGACACTCATAGTTCATAGTGTGATCCCCAATCTATGATTCCCAATAGCAGCATACTTTTATTACGTATAGAAGAAGGGCCTGGATACTCAGGCCAGGCCCTTTTCCTACAAAAAGCAGAGCTGGGATTTTTTCACTCTTTAATTTAGACAGGCTGGCTGGTACCTTCCGCTGGTCAGAACATCCCAGTACAGCCTGACTGGTACCTCCCACCACAGAAGAAGACCCCGCTTGCTGAAAACAGGTTTCTTGAGGCAGGTAAGGGAGCTGAAAATACAAAGGAAAAATGCAGGCAGTGCTTTACGTCAAGCCCTAATTGCAAACGCTAGAGCCCTCCGTCCCTCCCGCCCTGCCTCCCGTGCGAGACGAACATCAAACCCTAAACTGCTGGTCGCGAACATCCCATCCTTTCCATGCTCCAGTGTTGTGTCCGTCCGCCAACAGTTACGCCCGCTTCCTTGCTTGCTTGCTTTCCTGTGCCTGCCCTGCGTACAAATCTCTGCAATTTTGAACCCTGAAACTGTTTTTTCGTGTGTCTGTATGTCTGAACGTTGTTGCAAATAGTTGCATTGCTGTGGCTATTCGGCTTCTGCATTTGCTTTTTTTTTTTTTGGGGCCAGATTTTTGGGCTGTTGCTTTGGTTTCCTTTTGTCGCTACATGTTGTTGGGTGGGAGGGGGGGGTGAGACCAAATCTTCGTCGTGGCGGGTGAGTGATGGTGGAGAAGCGAGTGAAGTTGAAGAGTTCGGACGATGAGATGTTCGAAGTGGAAGAGGCTGTGGCGTTCGAATCGCAAGCTGTGAAGAATATGATCGAGGACACGGGTATGGATCATCCGATTCCGCTCCCCAATGTCTCCAGCAAGATTCTGGCCAAAGTGATTGAGTACTGCAAGTACCATGTCGATAATCAGAAGGCTAGCGACGACAAACCTGCTACTTCGGAGGACGAAATCAAGGCGTGGGATCTGGACTTCGTGAAGGTGGACCAGGCTACATTGTTTGACCTCATCTTGGTAAGCAAGCTGCAACAGCACTTCTGGAACAACAGTTGTCCCCCTTTTTTGTTTGTTTGCTTTGTGAATCCCATTGTCAGTTTATTTTTCTTGCAGTATCCGTGTCGGAAGCATGGTGGAGACAAGTGGCTACCCTAAACTCTACACCCTGATCGATTGCTTCCCCCAAGAAAATGCTCCGTGAACAGAAAGAAACTGTATTCTGCATTGATCCTTATGTGGAGTGTGTAATATGCCACAAAGTGGAGATTAAACTGCAATGTGCCTCTGATGATTTGTCACTTTCTGTAGTGCTTTCTGGGAGGAATAAGCTCCTCTGACTCTGCTGGTTTTGGCTTCTGAAAAAAAACTTCCAGAGAAGCTCTATGACATGCACACTATGCTTGGATTTTTTGGACTGTCCATTTTAGGGTTTTCACAAATTTTTGGCCAGATGTTGATGAAGGTTTCTGCCGGAAAATCTATGGTCCTTAGTCTGTTAGGAAGGAATTGCAATTTGTGGAAGCTTTGGCAAGATATATTCAAGGTTTAACTTGCGGTGCCTGCATTAAACCTTGCTCACATGCAACAGCATTGCCCCATTATGCTTTTGATGTCTTTATCCTGAACGAATTGGAATGGTGGTCATGATAAGCTTGAACTGCAAGTTCAGTAATTATGAAATTATAAGGGTTTGGATGTTTTGTATGTGTGTGGGTTCTATTGAAAACATATTTATTTTTATTAGCCTGACAGTGAATGAACAGAGGCTGGCAAATCAACTTTGTCATATGGAGATCATTGGTGCCATTTCTACATCTGAATAGGGGCCAGCAAGTCTACATACTTTGGTAGAATGCAGATGAGTATCCACTTCAGCCATTTATGTTTTTTTGTGGTTTGTAGGATTGATTTACATAATGCATGGGATGTTTACTTGAATTTGGGGTGGTATGGAAACAGGCTGCAAATTATCTCAACATAAAGAATCTCCTAGATCTGACATGCCAAACAGTTGCTGATATGATCAAGGGCAAGACCCCTGAGGAGATCCGCAAAACCTTCAACATCAAGAATGATTTCACACCAGAGGAGGAAGATGAAGTGAGACGGGAGAATCAGTGGGCTTTTGAGTGAACCTTCTTTCTTTCAATCAAATCCTCATAATTGAATACTGAGAGCAGGACGATTGTCTGTAAGTTGTTTTTGAAGCGTTATTGATGAAACTAGACAGTGTCTTTGTGAATGTGTTGCGAAGTATAACACACCTGCTGGGAGATTATGCAGTCCAATCTCAGGATGCTAAATTGCATTCCAGTTTATAGACTTCTCTAGCTATCAAGGGGCAGAAAGGAATGAGGGGAGAGGATAAAAGGTAGAAGGAAAAAACCATAACCGCAACTTTTGATCCTAAGCTTTTAATATGATCAAAAGACCAAATATCAAAGACCAACCACACAAGCAAGGTTCTTGTAGGACCATTGGTGCAACAGGTTGGGGGGGAGCAAGATTCTGTCATGGATCTAAAACACAATTTCATTTTCCCTTTTGATCAAATCAGGCAAGTAGATGTTAATTTCTTCCTGTAACCTTACACCTTCTTGGAATAGAAGATTGTTTCATGAATTTTTCCAGCTGACCGACAAGCTCCTTGATTGTCATGCATGCTGTAAAGACATGTTGCTCCAATAACTTTGAAGTGATTGTGGTGGAGTGATAAGCACAACTACAAAAACAGAATGTGAACCACCTTTAGGCTTTTGCAAGAATTGGGTTGGTATTGAAAGTTCCTATATTGGTATATTTTGGTATAGAAATGTTAAAATATGAACTAAGTGTATACATGGAACTTGGAAATGATTGAACATGTCAAACAATTGTTAAATGTGTGGTACTCTGACCACAGACATTACTGAAGGGTCACTATAAATTCAATGTAAAATTCTATCACAACTGCCTCTGACTGCAAACTTGCATGTTATCAAGTCATGAAGCTCCACATGCAATATTACATTACATGTTACAACTGTGACAATCAATAGTATTATGAATTTGCATAAAATATTTGAGGAAGAAACCTTGTCCCTCTTGTCTCACCTTATCCTCCTTTCTCCAATAAACTGTTATATAGCACAATGAGCAACATTGCCATACTAAGGACTTCTGATTGAATATTAGTCTAAAAGGCTTACAGTAAACCACATTCACTGGACACTTTTGAGGCTCCCCTTCTTGAAAAGTAGAGTTAAGCAGCAAGAATATCCCAAGCTCATGTCTTGCTAACAGTAGGTTTACACTTGAGGGTTAGAAGGACAACAGTGGAGTAGATTGTGATAAAAACTCACTAATCTTCTTGCGAAGCTTTCAACACTTGAGAAGCTGCTCAGAGAGAATTTTTGGGGTTCAGTAAATCACTTAAAAGAATTCTCTGAGATGTGAGCTAGGTTTGATTAGTGCATCAGAGAAGAAATGAACAAAAATTTATTCTGAAGATGTGATATATGGTGAATGTCACAGCATGAGCAGCTGCAGTCTGCAAGGGCAATGAATGGATCTGCATGACAAACCTTTGCACTACTACTACTGTCAGCAAACTGTGGCATTTGCCTTGGTACTCTATTCTACTCACTTCAATGGCCCAGTTCCATCATTGATGGCCAGCCTCACATGCAAGGGAATGTGAATGGAGGAGCCCACATGCAATGGTGGTGCTAATGCTTCAGGCACCAAGGAATGGTGCAGGAGTAATATCCATGGACCCCAGGGGAAGATGATGATGGAAAGCATGTTCTAATAGTTCTGTATCTATCTCTCATCAGAGGGACTTTACTTGTTACAATGTGTCACACGACAGCACTTTACGAAAATAAAAAAAGCAAGCAAAAACAAAGAGGCACGCAGCATGAGTTGCAACAACTGTTATGTACAGAAGAATTGAGGCATTTGCCACTGCCCGCAAGCTTGGAAGCAAACGGCAAGAGCAACCTCCCTCTACAAGTGTGGTTCTACTGGGAAAAAAGCTTATGCACATGTCCACCACAACAGGGCATGTGCTCCAAGAAAACTGGGTCCACAACCATCTCTATAACATTCCTAAAGGTTATTGATTGCACCACAATGGAGATGACTTGATAGCACTGCAGCAGCACTCAGGTAGGTGTTGAAGCTCAACAGCAGCACCCAGGAAAGAAATGTGTCCCACAAGAGCGGTCAAAGTTTTCACTCCCGTCACAACTTCTCCAACATTGGTAAGGGATCTCAAGACTTCATGCACTGTATAGTACCAAGTCCAGCAAACATACTGCAAATCTTGCACCAGTTGAGCTTTTCTTGCTGTCAGGCCAAAGTTTACAGAACCCTTTCATGTATTTGCCTCTTCCATAACTGCACACAGCCTTTCGTGTTTGTTCCCCTTTTCTCTCCTCACTACACTTTCAAGACAAGTTTACATATCGAGCAGCACAACAGGTCTGCAACAAAGTTGCTGCTGTACATTGGACACCGCAGACCAGTGTGGATGATCCAAACATACCAATCTGTGGGCAAAAATCAAATCTCAGCAATAAATTATCTGTATAAGACAAGCTCAATCAGTCTCTTGCCATTGCAGTACTGTGAGCTGCAATGGGTATTTAGGGACCCATTTGTGGGTTTGGGGTAGGGGTTTGAGTATGGGTCTCCTCAGAGTTGTTGTTGCTGTTGCTTGGTCGATGCTGTTGCATTGGTACTGCATCCAGGATCTCAAACTGATCATTGCTCATCTGCAAAACTTCAGATGGTGATAGTATCTTGAGTGATCGCACACAGTTCACAAATTCCCTGTAATGTCATCACAATGGCAATAATCAGATAGACTTCCACCAGAGAAGGTTAGAGAAAGGCACTGTGTCCTTACTATACAAAGAATAAGCTCAAACAAAATCTACACAAAGGTAGTATAATAATATAACCATACTAGGAATGGTAAAGCTCAAAAAAAAAACCTAAACTACACAGAACAGGAGCAAGAAAAATCTAGCATAATAACTGCTGAATCAACCACACTTCCTAATGAGCATAGATAAAGTTGAAGGCAGGCCCTTGGAGAGACCATAGTTGGAAACAGGAAGGACTTACTCCCATGGGTCATCACCAACTAAGAGTGTATCATTCTCATGGTCCACATATACAAGCTGCCAGCCTGATTTTACTGGTCCGTCCAGTATGCCTTCTAAGTTGAACATGCATGCAAGCTCACTGCGCAGCCCTGCATAATTGTGAAAATTCCTAATGTCCAAAGATCTTCCAGGCATCCCAAGCTTATGCACCTGGCAGGATAAATCCAGACACCATCGATGTAAATTCAACAAACACTTGCATTAACATGTATGAGTTGTTAAGACCATCCTGATGTCTGAGGAAGGCTTGAAAAATTCATGAGACTTCACATCTGAATGCAAGCCTTCTATTGGCCTTAAGCTCCATAGAAGCTTTCTGCAGGATTGGATTGAAAACTATTTACCTTGATGAATGTGCGCAGAGGTGGTGCAGATTGCATGGAAGGCCATGCATCAGAATTTTGCTGGTATAACCCATTGTCATCCAAGCTTCCACTAGATATAACACCAGATGGAATGGTTGGGAGGTCTGGTGTGGTTTGTGGACAAAGTGAACCTTGCAGCACATTGCTGCTGCCAGAAAACCCATTTTGCTGCTCCTTGGTCTTTTCAAAGGTGCAGGAGGTGAGGGAAGCTGAAGCAGTCAGGGGTTGATCAATTGGAACACCAAAGAGGAGATGGCTGCGGTCTGCTTGCAACTGCTCAGCATCCTGGTCATTTTCACTAAACCCCAAAGGTGGATGTTCAACGAGGCCAGCCTGAGCATTGACCTCATGGTTTTGTGGATGTGTTAAGGCACCAACCACTTGAGAAGAGGGTGCTTTGTCCACTTGCCCCAATCGAGCAGTTGCCATCAGTTGTGGATCAGTTTGGATCTGGTTTTGCATAGTGGAAAACCAGGGTGAGGACACCTGTGACAGCATATACCCTTGCCTCAGTTAGCTGCATGATACACGCTGTGGATCATGCTGGACCCATTCCATGTAAATAAAACTGAGGCAGACAAGTTAAAAGATCAGGTAATTAATAAGCAAGTAGATGGATTCTTCATGCCTGAGAATCTTGCACCAAAAGGTCAGAAGCCTGTATCTCTATTGCATGCTGGCTTGGTTGCAGGATGTTGAAAAACTGATTATTTTCACTTATTGGGTTGCTGGGCTGGACTCTTCCTAGCATGCCTTGCAAAGAAAATGATGAGGAACCGATCTGTAGATCTGATTCACAATAGTTTGCTGCTGGCCTCATGGAGCACCCCAAATCCATTTGTGACTGTGGTCCACTAAATGAAAGTTGGAGCCGTGGCCCTGGAGCATCAACCCTTTGATGCATGGACTGTTGGTTCTGTTGCTGTTGATGGAACTGTAACTGTGGTGATGATGGCAGGAGGGGCTGAGGGTGAAGTTGCTTTGAGGAATGTCCAGTTCGGATTTCTTGAAGTGCCTTTGCAGCCATCACACGGTAATTCCCATTCTGTGGAGATGGGACTGCTGACTCCAGCCTTTGCTGAGGTGGCCACATCCACATGGAGTCCATGGCTAGGCTGTGGAAGTCAAGCACCCCTTGGGAGTCACTTCCATCAGCCCACATTTGTGGCTTATTGAGCAATGACTCAATGTCATCTTCACCTGGCAGAGATACAATTCAATCAGCAACAGAAGGCATTTCAGCCAATCATATCATCTGAAATAGCTTTCACTTCACTGTACAGAACACCTGACTCACAGACCTTACCTCTGCCTCCATGAGTGCGCTTGGATCTTAGTGCAAGCGGAGGAGGATACAAAAGAAATGGTGTGGTCAGAGGTTCAATATCCCAAATTGACACCCGCTGTTGTCTTTCACCTGCAGTAGACTCATCCCATCCAACCTGCAAAATAACCCATGAAACTTCCACCAATCAGCACATCCTTTTTACTTCCCAAAGACAGGATACCCAGGACAACTTTGCCTCAACAATCCAGGTGTTGTTCATTAAGTCCTTTGTGCTCATCATTGAAGCAGAATCTTTGACATAATATCTACAGTGCAGACAAAGCAACACAAACATTTTCACAAAGTTTCAGTTGATTTCAATTTGACATACCTTGAGAGAGCGCCAATCTGATTTCGGCCACCTGATGGGATCAAGGTCCTCAATCCCAGTAATAGTGCCCATGTATCTGCAGCTTAAGGACAAATGTCTCAGGAACTGTTAATATAAATTGGAGACAAGCAATTAATGAAGTGTTGGAAAGGAAAACTTTGATAGAAATAAGCTGAAGTATTCTAACTTCTTTAACAGGTGCTCACCTTCGGACACTAGATTCCTCAGTCTCAAATACCATCCGAAAACGCATTCCCACATCAACCTGAGTGTTGATTGCCTTACAGTACTTGGCCACTGGGATGACAAACTCTGATGGGCTTTGCCTGGAACCAGGATGTTCAGAAGAAATCAAAAGGACCACTGTCAAATTATCACGTAAGCATATGAAAGCCTGAAAGAGCATAATGAAGGAATGAAACTGAGAAGTTATGCAAACAGAAAATGCAATGCTTCACCCATATGAACGTACAAAATATTGGATCAACCTTCAAGCTAGTTCCGTGAGAATCATAAGAAAAGACACCATCAGTACAACTTCCTCTCCATACAGCATGAAGAAAGACTTTCACAACACATACAATGTTATTGAAAAAACTTGTGAAAGACCTTGGACCATCAATCTGTCAAGGCTAATCTCCTGAACAACTACTTCCTACATCAATTGCTCCTTCCTTCAATTACTAGTTATTTCCAACTTGTTCATGTGTGCCACACAAGGTTTCACACAAACTCTCAACCACCAGTCATGGAAAAAGCTTCTGACTTTCAGCAGTCCACAGCAGGGTTAGTACCTTGGATTGTAGAATATAGTGAAACGGCTGTTTGTGGTTGCAGCATGATTGGCAGCAGCTAGGACACCAATATGCATGCTGTCACTGGACAGCATTGATGATGGCATAATTGTTTGCTGTCTCTGAACACGTCTAATTCCCAACAATAACTGGCCTTGGTCATCCCTGTATTTGCAATCAATAATCAGTATGTGGCCAGGACAAAAGCAACACAATGGATGCATGCAAGTTGTTGCAAAACATGAGGGGGGAGGAGGCATTCTCGTTACCGTATGAACAGAACAGAGTCACCCGCTTGCAGTCTCTTGTTATTGACAAATATACTCCACCCAGTAGTGAGAAGATGCCTGCGGGGTTTGCCTGTTCCACACAAGAAAGTACTGCTGAGATTGTTGCTCCTAGTAGGGCTCTTCATAAAATAGCTGCTGAAAAATCTGCAGTAGCAAGTATCAAGTTGCAAATCTGATTCCCCAACACTAGTCCAAAGGAAAAATTCCAGACATTGCTCACCTCGATAAATGTGACGGAAGTGCCATTCCTGATCATGAAGGTCCCTGGCTACGAGCTCCTGTGCTGGTGGCTGCTGCAAGTAATCCTGGAAGTTCCAAGAATAACAGGCCATACCATCCCATGGCTCTAGACATATTAACATGAAAAGATCACATAAGCTGACTGACACATCACTTAGTTACACAGGATCAATCAAGAGCATAGATCACAGGAAAAAGTATCAATTGCAGAAGATAGTGGAGGGGGACGACAACACACCAAGGGTGGAAAAACTTTCTCTGCAGCACGTCGGGGAACTGAGAAGCCACCATGAGTGCTAGTATCACTTGCAGTCAAGTTCTTGCAAAAAAACAGTGTTGGCTGTCTGTTGGCCTGAGGAAAATCTTGAGTCAACAATGGATCCTTCTGTTGCTGCATTGCATAGGCATAATCAGCCCATCTGATCTTGAACCCTGACAGCAGTTGACAGAGCACTTACACCACTGGGAGCCACAGTTTAAAGGACTGAGATACTAGTGATGATGCTATAACAAGGGAATGCAAATCAGCTGTAGGACTTCCCTCCCTCAGATTTGAGAAAGGATGATAATGTACATTCCAGCAATTGACTTCCATGATGCAACAACTCAGATTAAGATACTTACAGAGGCAGGCAAAGGTATCAAGGTCATCTGTGCATATACTTCATCTGTTTCCAAATCAGCCTGCAGAAGCACACACTAAGACCATGTCAGGAACTCAAAAAAGTTTGATTGCAGAGCCCAGACAGGCCTTTCTGCCATAACAAGAAATCTCCCTAGAGCTATCAAGAACTTGTGAAGCAGAAACAGAAAATGGGCTATGTGGGTTTAAACATTATGCTTGCAAGAAAAGTGTGCAAAACAAAGCACAGAATGAAAAAACCACCACTTCACAAATGGCCCGTACATGAAGGGTGACATTGTCCAGCAGACAGAATAGCCGAGAGGGAAGGTTGGGATAGTTGGGGATTTGAGCATCCAACTCCTTCTGTGTCGATGCAGTCACCTAGAACCACAAGAATCAATTCAAAACAAGCAAACCTCAGAATCTCATGAAACTACCATCATCTCAGCTGCTGGAAAACACCTAAAAAAATTGGAAGAGAAAATTGTCCAGTAAAGAGAACTTCTGGGATAGCACAATAACTTACCTGCTCAGTGTGCCCTTGGGGAAAGTACACGACACGGCTACCGACAGGAGGTAGGGAAACCAAAGGTCCAGCACAGGCATGCCACAGCTTGGAGTTCAGAAACCTTCTCTCTGTTTTCCACACACAAGAGAGCACACCCATTGTTAGATAGGTACCCTGTTAAGAAGACTTGCTCCTCTGCAAAACGGCCCCTCATGCCAGTCTTCTTTCAAGAAATGCCAGAACAGTGTGTCCCAGGCAAAGAGAGTATAAACAAGAAAACAGCCCAACCCTGGGACTTCACTTGAGCTTTGTTCTCACATGGTAGTGAAGAGCCTCTCTAAAACTTAATCTGATCCTGCAGAAACTCTTTTCCCCTAGAAAAGTTGTAATTCTTTTCTTGCTAGAAACAATAAGACAGAAAGTGAGACTTCCATCTCCATTCTTCACGAGGAGAGACAGACAAAGAAGGGAAGGGGAGGGTTTCACATCGACACAGTCTCTGTATACCCAACACAGCATGATGCATGACCAGGAACATAGACACAGCATCCGAGCAAGTAGTCTTCAAGTTTCACTGGACGAGGTGAGCAGCAAGGTCGGAGCTCTGAAACATACCTTGTTCTGTGACCGACGGAGGAGAATAGCCCGAGGCTGGAAGCCTCATTGGAGGACACGGATACATCAGGGGGACTGGCCGTGGTGCTGATCACGGCTCAAGAGCAAAGGAGAGAAATCCGTGGCTCTAGAGAGAAACACTATCTAATGGCCCCAGAGAAAACTATAGATTCCTGCTACGAATGCAACGAATGCTCCATCTCCAATTCCCACGCAACAAGCAGATTCTTCAGCTCTCCTGCTGCTGTAACACACACACACACACACTCTCCCTCTTCTTCTTCTTCTTCTTCTTCTTCTTCTTCTCCAACATGTCCGATCTGCACACAGTCACAAAACTATCGCGATTAGTCTCCTCCTCCTCCTCCTGATGTGAATCGACGACCATTTCCCTACCTTCACTACATTCCAGCAGTAATATAGAGAGAGAATCATCTATTCCGCCACCTGAAGAAGAGCTGTAAGAGGAAGAAGACGACGCTCCTCCGTGAAACCTTGTTCTAGTTCATGTGCCAGAGATAAACCACCATCACGTCGTCACGGAACTCGTCAAATTCAGGCAAACAAGTAGGCCGCCTCCTCCTCCTCCTCCCGATGTCTCCGCTGCTTCAGAGTGTCACGAGTCGAGAAGCTAGAAACAAAACAAAACCGCCATGCGCACTCCATTCCCCGTTGCAAGCAGTCCTAGAATCTTCCATACTAAAGGAAGTCATCAACAACATAACGTTCTCTCTCTCTCTCTCTCTCTCTCTCTCTCTCTCTCTCTGTGCACAGTCCAAAGCTCTCTTTCTTTCGTTTCCTCAGCTTTTCACCACAGCAGCAATATAGATGAAGACGCCATGGTCGGGGAGCTCAACATTCACAAACAGAGGAAAAAAACAAAACCAAAAAAAAGATGAACTCCAGATCGAGCTCCGTTTCTTCTTCTTCTTCTTCTATACCCACTACTACTACTACTACTACTCATGCATCCATTGCACTTGAGAGGCTAGAACACGAACAATTCCGTCATGGGTCGATGAGACTCCCGGGAGAAGCAAGCAAGCAAGCAGCAGCAGCAGCGCCACGCTCAAGAAGCCCTTGAGGAGGAGCAGACACTCTCTCCAGACGACAAAGCACAAAAGAGTTCGCAAACGGAGAAAGAAAGCTCTTCTTCACAAGAGCATTGTTTGTGTTCGTTCTTTCATTCTTTCTTTCTTTCTTTCCTTGGGGTAAGTAAAGGAGCATTTGTTGGCCTGGCCTTTGCCTAGCAAGGCAAGGAAGGATAATTGTGTTTAAATTTCATTCTAGAGTATAATAGTAGCTTAAGGGATTTTGGCCCCCCTTGGTAATAATAATAATAATAATAATAAATAGGTCTATTTTTTATATGAGGATTTTGGAAACATGATATTTTGGCTTGTGTTGAGACTTGAGATTAGTTATAATAGAGTTGTTATAATAATAATAATAATGATATCTTGAAGGATTTTTTTTGGTTTGTTTTAGAGGATTTTTTTTTGAAGATTAAATAATAATAATTTTTGCATGGTGAAATTTTATTTGAGTTTCCATAATAATTCTTCTTCTTCTTCTTCTTCTTTTTTTTGCCTTAAGATACTTTTGAAATGTATATATATATATATATATATATATATGGCAAGGCCACAATGTGACACACCCCTTTTGTTTGGTTTGAGAAATAGAACAAATGGACAATTGGGTTATATTAATAATGACCCCAAAATAATCATAATAATTTGAGAAATCATGGTTTGAGAAATACAACAAATGGACAATTGGGTTATATTAATAATGACCCCAAAATAATCATAATAATTTGAGAAAATCATGGTTTGAGAAATAGAACAAATGGACAATTGGGTATTATTAATAATGACCCCAAAATAATCATAATAATTTGAGAAAATCATGGTTTGAGAAATACAACAAATGGACAATTGGGTATTATTAATAATGACCCCAAAATAATCATATTAATTTGAGAAAATCATGGTTTGAGAAATATAACAAATGGACAATTGGGTATTCTTAATAATGACCCCAAAATAATCATATTAATTTGAGAAAATCATGGTTTGAGAAATATAACAAATGGACAATTGGGTATTCTTAATAATGACCCAAAATGATCATAATAATTTGAGAAAATCATGGTTTGAGAAATACAACAAATGGACAATTGGGTATTATTAATAATGACCCCAAAATTATAAATTTGGCTTCCATTCAAGTAAGAGTATAATAAGGGCCACCCACTTTAACACTCACGTTGAGGCCAACTTTGAGCACTTTTTGGCTTGTTGTTTGGTCCCAACTTCCTAAATTAAATGCTAGAACATTGGCCCCAAGGGGTTGCTTGCAAATTGGCTTCTCAAATTCAATTCAATGGTATCCTTTTTTTTTCAGCCATGGGGCCAATTTCAACTTTTGCACCAATAGGAATGCTTGATTTGGGTTGAACATTGGCCCAAACTCTTAGTATAAAGTGGGCCTAAATTGTGAAGTAGCCAAATTGTTGGAAAAGAGACATGAAGCAAAAGCCAATTTGATCTTGGCTATGTCCATGGATCATCGAATTTGATCTTGACCATCCATGAGTGATCATATTTGATCTTGGCCATCCGTTTGTTTTTTGGTACCACCAAAAAGCTTTGTCTCCAAAGCCTCAGCTCTCAAGGTTAATATCTCTATCTATGAAGGAAGGTAGTTTGTTTTGTTTTGTTTTGTTTTGTAGTTATGAGATCCACTGAAGAGGGATGCTTGAGATCATGTTCTTGGTGTCTTTGGAAAAGCTCTGGATGAGGAGGTGTGCATGCATGCATGGGCTTTGGTTCCATGACAACATTTTGACCTTGCGGTGCAAAAGTTCTTGAATATTGAATGACTTTTTCACTGAAAATGAAATTAAATTAAATCATAACTGAGAATTTCGGAGGAATTGGAATGGATGGGCTTTTGGTGTTCTTGGAAAGATCTTAATGAGCAAGATTTAATGGAATTTATTTGGTAAGATTTGGATTCAGAATGTGAGAGATATTGATTTTTAAGTGATTTTTTGCCGCTGAAAATTCAAATAAATTCCAATAAAAACCAGGATTTGGAAGGGAAAATCGGTTGAGGACAAGGTAACACTTGAGCCGCCAACGGCAAAGGCCACACTAGTGGTGAGTTTGGAAAGAAGCCTCCCTCGAGAAGGGGGAAGGTACTAGTGTAGGTAGGTTCGGGGTTCATAGGTACTAACTTAAGTGGTACCTACCTACCTACCTACCTAGTTGGGTGACGAGCCAACATGTCATCCGAGTCAATGGGGTCTTGGCAAAAGGCCATTGCTGATGTGGTCGGAGTGGCCTAGGAGATTTTGAAACAAGGCCACCCAATGGTGTGCACGGTGCATGCTTTGTTCACGTGTAATGTGAAACAAAAAAATAGGCCACATAACTTACTTACTTACATACGGCATCTTTTTGATTTCCACTTTCTTATTGTTTCGATTAGCACCTTCCCTCTCTAAGTGTGAGGCCTCGTAGTAGTAGTAGGTCATATCTGAAGTGTATTTGTTGGGCGGGGACTATCGCAATGGATCCAACTTTTGGAAGTTTTACCTTATTAGAACCAGTTTCACATTCGGAGAATCGGTTTCTTTGGTGAAAATGTTTAGACTGTTTAGATTGAAACAGATTGTTTTGGTGTTCAGAGTGTGGACAGAGTAGGTAGTAGAGATGTACAATATCTTATCTATTGGCAGGGCCAGGCCATCGTGTTTGTGATGATGCCTTGTTATTACACTCTTCTCTAGCAAGTGTTCAGCTTTGTTCTATGCCTTTTACCAGCCTCAGAAGCAAACTGTTCAAAACTTCTGAGGCCAAAACAATGTTGAGCCAAACCTGCATGTTTTGTCCTTTTCTTCATCCAATTTTCAATGTGCAGGGTCACATAACGAGAGCACTGTTGGAGACACTCTTGTGAGGCTACATTTTAGTACCCTTTCCAGAAAGAAAGAGAGAACCTCCCAACGCTTGTCTTACATCAGGTCCCATTGGGTAACCAACAACATAGAAGGAAGGCTTAAATGATTTTAATTTCATAATTTATTTATAGCCAAATTTGACTCATTTGTTTTATGAATGACCATGACTCAAGCTACATCACAAAATTAAAAGGAAAAAAAAAATACCGATTACCACAATAACAAGCCACTTTTATGGCTATTGGGCTTATGTTAATAAGCATCAGTATTGAATTTTTTTGCAAAGTTTGAAATTAGAGATCTATCACATTGCAAACTTCCAATATCATGAAATTTTAATAAAATTAATGTGAAAATTGTAAAAGATTATATTTGTGCAAAATTTGTGGATTTCAAAATGTAAAAATAACATGAATTTTATATATATATATATATAATGTGTTTTTAATTATTTATGATGTTTTGATGTGAAGTACATATCATTTATATTTTAATTAAACATGTGATTTTTGTGTATTAAACATGAACATTCATGTATATCATTTGAAAACCCCTCAAAGAACTACCAGGTCTCATAAAAACTGAAATTTTAAAATCAGGTATTTGACCTTTTTTTTTTTGAAAATGTTGAGAACCATGGGTATATATCAAAAACCAAGAATATTTGATACCCATGGTTCTAAAATTTTGAAAAAAGAGAAATAGCCACCCCCACAAACCCACCAATTTTTGAGGTTTAGAAGTGGCACTAGCTTTACTAGGGTTTAGGGTTTGTGATTTAGGGTTTATTAGGCCCCTACTACCCATTCCTCATTTTATCTCAAGAGCTCCAGTTAACCTTGGCCTTGCACATTCCCTTTTGTGAAATGGCCCCCTTCAGATGGATCAGTACATAATTTCTCACCATACAAGAGGGAGGTGGATTGCCACATAATTTCTTATCAAACGAGAGGGAGGCGGATCAGTACATAATTTCTCACCATACGAGAGGGAGGAGGACCCATTGCAAGAGGAAAAAATTCCCCGCTTGCCTTCCCCCAAAAAAAAGAGCAAATAAAACAAGATACTTGTTCCCCTTTCCATTTTCCAAGTGTTTTCAAAGTACTTTTTTTTTAATATTTTTTAATTTAAACACAAAACTAGGGCACCAAACAATTTCCAATCCAAAGTGAACCTATTCAACCTCCAAATATAAGAAGAAATCTACAAAGAATGCTCCCCCCCCCACCACCAAAACCCCCTCCAAAAAACTCATAATTTTTGTTGTAGTGCACATTATAGCAAACAATTATTCCTCCTCCCCATGAGTGGGCACACATTTTGGTTTTAGGGTGGGCTTCACAAAAAATGAAAAATTCCGAGCTTGTACTTCTTGGAAAAAATAATTCATACAAGCCAAAGCACCCTCCAAAGTGGTTTTTTTGACTGGAAACCAAACTGCTTCTGCACCCTCCAAAGTGGCTTTTCTGACTGGAAACCAAACTGCTTCTGCACCCTCTAAAGTGGTTTTTTTGACTGGAAACCATACGAAGCTCTTGCTTGTATTTCAACCAAACAAGAGGCCACTGATCATTGTCACCTACTTCTCACCAGTGAACCAGCACCCACCAACGCACCATCCCCTGGATGGATGCCCGTTATTACTCAGTTGTGGATGAACCCCAACTAAGTTAATATTTGCTTTCACCTTGGTAACCAAATCTGTAGGAAATAGGTCTCATGTATATAGGTAGGTGAGTAGGAAAATAGATAACTACTAAGTAAGTAGATGGTTTATAGATCGGTAAGAGCATCTCCACTGGTGCATGGTGCACAGTATGTGACTTCAGACAGTAAGATTTATTGCGAAAAAGTCAAAATGTGCTGGTTTAGCTCAGGAAATTGGTTTTTCTGCACCAAATTCGTGCACCTTGGCTGGTAAAGTGCGCCACACACTTGTGCACCTCTAAAAAAATAGTTTAATAAATTGGACCTGACTGCGGCTCAGTATTTCTCATTGGTCGATCATATTGATTGGTCCAGGTTTGCTATTAATAGTTCCCACGTATATGTAGTTCCAGTTACACTTTTATTGGTGGGGTTGCCAAAAAAAAAAGGCTAAACTTAGACATTTAATTTTATTATCCAGAGTGACATACTGAGCACCGATGGAAATGCTCTAAGGGCTGTTTTCACTACCTACCTGCTAACAACCTCCTTAGCATCCAAACTACTCTATGCATTATAGTACAAAGTTGAATTGCATCCAAACTACTCATAACTATGTGTTAATTTTCTAACCTATGATTTCTATTATGATAATAGGCATTCAAATGGATCAACTCCCTTTGAACCTCTTTTCATGTAGGCTATCATGATCTTCACTTTGACAAATAGACACCATAGCTTCTAACCAAATAACCCATCCAACCCACAAAACCAAAAAAATGAACAACAGTGAACAATTCCAAGAGATGGTACAAACAAGCCAACACCCAATGTTCCTTGGTAGGTTACTATTAATTTTCATAACCCATAATCACCCCTCCCAAAAAACATGTATTATGTAGCTTAGAACTCCCAATTGGATAAGTATTTGACCTTCCCATATACATCAATGCATAAAACAACCCAAGTACATTGAACTTAAGCAAAATGAATCACACACAAATCAACCTTATTCCCTTTGAGATCTTCATCACTCCCATTGAATGCCTCTACAAACCCTACAATATTCATACTCTTGTCCACCACATGCACAATGGAATTAGAAGATGGAGAGGTGAATTAAGCTACAAAAAACATGGATTGTGAGCATTCATCCCATAATCAAAACAAACACATAAATCAACCATTTTCAAATTTCTACGAAACCAAGAAAATAATAGTAACAGGTTTATGTTTAACTTCTTAACAACCCACTTTTTATTTCCATTTCTAATTAGTCTCACTCCATCACCAACACCACTACAACTATAAACAACAAAAACAAACAACCAACCAAGTTTATCCCAAAAACGCCATTCATTTATAATGTGCCATCTTTGTCACAACCTTCACAAAACGAATCCCACTCCAATGAATGATAAAAGACAAAATACAGGTTGATTTTCCATGCTTATACAAAGACATGTGACTTTTTTCACATTGAAAACCTTAAAAATAACTAGAAACAATTCAAAATTACATTGATACAAAGACCAAATTAGTACAAAAGTTTTTAAACAATATCCAACACTAGTACCAACTAGAATATAATTTTCTTAAACCCTTGATACTAGGATGAACTAATATGTTCAAAAGTCAATACCAAAACTAACATTGATTTGGACATGAAATGTTTTTTTCATTTTCATCGTGTCCCATGAATAACCACAACAGTTATGTAACACCAATATGAGTTACTAAGAGGAAATTTTGTAAATGAATAATAATGTGATGTAGGGATAAAAGGTGGGTAAGTACATGGAAATAAACAATTCAACTTATGGGCTTTACTTTGAAGATTTTTTTATCAAGGACACAGCCTTGTAATCAAATGAATAATTTAGTTAATTATTTTGGGTTAAACATAATGAACTTGATTAAATCTTAGTGAAAAAAATTCAAAATAATTTAATGATTTTTTCATAAGAAAAATGATAATTCCATAAAGATAACATGTGGGATAATATTAATGGCTTGTAGTTAATGAATGAGAATGTTTAGTATATGTAAATGAATGGGGATAATAATCCACTCATTTCTCTTTTCAAGTATATAAGGGACTCTAATTGGAATTTCAAACTCATATTATTCTTTTCATAATTTCATTCTTGCGAACTATTATCATCTAGTAAACCTTAAACGCTAATGTATAATGTGCTTAAGCTACATACTACGTACTTTATTGGCCAAAACATGTGCGGACAAATTCAAACTAAGCACTGCAACTACTACCTGACACCAAACTACTGGCCGAAAAAATAATTCACTCGTTTCTCTTTTCAAGTATATAAAGGACTCTAATTGGAATTTCAAACTCATATTTTTCTTTTCATAATTTCATGTTGTCACTATTTGTTAAATGCCTTTTGAATATCCAATGTATGTTGCAATAAACTTATGATTCCTTTTGATTGTGAAAGTGTTCACTATAGCAAATGTATGTGTTTTTTATGAACAATACCCATAAAGCAAAGTCTTTAGGCACATGTGATGAGCTCCCCAATGGGTGTAGCCCACATAAGGACCAAATTTTAGGTGCATGGGTGATCCCAACCCAAAAATATGTAAATTCCATCTTTTGTATTATTCAAGTGTTTTTTATGGTGTGTGGGTGTTGTGTGGGATTTTAGTTGTGCAATCAACCTATGTCATAGTATGGACTTAATTCAAAATTAACCCTAATAGACTCAAACCTTTCTCCATCAAAAAACCCTAGGTTTAAAATTTTAACCCTTTTCTTTTCAAAGGGGGTTTTAATAATCCTTCCAGTTCGTGGCCAAAAAAAATATCTTTACAATTCAAAAAACAAATCCAACTAATCCATCAATAACAATGGCATTTTTAAAAAATATTTTTTCAAAGTTTAGATAATGACATATATTTATGCACATTGTATGATACATAACATATGTCAATTCTTAGTTTAATAACTGTGTTTGCAAGTTTTTCTTTGTGGAGTTCTTCAATGTGCAATTTTTAATCATATCTTTCACTACAAAATAACAACTTTGCCTTTGAAATTTAAGGTGTGAAACAACCATCCCCACCTAAGCCCCTTCAACTTAAAATGTCAAGAAGTTGTGGTGTATCAAAATGGAGGCTAGAATTGATGAAGACAATTCCAAAATTAATTTATTTTTCAATGGTTGAATTGTTTGACTTATGGTCCTATTGTCATTACTATCCCAATCCAAATTTTGTAATTCTATAAAAGCCTTGCATGAAGTGATGATTGCAAGTTAAGTTAGAAAGTGATTTGGAATTACAAATTATGGAGAAAATGACACAATTTGGTATTGCACTAAATAGTGTCATGTTAAGACATGTAAGGTACTCACCACTATGGGAAAATCAAATATTGATGTGGATATGCAATGGTTGTGCACATTGCAAAAATAGATATGTCGTAGTAAGACTAAGTGGGGCTTTTTTAATCTTGAAGGTAATGGAGGTCCTTCAAAGATAATTCAAATTAAAAGTGATTAAATAGTGCATTAAATGGTGAGGAAATATTTCAATGTACAACTTGAATGAAGTTTTGTTTTGACCCCCATTGGGTGGGTGTATAGATAAAACATTGGTATACATATCCATAGTGGTCTTAGTGTTAAACAATTGAATCAATCTAGCATAAACTAATCATAAACTCTTATGATGTTCTTATTATTGCATATGGTGATGCAAGGACATCACTTTGAAACCTTACCTACCTAGTACAATTTTTTTAATATACAAGTTGAGACCAATACTTCCTTTCTCATCATTAAGGGGTATTATGCAATATCAATAAAGAACATAGGATTTCTAAAAATTAACTTTATACACCTCCTTATGGTTTTTAAACTATTCAATGGGTAAGTGAAATGAGAAGCCATATATATATATATATGAAAAACTTGTTATTATACGATAGTTGTTATTTGTGTGAATGGTTCAATATTGAATTGTGTTAAAACATGATTTGCACCTAGTGTTTTGACATTTGTAGTGAAATACGTTATGATTAAAATTTCTGTTAGCAAATGACAACTAGCAACTAATGTTAGGTAATGATGAAACTTAACTTTAACACCAATTGTTGTAGAATTACACCTATCCACTATGTTATGAAATGTGACATGTGTGATTGGTTTACTATTATCACACATTCCCACCAAAAAGAAAGTTAGCATGTCTTTTGTCACTTTCAACAAAGGTGTTGCAACTTTAACTTGGGTGTGTGAATGTCTTAATTTGTTGACATGTTAGCAAATGGCAATTAATAACATGTGTTAAGTAATGATGAAACCTAACTTCAACACCAATTGTCGTAAAATAACACCTATCTACTATGTTATGTAATGTGACATGTTATTGTCTTGTAATCGTCACATATTCACACCCCAAAAAAAGGTTAATATGTCATTTGTCATTTTGAACAAATGTGTTGCAACCTTAACTTAAATGTGTAATTATTTTTTTAGCAATGAAAGAAATTGGACTCTTCCAAATGAAAATGAATAGCAACTAGGGTTAAATGTTCATGATAATCAAAATGAATAAAAAATGTTCACATATTCATGCACATTCCCCCAAGTCAAAACTTGTGAGAATGTGGGAGAATGCAAGGAGGTGAATCCCAAGCACTCCCAAGTGAAAAACAATTAAGAATTATAATCCCACAAAAGTCTTGAATTTTTGGGATAAAGGTGCAATTAATAAACATGGTTCAAATTGGGCTTTCAATATATCATTGGAAAGTTCTTGAAACTTAGATATTAAAGGTGGGTTCATATTCTCCATTTGGAATTATGAGTTAAAGAATTGTGGCCAAAGGAATGGTCAGGAATCAAATTGACAATTTAACTCCCAAGCACTAAAATTGATGTTACATGGGCCAAATGACCTCCAATTAGAGTGTGCAACATGGCATTGGAAAGATCTAAACAAAAGCTACAACATGATTTGGTTTCATGCTCAAAATAAACAAAATTTGAAAATTTAGGAAGCTTCATAAGGGAGTTTTGGGAATCCATTTTGAAATTCTAAAAGTTCTAGGCATGTAGCCTTTGCAAATAACCACTATATTATAAAGGGGGAAGTGACAACTCCTCTCAAATATAGGTTGTGTGAATTCCAAGTGAGTTTATAACAAGTTTATGACCAAATTTGGCTCCAAATCCACAAACCGCCTTATTCTTTTGGTATGTGCATTTTCACATGTTTGAGAGCTCAACTTTGAAGAGTTCATCTTAATTCCATCTAGGATTTCTCACATGCCCTTCTTACCCTAAGTCCATGGAACTAAGGAATGCATTTGAAGCTTTTAAATCTTATGTATTACATTATATTGAAAATTTATTCATATGTTTTATGGTAAGCTTTTGGGAGTGGACAATCATGGATTTTTTTTTGAGTTTGTGGACTTACAGGAGTCTATGTGATATTGTTTTGGACATTTAGGGGTTTTACATTGAGTTTGTGGATTCATAGGAGCTTATGTGGTAATGTTGTGGACAATCATGGATTTTCATTTGAGCTTGTGAACTTGCAAGAGTCTATGTGGTA
>Ga0116227_10006630_pt1 | contig 23302 bp, 18 predicted proteins | sample S1TSphgellanicum_FD_89693 | JGI IMG/M metagenome (GOLD analysis project Ga0116227, IMG submission 89693) | Host-associated microbial communities from peat moss isolated from Minnesota, USA - S1T2_Fb - Sphagnum magellanicum MG | ecosystem: Host-associated > Plants > Peat moss > Unclassified...
AGATGTAGAAAAAAAAGAAAAAAAAACGCCATATATTATGTAAAAATTGTTTTCCAAGCGAGTTCTTTTTTTTTTTTTGCACGAACGCGTCCTCCCCCCCCCCCCCCCCCCCCCAAGGGACTTGCTTTTCGTCCAAAGCAATGATTTTTCTTTTTTCTTGGCAAATCTTTTTGCATCATCCCAAGTCAATGATTTTTGGTGGCAATTTTTTTTACATCATCCTCCAAATTAGTTTTTTTTTTTGGGCTAATTTTTTGGTGGTGACAAGAAGATAAAACTGTAATATTCTGTCTTTAGGCTAGGTATATGCTTGGTTTTTAAGAAATTGGGTAGTCAAAAAGACAAGAGAATTTGTTTGGTTTTTGAAAAATTGTTGCCAACCTTAAGACAAGATGCTTGGGGTTTTAAGAAATTAGTCAAAAGACAAGAGATTTTTATTTTTTTTTGAAAAAAAATTGCCAACTTTTTTATTACCCTTAAAAGTTTGTTGTCATTGTTTTGTTTGGAGAAAAATTTGGATTTTATTTTTTAATTGTCCTTAACAAATGCTAAATCTACATTAAGATGCTCACCAGCCACCACGTACTCTTACTTCAAAATTTCAAAAAAATCCTAATAGCTATCACAAAAACTCAATTACTTTGATTTTTTTATCAAATTTTTGAGAATTTCTTTTGTTTTTAAAAACCTCCCATTTTAGCTGAGTTTTGGAACAGTTTTTTGGTCAACTATTTAAGGACAGTTTTCTAAAAAGATTTAGCCATTCGATGTTAAAAAGCTTTGTTGGGATTATTCCTAAATGATGCCATGCTACATCAAAAAAGGAACCCAAAGAAAAAAGAAAAGAAAACATTGGTCCAAAGACTCTTGAGTCTCTTCAGACCCAAATAAACCAAAAAGAGTTGGTTTGGGATATTTTAGGTGTCCTAAACTAGTGTGGGTAGCCCCCAAAAACCCACCAAAAATTGGTTTGGGATAGTTTAGGTGTCCTAAACTAGGGTCAGTGAGCTGTGGGGACGCAGTGCATGCCTCCACAAATCCTCTTTTGTTTTAAAAATTTTAATTCGATGGGTTTATTATGATACCAATTTTAGGCAAATTGACTGGTTATTCGACTGGGAATGACAAATGGGACAAAATAAGAATAAGAAACACTCTTATTTTGAATACCGTGTGGGAGGAGTGGGGAGGCATGGGGGTCCAGAAATGAAGGGCCACAAAGGAAGTGGCGACCAGGATGTTGGACTCCCAACCGCCCACTCTTTGCACACACCCAGACCGCACTGAATTATATATATTAGAGCATCTCCAGCAACTCTCAGTATGTGACCCTGCAGAAATATTTCTGGCATCCAAGTTTTTGTTAAGATAACTTTTTTGCAACCCCACCCATAAAACTGAAACGGGGACTGCAAAGTAGGTGGGAGACTACTAATAGCAACCCACTTGAACTAATCAAACTATCTAGCCAATCAGAAACAGGGAGCAGTCACAAAATACGATTTAATTGTGTTTAAGTGGTATACGGCTCTGAAAGTCGTAGACTTTTCAGCGTTCCAGCACTCTTTCAGTGAATTCACTCGATTCGAGTCCTAACCTCATCCAAGATTTCGAGTTTAGGGTCGTATACTGAGCGTTGATGGAGATGCTCTTAGAACCTATGGGCCTGAGAACTAGCGAAAAAGTAGGTTCGTTAATGTTCTCAAAGACAAATGAAACCTATAAGCACACTTGAGTCTTTGAAAACAAGCATGAAGATTCCTCCATGTGCTGCAGAATGGTGACTGCCATTCCGAAGCTTCATGGGTGCTACTCACAATTCTTGTGCTAATGTGACGGCCATTAAAGCACCATCCTCCATCAACACCCATCATGTGTAAGGTAAAGCACTGTAAAAAGTTGTCCATGTATGTCATGAGATTTCATTGAATTTTGAGAGAATTCACTAGTCGCAGTGAACAAGACTTAGTGGGAATGAAATAAATTCACTAACTTAGTAAACAAGGATTAGTGAATTGCACCCACATTTTATAATAGTGAAGCCTTCAATTGTGGGGTTTATCAAAATAAGGGCCATGAATCTAGTAATGTTTTTTTTGACAAAATTTAACCTTTTTGAATCCAATGGATGGTCTTATGACACCCTAACTGGATCCAAGTGTGAAAAAAATGCTTAAAATAGCCTAAATCTAGTTTGTTCATTGGAGTCTATCGTTGTCGACTTCATATCAATGGCCTCAGTTTGCAACATGTCACAACTTGAGATTTCACCTAGGAGCATCATGAATAGTCATCTACCATTAAAGATCATCACTACTACTGCTCTTGTGATGGAATTTTGCCATCAATTTTTCATAGTGTCATTTTTCATCATTGTTTTTGGTTGAACTATAGCAAATTTGCAAGAGGGTTTGACATTATGAGCATTGCTTGAGCTTGTAAAGGTATTGTCATTACTAGAAATTGTTCCTTTTTTCTTTTGTTTTCTTCATGTCACAAAGGTCCATTTGGTTAGAAGTACGAAGCTTGCACTTTGAACGAGGATCATAGACTCAAGTTAATGTTCAAGTTTAATGAAGGTCTAAGGAGCTTGGAGTGCTTATTGTTATGGCAACAACATGGGTGCAAGTTGTAACAAGACCTAACATTCTCAAATCTTAGGCTCCAACAATTCCACTTTCCCAAGTAAGAAAATTATATTCATTCCTTGGTCACATCAATGTTTGCAAGTTGAAGTCTTTGAATTTTGGATTTTGTTGTGGTTTGTGGGAGTGAAAGTGAATGCATTTGAAATTTGGAATTAGGACTTGGAAGTTGGGAGTCACTAATCCTTGAGTTTTTTTTCTTGTTTTGTTGTGTACAATTTGTTTTACAACATATATATAATGTTACAATTTGAGTTTGACTATGATTCATGAGTGCGGCCTTTGGAGTTTGCAATAGACATGACACAAAAAAATTGATAAATTTTTTTTCTTAAACCTTTTTTTTGGTTTAGGGTTCTAGGATTATAGCTTGTTGTTTTATGTGTATCTTGAGTTCATTGTGCCCTAAGCACTTATGGTAAGTCATACCAACTCTAAACCTCTCTTTGAATGTTGTTGTATGCACCATGGCCCTTTCTAAACAACCTTTTAAATAATTTAGTGATTTTAGGTTTTTAACCCATTATGTTATCCCTGAAACTAATTTATGATGATTTTCAATCTGATAATCTCACTCAATTGATTTTTAAAACTCTGATTATTATTGATGATTTATTATGGGAAGCATTAACAAAATGTTTGGTGAATTTTGAGGCTCATGCATTGAGCCTTTTTCAAGGGATACAAATTGGGGTCAATGTGTAACTATAGGAAAAGCATGCCCATTTTTAGTGGGTGTTTATTGCATGGCGCACCACATTAACTTGGTGGTTCATACTTTGAGCAAGCTCCCAATGGTGTCAAGGTTGGAAGCTTTGTTGTAATCATTGTACGATTATTTCTACAAAAGTCCCAAAACACATATTAAGTTTCAAAGCTTGCATAATTGTTGCAGACCAAAAGCAACAAATTTTTGAAAAACATCGAGACCCACTCAATAAGCATGCAAAGTCTACGAAAATGGGTCATGGAGGAGTAAAAGACTTTACTTATGAAGAACGCAATTGATCCTCCAAATGAACCAAAGGTTGTTGCCAAGTTTAAGTTGTTATGGGATGTAGAGGTTCTAACTTTTAGTTGCATGGTTCCTTTGCTTGAAGTGGTGCATTCATTAATGTATGAATGCACCCCACAAACTATTTTGTGTCTTCTCAATTTTTTGGATTCAATTTTTTTGTTAGAAGCTTTGGGTTTCCTATGATGTGGATCACGGACCTTTCTACCAAAATTGACCACCTCACACTTGAGACATGAATGGCCAAGCCATTTGGGCTAAACACCATAATTGGTATGATGGGATTGCAATTTTGATAACTAGTGAGGTGTACAACAAAGTGGTGGCAAGTGTGAAGTTGCAATTGTCATAAGCTACAATCTTTTTGGTTGCTAAATTTGAGGCTCAATTTCTAGCTCAAGTGCTCATGGATGCTTTGGGAATTTTTGACCTTTAATATTGGAAGTAATCCAATGCTACATAATCTCTCAATTTGCACTTGGATCTTATCAAAGCAACTCGCTACTAGCCTAAGAATCTTGAATGCACATAATTTGGACTTGTAGGTCTCATTATTCAAAATCATTGTATCAATTTACAATTTTGAAAAGGCCATGGAAGAACTCCATGATATGAACTCTATTATTAGGTTATGGTTAAATCTCTCAAGTTCAACCTTACTTAGGTAGGAAATCCCTAAATATTTCAAGCTAGCAGGGTTAACAATACTTTAGGTGATTGATAGTGTTGAAGATGAACAATGCTTGAGTACCTTAGCCTTCATGAAGTTTAAGTTACACAATAAATTCAAAATTCATCTTGATCTCGTGGTGTGCATGTTTATGCAAAACTTCTACACCTTGGAATCATTTTTTTACTATTCAATAATTCTGCAATAAAACGACGACAAAGTGGGGTATGTTTGCAATGCAAGTTGATGTTGAAACTTGAAACTTTGGAATTGTTCAATGTTCATTTGCAAATTTTCATTTTTCAAAACACCACCCAAACATGAATTACACTGGGTAAGGTGTCAAAACACCCCCCAAGAATGGGAGGAAAAATTACACTGACTAAGGTGCCCTCCAATTACGCTTTAAAAGTTGGAGTAGGTATTTACATGTAGAGTAACACCCTCAAAAGTGGGATGTTCCTGAAATAAGCACCCCCATGTAGAGTTGAGAGCCCCCCTTTTCAAGAATGCCTATTCAAAGGGCAGTTACCCAATGGAAAATGTTGTGACCCCAAAATAAATAAATAAATTCCCATGACACAAAAAATAAAAAACTGTGCAAATCATTTTGAAAAAGGCCATGCCCACTCCTGCAAGCATTTTGAAAAATGAAATGCCTACTCCTTTGAATGTTTCACTTTTCCAAATTCCTTACAAATTTTTACACTCCATAATGTGACCTGCAAATACACTAGGATTTTCTGCCTGTTGCTTTCGAACCTTGTTGTTGTGAACAATAAGTGAGTTACCCAAGTTGAGTTACCAAGGTTCCACCTTGGTAGCTTGTCAAGCAAACCCTTCTACTACCACCATGGGACCTAACTAACCAGGTAAGAACAACCCTAACAACCTTGGAGAATATTTGTATTGTATTTGGAGGGCGAATTATTTTAAATAACTGGACTTACATGAACTGGTTCACCATCCACTGGATGCCTGTTGTCACTCAGTTGTGGATGAACCTCAACTCAGTTAATATTCGGTTTCACCTTGGTAACCAATTCTGTAAGAAGTAGGTCTCATATATAGGTGAATAGGTAGGAAAATAGGTAAGTACTAAGTAAGTAGATGGTTTATACATAGATAAGGGCTGTTTTTACTACTACCTACTGACAACCCACAATTGGGTTGTTATTAGTAAGTAGGTAGTAAAAAAAAATACTGAGCTTTTGTTGGTTGTCAGTAGGTAGGTAATGAAAAAAACACTGAGCTAACCACCATGATTAGCCAGGGAACTGAAACCCAACAGAAAACTGCTTCCTGACCACTTATCATCCATCCTTCACAGTGAACTGGAACAATCAACAAGACTGTTCTGGTGCCAACAGAAGAGTCAATCTCAAAAGATTGTAGTCAGCTGACTTGTTAATAGATACAGATTTGGCCTTTACAAAATGGATGAGATTTTAAGACATCCATGAGGAGGTGAAATTCATCCCTTGATGAGATTTTAGGGTTTGGCTCCCCCAAGAGGCTGGCTGCGTGCACGCAAATCATCGATCGTTTGACACGATGAATGGCTCCCCGTGCGACAAAGTACTTACGTACCCTCCGCTGCCCTTCTTGTCTTCTCGCATCCTGCAGTTTGGAGCTTTCTGAGAGGCGGCTCTTACCGACGTTGATGTGATGATATGGGTGTTGTTGTTGTTGTTGTTGTTGGGAGAATGCAATGAACAAGGAAATTGCAGTGCGGCGCAGAATCCAGGGGATTTACAACAAGAGGGAGGAAGATTTTCCGTCGCTGCGTGACTACAATGACTACCTGGAGGAAGTGGAGGATATGATCTTTGGCTTGATTGAGGGTGTGGATGTTGCGAAAATCGAAGAGAAGATCTCTAGGTACCAACAGGAGAATTTTGAAGCTATTTTAGCATCTCGTGCACGGAGAGCTGAAGAGCAAGCCGCGGCTTTACGAGCTGAGAAACGGCTTCTTGCTGCTGGTGGTGGTGGTGCTGCTGCTGCTGCTTCTGGAGAACCTGCAGCTTCTGTTGCCCTGCAGAACACTGCTTCTCAAGCTCCTAGTGGGCAGTATGCACCTACCATGCTTTTGCAGCCTCGGCCTTCTGGGCAGCCTGTTCCACTCGGGGCTCCCTCATTGCTGAATGGGAATGGGGAGCCGGAAGACGAGGAATCAAGGCGGTTGCGTGAGGAGAGAGGAGTTAAGGCTGGGGGATGGACTCCTGAGCTCGGCCGCAGACGAGCTTACGAGGAATCATTCAACAGTATCTGGGTGAATTGAGTGGAAGCAGATCTGTCCAAACCCTAGCCCTAGAAACTGACAATTGATTCCAAACATTGCAGTTAAGAGAAAGACGTAGTGAACTACCACCTTCTTCAAGTTGCAGTTCTTGGCGAGGGCGTTCTTGGGTGCAACGTAATTTCGGGTGGAGATTGGCAGAAGAGGACAGTTAGCGGGATTCTCAAGTGTTAGGGGAGAAATGGGAGCTTTGAGCATCGGACTGCCAAGATCTGTTTTGACTATGGCGTTGCTCGTTCTCCAATGTTTCGCCCTCCCCCTTCATGGTACCATAACCTTCACCATCGGAGCTTCTAAAGCAGAAAACTCGGCAGATACTGCAGTTGTCTGTGCAGAACAGGTGATGGCATTGTACTCTGGGACAGCAAGAGCTTCCCAGGTTACAGAAGCTCGAGCACAAGAACTCAGGTCTTGTATCCGGCCCCTTGTCCCTTACACTGAATTGAGAAGCTCTTTCTCGTCTTCAAATCTTGTGCCAATCAAGAAACTTTTTGACTCCAGAAGATCCCTGCAGCAAAGATCTCCTCAAGACAGGCTCCTTGAGCCTAACAGTAAATGGGTTTCTGGAGATGTTTCACCTCCAGTTTCTCACAGCATTATCAAGAAACTAATCCAATGGCCTCCTTCAAAAGTGTTGGAGCTAACAAAGAGGATAGTGGAGTTTGGAGGGGCACCAGAAGTTCTTTTTGGTGCCCTTGATCCTACAAAGTATGAGGTAAGAAGTTGAAGCTCAAGCTGTTTTGCACCTCTGGTGGCCACATTCAGCCCTCTGGAGTTATATTCAAATTGTTGTCAGCACTGTTCAAACTACAGCTTATGGTTTTGTTCAGTTTAAGTATGTTGGGGGTTTCATCAAGGCTTTTATACAATTTCAGTTTTGATGCCCAGGTTTTTGATTCAAGGTTTTGATTCTGAGCAATTTGTTCTAGCAGACTAGTTGAGGGGTAGGATAACCAAAAGGCTATACAGCTTTATGGAGAGCATGGACTTTGGTGTAACAGGTACCAGATGTGGAAGGTACAAATGCTCAAAAATGCCAATTGACCAAGTTTGAGTATGGGCAGCGGTTCACAGACTCAGTATGTATCATCTTTCTGCTCTTCACCCTCTTGTAAAGAAATCCATAAATTTCTTTAGTCTTTAGTCAGGGAGTTTCAATGTATGTGTTTCTCTAACTTCAGGATCAAGCACATATTTTTGGACTCCATTTGACATGTGATGTGTTTTTGTTGCTTCTTCTGATGGGTGCAGGAACTCAATTCATATATGTCCTTCTTGTTTCATGCCATAGTTACACTTGCACCATCTGTGGGTTTCAATGTGACACTGAGCCGGTTTGACCTCTTTCATGGTCACATCTTTACTTCTTATGACACTAACCGGCTTGGCATTCTGTAAGTCTACTTGACTTTCTAGTGAATGGAGCTGTCTATTTCTCAGTTCAATATATGAACATTAATGAGCACTCAGTCCCTAAAGCAGTAGACTTACGACTAAGTCAGAGTTTTTCTCTGCAATCTTATAAGATATGATACTTTTAGAACAATAGTTGTAGTTCAGTCCGTCCTTTTGTATTCTGTATATGTTTTTGCATGGATCAATGTAGTAGGTCATCCCATAAGTTTATATCTCCATTGACTTGTGTACAATCTTGTTCCTGAAGCAGTCAGATGTTAGAACTGTTAAAGCTGAAAATTGGTCAGGCTGGGAATATAACAGTGATTATGTTTGGTTTTATCTTTTCAGCAGTAAACTAACTTTTCTGTGGTTGATTCATGCAGGTTCCATGCTCGTGAATATCCAGCCTACAACAATAGCACTTTCCCACTCAACTTGGGCTACTGCCAGAAGGGTGGGGCTCCCTCCCTAGGAGAGAGATTACATGAGAAAATATTGTCACAGCATAGGTTCTGAACTCATCTAACATTTAGTTGCCAAAACATAAGGGCTCCACCATGCAAAGTATGTCATGGTGAATCAGAATTTTGACCAACTTTCATGCTGCCAACTAGGTAATGTTTCCTATGAAAAATAGTTCTGAAAAAGTATTGCACCTAAGCAAAAGTTTTGAATGTAACTACACTCAAAACAGAAGACATTGTTGAAGATTTATTTTGATCTCTGGTCTAGAAGCAGGTAACTTGAGAGTTTTAAGAAAGTGTGAAAGGAAATATTGTATGACTTGACTTGGTAATCAGCAGTCCTCTCTTCTCATGTGCAGGCTCTCCAATGCCCTATGATTCAAGCATGGACTTACGTAACATTTTGTGGTTGGCACCTCTTGCTGCCTGTTCTGCCAAAGGCATGTGCTCTGATGATTGGCTTGCCTCAGGTACACTAGTGAAGGACTAGAGCAAGATTTCTACCAAGAACAGTCAGACCATAGACGTTATTTTGTTGTTTGGCACCTTGCAAGAGAAGTGTTGTTGGCACTATAATGAGAAACATCTCTCTTCAGCTTTTTACTTCTCCTTTTTGCAATTGCAGCTCAATCAATTGAAAGCTGTCCTGTTCATGTCACTGAAAATGCAATCCAGGTACTCTTCTGATTCTGGATGCCAGGGAAGGAGGAGTAGTGTATCGTGAGCTTGTTCCTGACTACCTTGATGATGTGCGCACTATCTCTGAAGGTAAGCTTTCTCTCAACTGATAAGCTTTGGTTAGATTTGCAACTTAAGCCTGTGTATGTTGCAGGTTGTGTGGTTCTTCAACTTGTTTTATGTGCAGGTTGTTTGAAGCACTACTTGGTTCTTGCAAAATGACATTGCAATTCCATGCACAGGTAGTAAGCAACATTCTGATGATATTGCTTGATCGTTGTGGCTTTTTTGCTCTTCCCAGATGAATTTGGAAACATTGTTGCAGATGTCAACTATCTCAACATTGCAAACACCCCATTTACAAGTCGCATATTCATATGTTGAAGTCTGATGAATGTGGTGCAAGGTTTTTGTGACATGCAATGTGCAATAATTTCAATAATGGAAGATTACTCCATATAAATTTTTTTCAGGAAGTTGGTTCATTCATCATGCATGAGAATGATGGGTTGCATTTGTCAAGAAGTATGCCATGTTTTTTAACCTGCTGTTGGCATAACCTCCTCTTGTACAATATGGAGCCTCGATTTCAGAGGATTCATTACTATTGGCTCTATTGTGCTGATGCTAGACAGTAGAAACACCTGTCTGGTGTCTACTAGAGTGTGTATCCAGTGCTCCAGCAAAGGCCACCCTCCAGTAAATTTCTAATAGGTTCTCAGAAGCTAATATATTGTTCATTGCATCATGTGCTTCATGATATTCATTGCACAAACTTGTTGTAGTCAAAGGTGAGGATTTACTCATATTTCAACATATTCCATCATAAGATGTCCAAACTTGATGGATATCTGCTTGCTGATTGTGCTTATAGCCCAGCAAGCCAGATATCAATAACATTAGCTCAATGGTAAATGTTGTTGTATGTGCATGTGTATATTTACTGAATGTCGGTCAAAAGCACCTTTATTGCTTTCTACTACATTGAAATTCATGGGTGACAATTCAAAGAACTTGCTTGAACAATTGGCAACTTGGAATGTCTTGAAAGTACTTAAAAGATCTGAATTCTTATTTTTGTGACTGAAGGCAGATTGAAAAGAGTGGATCATTAAATACAATTGAAACAGTTGGAAAGAGTTGCATATGGTGGGGGGATTCAGAGAGAACAGAATCTGCTCATCTATATCTAGTGGGAAACAGAAACTCACAGCAGATGTACTTCTTCAGGGGGGCTTGAAGGAACTTCACTGTAGACCCAGTCGATAAAACTTTCTGAATTGGACCTGCCTGTGCTGAATCCTCACATACTAGCTCCGCCTGAGGTACCTGAGATGAAACCCAAAAAAGTTTCAACAGAACAAATTGACCACTATTGAAACATAGATGAAAAAGAAAGGCACCTCTGAAAAAAACTCTACCAAACCAACTAACATGAGTATCCCAGACAACTCAATTCCAATACTTGTTAGTCTGCAGTATCTGCAAATATCAACCCAAGGCATTTTGTTATCCTTTCCTTGCTTTTCTCTCACACACACAAGCCCTCTGAATCACTGTGACTGAGGTTGGCAACACATTGGCAATCTGAAGTGGTGAACTCTGTTCATGCTTAATGTTACAAAAAGAACAGAGTGTTGAGAAAATAAAGGCAGCGGTCTTCCCACATACAAGTAAATCAGTAATGAAAGAAAACCTTAAATCAGAAGCTGATGACAGCTGCAGTGCAAGTTCTGAGCCATCCTCTAAAGGCCAGATTTGAACCCTGTGCTATCCCGGTGTCATAGCATGAGCTGCATCTGCACAGGTGGACCACTTCCAACAGAGATTCGAAATCCTGGCAATTTGCAAGTTGATACACCGGGTATGGCTTGCACAAGCTTGCCATCAGAAGAACTTTGGAAACATTTGTTGTCACACCTGATGATGCTCATGGAATGAAATTTTGTTGCATTCCATAATACTCTATCTTGCATTCTCCAGGCCTAAATGGCTACCACAAGACCTTTCTTCCAAACAAGAACCAAGCATAGCTGACAAACAAGTGTGTTTCACATCCCATCAACAGAACATGATGCATTTTGAACAGCTCACATTAGGCCATCATGAACAACGAAAGTGTCAATCAGCTTAACAGGAAAAACTGAGGACATTTATAGTCAAATGCACCTCCAAGGAGAGCTAACTGTCCATGAGTCCATTCTGCCAGTACAGGTAGATCAAGCACCCTTCTCTCCAGTATTAGCTCTGCATCTGTAACCTACAGTCATAATTTACAGCTCCTCCAATATCAGTTTCTCTGATGCCTTCACAGCTTAAAACCTGGTCACCAAAAGATCAAGGGAGAGATAATAGAAAGCAAAAATTTGTCAATGTGAAAGAAGCTTAGGCATTACACAGCAAAAAAGTACTGAGATGGACCTCAACAAGCTTGAGGGCCAAATCCCAACCCTCAAACTCCTGTATCAACCTTGCTTTTGACTCTGCACAGTCTTTAGACCGCACTTTAGTGTGACCATCTGTGGATTCATCAGTCAAGCTTAAGGCCCAGTAAAGCTTCCCATGAACACCATTGCAGACAGTCATGGTTTGTCCATTTGCTATTGCCTGCATGCCACCAACCTTTAAGCCCTGCACACACAAACCTCTTGATCTCACTTTCCATGGAAATGCTGACAAGTCTGTTTCAACTGAGTTTGAGAAGGTGTTTTGTTGAGTATAGACTAATTGTTGGAACTCAATCCTGCAGGAAAAGCAAGCAGTGACAGAGATACAAAATAGACTCTTCCTGTAGATAAGTGCAGGTTCAACAGAATGTAGGAATATCAGTGAGACCATGGGAATATGTGCTCAATATCCACCTACCAAAGGCTACATTTGATTCAAATACTTCTGATAAAAGGTCCTACAAAATTGGGGAATTGTGGGAAACCAGGTCACTGCAAAGATGTTCGTCAATCAAAGCACGCCAAATTGTGTGCCCATTGTCACGAGGTAGTGTTGGACCAAAAACCTTGGAGCGAATCACAGAATGGATGCCATCAGCTCCTATGACCAAAGGGGCCTGCTCCCCAGATTAACATAACACGAACTGTCATTCTTTTATTCTAATTATAGCTAACAATAAAGGATAGACTGTGAAACTACATTGCCAAGAATGCATTAACTCAATTCACAAGTAGAACTCAATTCATATGTAGAATAAGTACAGTTGAAAGGGGGGCCTTCATCTGCAATGTGATAACATTTTTACCTTTACACTAGCATGCTCATCATCCCTTATAAACTGTGCAGTTGCACCATCCTCATCCTCCTATGCACCTACCAAGCTCCCTTGGTTAAAAGTGGGTGCAGGCTTTTGAACTTGAAAGTTCAATCAGACTTATACCAGAACCAATTTATGCAAACATCTATAAAGGAAATTGAAGGAGCAATTGAAGAAAACGTTATGTGCCAGACAAGAAACAAACATCAAAAACATATGGAGACAGAATATCATTGTGGGGCATCTGTGAAAACATGGAAAAGATTTACCTGCAAAACATCCAAACACTCATAGCCCATGTGCTTGCAATCATCATCTAGAGCTTTCGAAAGTATATTCAGTAGACATTGCCAAAGACTGTGGATCATTGATTGCCCATACCTCTCCTCCATGTGTTGACTTAGATCCCATGATGTTAGTTGCTCTCCAGTCTTTGGATCAACAACCAGTGGAGGTATGTTCACTATGCCTCCCTCCCGTATCTGCAGCTTTGGAACCAAATCACTTAGCACTCTAGATGATTGCAATGTCAGTCAAGAATTTGCAGATGTCTTAACTGATGAACATTGAATGAGGGGTCATGTGCAGCAACCCGACATCTCTTTGTTTGAAAAACTCTACCTGTGCCCATTATTTCTGGGTCAGCCTTGTTGAGGGCTCGGCAACCATTCGGGGACAACGATATGATTGTGCCCTCTCCCCCTGATACTCTAGTGTTCAGCTCATAGACCTGCCACACCACATGCCTACCTCAGAACTCCCATATGGCTTACCATTCACATAAGCCACATGCAACAGAGATACATGACATTGAGAAGAATTGAATATCTAGAATCAGACGCTCTGTTGAAGTGTGCATTTCAAGGAATTGCTTAAGGTTGCCCATCAGCCAACATCATGCACATGAAACCTCCTAAACCTGACCACCATCCTACAATTTCAGCAAAACCAATTGCTAACAGTTTGTAAGCAAGCAATGCATTTTGTAAAAAGCTAACAGGGTAGGACAAATGCTCACAAATGTCAGTAACTAAGACATAGACGACACCTTGCACATGCTTCTGTTGATGGCATGTGATCCACAACATCATAGAACACACTCCAACCATATAATAGTACAACAAATTCCTCATAACCAATAACACCGATTGAGAACAATTGAGTTTTGTTTCAAATATGGAGTTTTGTTTCAAATACCGAATTCTTTTGGTCATCCACGATTACATTTTGAAGATGATGACAAAGCAAAGTTTTTCGTTTTCTTATCAAATGATCCAAAGTACATGTGACAACAATAATACGGATTGTATCATTGTCCTAGAAAGTAATCATGTTAGTATCCCAATCTTGTGCAGCTTTGGCATCTCAGAACCAAAGTCTTTCTAACAATATAGAATAAATAAGGTCTATGACACTATTGGCCACAATCGGTAGCATAACATAAAATGAAATATTACATATCAATATTTTAAGGTTTCTTTGGCAGAGGATAGGATAGACTTTAACTTAGTTTTGGACATAGAATTGTAAGAAAAACCATTTTCAAAATTGTAATTATCAATTTTTGTAGTATCAAATTTGGTTACAAGTGTAAAAATTTTAAAACCAGAAAATTAGCTTATTAGACTATCTTTGATAAGGATTTTTGGATAGAATTTACTGAAGTCTTAGAGAAATTTTTAGGATTTCACTGATTTTTGGGGTAATCCACTGTTTATGACCCCTTCAAAGGATTTCTATAAGGAAGCTTGTGTAACTTTTTTTTGGGTAACAATCTTTCAATTTTACAGAATTCTTTTATCATTCCTTATTGTTTTTTTTTGTCCAAATGTATGTCTTTGTCCTTCTTTTTTGAAGTTGTATTTTTTTGCAAGTTTGAAGTTTTTGCATGATAGAAACATGTAGTTTATTTGTACTACCAATTTCTCTTTTTTTTTTTACTATTTTTTTATTTAATGTTGCAAAATTGAAATGTTCATTTTATATTCTTATTTCATTTAAATTTTAAAAACTCAAAATTTCATTGGGTGGCCTTAACATTTTTTATCAAATCTACATGTTTGGTGATTGTATCAGCCATTCAAAGGTTGTAAGGTGCAAGATTAGGTTTTGGTAGTCCTAATTTAATCCTTAATTCTTTTGAAATATTGTGGATCTTCCATCAATTAACACATCCTCAACAATGTCTTGTACTAGGATGATTACCATGTGATTATCCACTATTACAACATTAATAACAAGAGGGGTTGATGTAATGGGAATATTTGGTTGAACAGAATAAGGTACTACCATAGGAACTTTAGTTATTGTGACTGGTTTTGGTTTTTTGGATAGAAATTTTTTAATATCAAGGACTATTTGCATTAGTTGCCTAAGCTCAATGTATATTTAATGTTGAAAACATGTTTACCAATACCAGTTGGTATATCCTCCAAAGTTTGAACTATTTTGGGAAACATCAATTGTCTGTGGTGCTTCAATTGTTGGTATCATTAGTGGGACATGAATCACATGTAGTCCTGCCCAACTATTTCTAAGTGGTGCAATGTCAACTTGTTTTGAATTCATCTTTTCAATGGTATGTTGCATTTATTATATGGTACTAGCAAATTCATTCCTCAAAACCATTCTTCTTCCTTCCAATATGTTGTTCCTTTAAACTTTAGAGGTTCTTTGTCCTTCAAAACTTGTTGTTATGGTATTAATTTATTTCAAATTGTTATAATAACAGCCATGTTGTTAGCAACATTTTCTGTTGATGTATATTTTTTTTGTCATAGTGGCCTTTGCTTTGTTTTTAATTAATGCTTGTACTATTATTTTGTATGGACATTCCCAAAACCAATGATCTTGATACAAAAGCTACAAGGAAATTTGGATTGTACTTGAGATGGCTTGCTTAGTTGTGACAAAATCACCACAACTATAATCATTGATTCTATAGTATAATACTTCTTGGGTTCCTTGCAATATTCCATTGTATGACCGTTCAATTGCATCTAGTGCAATATCATGGTAGTTTAGTTGTGGCAACAATGCTCATACTATTATAAGTACTCCTTGTTCAAAGAAAACATTGTATCCTTTAGGTCCCTTTTTTTCATAAATCAAGGAAATTTTTTATGTTTGATAAGGGTATTTTATTTCATATGAGCAATTTTTAGTCTTAAATGGGGAAATAATCTAGCATGAAAAATAGTGGTAAAATACATATCAATAGCCTTGATTATATGTAATCAATTTGCTAAATGCAAAACCCATTTATAATATTCTTCCACTTGTCCTTTTCTCCTTTTGCTTCATATCCCTCAATTTCATGTAAATATATTCATGTGTCTACTCCCTTCAATATCATTTACAAAAATCTTGATGTATTTTTACAAATGTAAATCGAAGATGATCTTTCACAAAGTTCACACCCATTTAGAAATGGTGTTTTTTAATGTGTTTCAAAACATATGAACAATGTGATAATCTTTCATTTCTTCATTGGTTGTAATGATACATTAGAAGACTTCAATATGAACATCAAGATTTGTATCCTTTTCATAAAGTAAATAACCTTCTTCTTCTTTTTTCTTTTTTTTCTTTTTTTTTTTGTGTTCAATTGGATTGGAGGCACATTGTACCAAGGTAGATAATATGAGTTCCATTTGGGTTTTGGCCATCCAAGTATGCCGTTTAGATTACTTGTAGGGGCTGATATTGGTACTAATCCAAATAGATGTTAATTGGGAGGTAGACCATTTGTTAGATCTTTCCCTAAACTCCCATTACCATCTCCATAAGGTCGACACCAAGGCAAAGTTATTGATGGCCTTTAAGTATTATTTTGTATTTGATTCATTATTTATGGTGTAGTATCTACTGATATGGTCACTTTATTGGTAAACATTGGTTCCACTACATGAACTAATCTTAATAATTAATATGGTACTTGATATTACAATGGTTGAGTTAATATTGTTGTAGTTATTGCCAAAGTTACTCATGACACATGAACTTGCAACATAATACAAGATGGAGTTTCCCACATAGTTCACAAGATAGGTAGCATAAGCAATGCATCTATTCGATATTCCATTGACATTATGTTTCCAATTAGTGGTAATGTAATCAACACAACATTAAGTACAATGTTCCTAAGATAAAATGTGGAAATAACAAGTTGAGATCCAACCTTTTGTTTAGGCATTTAAATTTTATCTTGTTCCACAAAAAATTCTTTGATCAACATTTGTTGAAGTTGCACATCTACATGAAGGCAATTCTTAAACACATGTCATGTTTCACTATAATAACAACAATTGTTCAAATTATGATTGATGATTTTTGTCACAAAATTTGGCCATCGAACACCATCCCAAACCAAATTATATATGTATCCAATTGACTCCTAAACATACTTAAATGTGTTTTAACCATCATAGGTTTTCCATTCTGAATTGGTAGAAATGGGCTTAAAAACATTGTTGCATTTGAATAGTCCATACAACTCATTCATCAACAAAAAAATTTTAATTTTTTACTTGTCGATATGATGATATTTTCAATTTTTCAAATCTTTGCTATTGATGCATGGGTGTCAAAGACTACCAAGATAAAGAAACTGAAGTCCTTTATGTTTCAACATCAGGTTACACATGATCAAATCTTTAATTCATAACTTTTGTACATCCAAATTAAGCTTCTTCACCCATATGCACTAATCTCCCAAAATCTTCAGTCATTCCCATAACCACATTGACACAAATAGAAGGTCCAATATCTGATTATATTCTTCTTTTGAGATTATTGGCAACCTTTTTAGACTATTAATTTCATCACTACTTTGGTTCAACACATTATAGTCCTAAAAATTATTGCTTAGAAATTTCATCATCTCCATCTTGTGTCTCTGACCTCTAAACATTCATCTCCATTAACAAATTAACAACTTTTAATGTTGTAAATCAATTTTGCAATTGTTCACTATGCATTCTACATGCATTATACGATGTTTTTTTTTTGAATTTTGTATGCAATGAATTCTTATAATGATTATTGGTGACATTTTGCAATAATCAATACTTCAATTTATAACATTTTTTTCTATTATATCATATATTTCATAATTATAACAAACATTTTTTCCATTTAATGCTAGTCATATTCCAATCCTTCAAATTGTTCATTAACAACAAAAAAAATCAACTAATCATAATCTCACAAATCAATCCAAGATACATACATTTCCTAAATTCAAAATATCTTCGTTATTGAAACGAAAATCTCACACTTTTGAATCCTAAAATGGTCACCAAATGGGAATGAGATATTTTATTATCTTCATTTTTCTTATTATTTTTCACAATCTTTTTACATTTTGGTGTAGTTCTACATCACAAACTTACCAAGCTTCATAGGTTTGTACAAATTTTGTTCAAAATTCAATTTTCATAGGTTCATACAAAACTTGCATGAATTCCATGTTATGGTTAATATGGAAAAATATTTGATGTATTCAACATTTTAAATATTCAAACAGATATTCCTAAGACTTTGCAAAATGCATTCATTAAACACAACAACACAAGATATGCATGATGGTATGGAACATAAATGAAAATTCGTGTTTTATATTGGACTTGTCTCCACTTATGGTTAGAAATCAAAACAACTACAAAATGCCTATGGTTAGAATGTCTATAAGAGTTTGTTGTCACATGAGTTCCAAGATCTCACAACTATTAAGTCATTTTCAAATATCATCGTCATGCCTATTTGTTCTAGTGGGACATAATATTGTTCATCCTTAGCAATGTTCACACCATGCTATAGATCATAATAGAATTTACAACTCATGACTTTAATAACACATCATAAGAGTTTTGAGGGCGGCTTCCAAGTTCTAGCAATGAACGATGATTGACAGAGGCAATACAATGTAATGTCCTACACATGTAAAAAGACTTTTCAACATCAAAGACCTATTTATTTCAACCCACTTTCCTTCAAATCATAGCCAATTGATTTTCATGCCTTCTTTGAGGCTAAAACCTTTGTTCAATAACATGAAGCCTCACTTCAAGAGCAATTAGTGCAAGGAATTGAGTTTGATTTCTTTGTTGAACATAATTTATGACCTTTACAATTCTAAACCCAAAGTTACAAGTTGTAGAGATGAGGAAGATGTTTACATCTATCATTCTATGTAGTTATAAATGATGAAAGTAGCCCAATGGATTTAGATCTTGAACCTTCAACAATATTTAAAGGTTTTATTTTCATTTAAAGGATTTTAGTTGGAAATTATAGTGTCTTTTTTAATTATACCAAAAGTTTGAGCATTCCACATGTACACTACCATGAGACTAACATGTTAATATATTTGGATATGTTAAAGAATATTTGAAATTATTATTTTTACATGGCAATATATTGAATTTTGTTAAAATTAAATTTTCCATGCTTGCAAAACATGTCAAAAAATATTCCTCTAATGTGGATGGAATATATTATAAAATATTCCATCTTATTCACGCCCCTATGTTCATGCTATTTTGCTCACAAAATAACATTCCTATGTTTGCAAGGTCCAAGGTTTATTTTGGCACCAATCAACAAACTTGTAGATGGGGGGAATTGTGCAAATGATTTTTTTTTTCCATGTTTTGCTTCATGGTCATTCAATGCTAGAAATGAATCTTTTTATGAATTATTTAGGAATTTAAAGGGTTCCAAACAATCCAAACATGCATTAGTTTAATATAGTTGCTAGATCTTTGTTGAATTCATGTACATGCAAGTTGAAAAGGTCATTGTCAAGGCCATTCAATTTGCCAAAAGCATGTTCATGTGATGAGGTTACAACCATCAATAATGGTTCATGGATATGTATTCATGCTTGTACTTGGGGTGAAAACACACTTCAAAGCAACCAACTTAGGCAAGAAAAATGTTTTTTTTTGGGGTAAATTTTGTATTATTTTGGGGGCAACTTTTATTTTCAATCTAATGTTTTGAAAAATACATAAAATAAATTTATAACACCAGGCCTTTAACACAATTTCTTGTTACCTTTCAAAAGAATATATTTTCAAGAAAATTATTATTTTTCACACACTTATGTTTGTTTGAATGAAAAACCTTATTTAGATTTTTTTTGTGAAATCACATGAGTGGAACTGGTCATGTGGAGTTGAAATGGTACAACTGACACATATTCAATATATATTTTGTGGAAGTTGTTTAAATCAAAAAACAACTCAAAGTCATTCAAACCAACTTTGCCAATTAGGTTGTTTTAATTGAAATAATTGTGAATGAATTTATGTGAAGATCAAAATTTCCCATTTAAGTCTAGGATTTATGTTAGAGAGTTTTACAAGGTGTTGGTGATCACATGGCCAAAGGTCATGGACATGATAACTAACCTTTAAAAAATTGAAACAATTTTTAAATTAATGAATTGATTTATTTTGTCTTTTCATTCCACCAACAATTTTGTGGCATGGATAATTAGACCTACAATGCATGAATATTTCATAATTTAGCATGATAGGCAGGCCTTCATTAAAAAAATGATTTATTTTTCGGATTTACTATTGTAACATTGTAAGGGATTTCATTATTATCAATAAAACGTGGCTAATTGAAATAAATGTAGTTGGATTGATGAAATAACATGAGGTTCTAGTCTCATTGCACCATGTATATGAATGTGATTTTTGGTTGCTTCATTTTTTGTCTTGATTTTTAGTAGATCTAAATATGATCATTTCCATTTTTAATCCATCTCAAAAAAAATTAATTGGTGTATTTTTGTACTATTAATAGGTTTTGATGGTCATTGGTGACAGCATAGAAAAGTTAAAAAATGTTTAGTAGGATGCAAAAAATAAGACTAAAAGGGACAGACCTAAAGATAGGGACAAAGATTGAATAGCGAGGAATTAAAAAAGAGAACCAAACATAGAAATGTAATAAACAAATAGACTTCAAGACAAGGATAGAGATGACAATGAAGGATTAAAACAAAAAGGAACATACACATAAAAATAATAAACATGCATACTTGAAAACAAGGACATAGATGGTTAATGAAAGATCAAGGCAATAGGAACATACATAAAAAGATAATAGATAGACAAAATTGAAGATAGGGACAAAGATGGGTAGTGAGGGATTAAGGTAAATAAGAATATACATAGAAAAACAACAAATAAACAAACTTGAAGATAGGTACAAAGATGAGTGGTGAAGGCTTAAGGCAAAAAGGAACATACATAAAAAGGCAACAAAAAAACAAACAAGTGAAAATAGGGACACGAATGGAAGTGAAGGATTAAAGTAGAAAGGAACACACATAGACATACTTGAAGATAGGGACAAAAATGGGTAGTGAAGGATTAAAGCAAAAAAGAACATACATAGCAAGCGAACAAACAAATGAACTTGCAATAGATGGATAGATAGGCAACAAAGAGATAGAAAGGTAGAAGTATAGGAAGAAAGAAAAAGATGGAAGAATGCAAATGGAAAGACAATGAAAACCAAAAACATAAAGAGGAATTGTGGCAGATACAAAATTGAAATAAAGACATAGAAAGGGAAATGGACATAAATGAATTTGAAATAGAAACACATAGGGATTGAGGTAGAAATAGGATCGAACCAAAAGAACATGGACAATTTTTTTTTTAATTTCAACATTCCAAAAAGGGAAATCAAATTTGAAATCATGTCTAATTTGCATTATAAAATTCATGATTATTTTCAACGTCATAGTGGTAGGTTTGACAGTGGGTTCATGTGGATGTTTGGGTGTGTTTATATGAGGTATGGATGTTTTTGATTATGTTGGGGTGGAAAGTTTCGATAGATAAAAAATTTCTTGAATACACATGTGGCAAAGGCACCACATATTAATGTAATCACATGAAGGAGATGTTGAATTTGGGTGCCCCAACCATGCTATCAAAACCAATGTCAATGATGTGCAATTTTGTATCACATGGAACTATAATAAAAAAAGTCTATATAATTGACTTTCATCCTACCAATATTTAACATTGTGGAAAGTTTTTTTTTAACCTCACCACATATTAATCAAAATGTTTTGATCAACATCATCACCCCTTGGCCTTTATCCTTATCGTTACAAACCTTGCAAGTAGTTCAAGTTTTAAAACATACCAATTGAACATCACCCACATAAATCATATCCCCATAAATATGGATAACAATTATCATGTTGGGAATTTTTTTTATTTTCATTCTTTCAGAACAATTTTGTTTCACCCAAATCATTGTATATGAGAAGTATTAACTAACTAACCCCAACTAGTAGGTGTCCTTAGAATTGACATTGTAAGGTTATTTGAACTGCATTGAGATGTGTCTTATGCATAAGCTCAAGAGCCTATCCATCATGTACAAGCTTATATACATGTATGAATCCACCATGTTAGACTATTTATTGGGTGTAAGTTGAAAATCCTAGGTTATGGCAACAAAAACAACAATATATGGCTCCTTGTTATCATGTGGAGATTGACCATACATAGCTAAATGATATTTCATTTTCAAGTGCATCCAAGATATCATTTAAGATGACCTATCAAGTATAGATCTAAAACCCATTTCTTGGAGTTAGGTTTTAGGCATGTTTGTATTGAATTCATTGGGGAGGGGATTTTGATTATGTTCACCATTACTATTTTCCTAATCACTAGTGTCCATTTTTCATTACCTTAACCACCTCCAACACAATCATATTCATTCATGTCGTTTACATACAACAAAAATACCTAACATTGGCAAAAATAGTTTAAAACCCTAGGCTATTATTAATTATGTTAGGTTATTCCAACCTAATTTTTTTGGCTATTCCACTTTAGGCTATCATAGGATATTCTCAACTATTTTATGCCAATTCATTATAAGTTAATGAAGGCATTTTAAAATTCACATTGAATGAAATCACATTTATAAAGACTATAAGTCAATTTAAACAAATTTTTTAAATTAAAAAAAAATCATCGCATGTTACTTTAAGTTTTTTTTTAAAAATAATTTCATTATTTATAAATTATAAATTTATTAAATAAATTATTGAATAAACTTCAAAAGATTATGTTTTCATTTGTAACGCTTTGAAAAAAATGTTGTTAAAATTTGAATTTCTTAAAAAAATTCATGTCAAACATAATAAAATAATTTTTTTATATATATGTTATTAAAGTCTTCATGAAGTGATTCATGGTGGTTAAGACCTTGGTGCATTTCCACGAGGCTTTTGGCTCAAACCTTAATGGATGTGTGCATTAATGTATATAATGTATATACACTGATTCATCATGTACAAATGTAGTATACAAACATGTACATATGGTGGTAGTGAATGATGCAAAAACATTTGTTGACAAAACCCGATACATGTATTTTATATATATATATATATTCACCTAACATGTATATTTGTCATGACATGCTTTGAAAAATATTCAATTTATGACTTCACAACTTGAAAAGAAAATAAGTTGTAGGATGATGTGGCACTTTAGTCCATGTCATATCAACTTGGGACCTCATAATATACATGTTAAAATTTTAAAATTAGAAATTACTTAATGCAACATGTGATTGTCCAAATGATTAAAAATAATCTCACTAAAAATGTTTTAATCAACTAGTCATTAAAACCATATAAGTTGCATATTACTAAATTATATTTAATTTCATTAATAACCTAATGAATTTGAGTAAATGAAATACCCATAATTCCTTCCTATCTTATTGCTAGAGATGTGAACATGTGTTCCCAAAACCTTAAAATTTGGGTTCCCATTTGAAAACATATGTTCTTCAACATGGGAACATATTGC
>Ga0116227_10006635_pt1 | contig 23296 bp, 16 predicted proteins | sample S1TSphgellanicum_FD_89693 | JGI IMG/M metagenome (GOLD analysis project Ga0116227, IMG submission 89693) | Host-associated microbial communities from peat moss isolated from Minnesota, USA - S1T2_Fb - Sphagnum magellanicum MG | ecosystem: Host-associated > Plants > Peat moss > Unclassified...
GCCGCCGCGAGATTGATGTAGAAGAGGCTGCCGCAGCGTTCGATCTGCGCCGCGATGCCGCGCTCGGCAAGGCAGGCGTTGAGGCGCTGCACGAGACCCGACGTGCGCTCGGAGAGCTCCGCCTGCAGCGCCGCGCCGCGTTCCTTGACGTGCTCGAGCACGGCCCGGACGGCCGCCATCACGAGCGGATGGCGAACGAACGTACCGGCGAAGAACGTCGGCGCGACTTCGGGATAGGAGTCGTCGCCGTACTGCCACATACCGCCGTCGAGCGCGTCCATGAAACGCTTCTTGCCGGCGAGGATGCCGATCGGTAATCCGCCGCCGACGACCTTTCCGTAGGTCGCGAGGTCGGCGCGGATGTCGAACACGTGCTGCATCCCCGCGGGGTGCATGCGGAATCCGGTAACGACTTCGTCGAAGACCAGCGCCGTGCCCGACGCTTCGGTGATTGCCCGCAGTTCGCGCAGGAACTCCTGTGGCTGCAACCCGGGGTGACGGCTTTGCACGGGCTCCACGACGACGGCCGCGAGTTCGGCCGCGTGTTCGCGGATCCAATCGAGGCTCGGCTGCGCGCCGTACTCGAGCACGCGAACGTGTGCCACCGATTCGTTCGGGATGCCGGGTGCGACCGGCAGCGAGCGTTCCGAGGTGCGCGCGCCTTTGACGAGGACTTCGTCGAATTGGCCGTGGTACGCGCCGTTGAACACGACGACCCGGTCGCGCCCGGTCACCGTGCGCGCGACGCGGAGCGCCGCCATCACGGCTTCGGAGCCCGTGTTGCAGAAGGTCGCGCGTTCGTTGCCCGTGATCTCGCAGAAGAGTTCCGCGACCTCGCCCGCCGATTGGGTCTGCGGACCGATTGCGAACCCGCGCTGTAATTGCTCCGTCACCGCGGCGACGACGAAATCGGGCGCGTGTCCGAAGGCGGTCTGTCCGAAGCCGTTGAGGATGTCGATGTACTCGTTGCCGTCGAGATCCCAGATGCGCGACCCGTGCGCGCGCACGCACGTGATCGGGTAGACCATCTCTTTCCACTCGGCGCGGAACCCGCTCGCGGCGCGTGGATCGGCGAGGACATGGCGGTACTGCTGCGTCTGCGCTTTGGATTTCTGCGTGCGCGCGACGGTCCGTGCGATCAGCGCGTCGATATGCGCCCGCTGCGCCTCCGTCATCCCCGCGTTCGCGACGACGTTGCCGATCTTGTAGGCGTCGAATCGCGACGGCGCGGCGTCGGACTTCTCGCTTGCCGCCGGCGTCTTCGGGGCGGCCGTCGCAGGGCGGACCGGAAGCGCGGCCGGCGGCGGAGCGTTCTGTTGGAATGCGGCGAGCTGGTCGCGCACCAGCTGCTGCATCGCGTTCAACTGATCGCGCATCAGCGCTTCGAGCGGCGTGGTCGTACCGTTTGCGGCGGTGGCCGGCGCGGGCGCCGCGGGTTGTGCGACCACGCTCGGGGCCGGTTCGATCTCCGCGGGCAGGACCGTGAGCGCGTGATCGACCAGCGCGTCGAGCGTGGGATACTCGCCGAGCAGCTGCCGGAACGTCACGCCGATTCCGAAGCGCGACTGTAACTGCTGCGCGAACCGCCCGAGAAAGAGCGAGTCGAAACCGAGTTCGAGAAACGACGCGGCGGCTTCGCTCTCGGCGATCGTTTCGCCGGAAAGCTCTTCGAGGAGCGTGCTGAGGTCGCGCAGCACGCGCCCCCGGCGGTCGGGAGCGGATACGTTCATAATTGCGGCTGTCTCCGGCGGAGGCGGCGCGGCGGCAGGCGCTGCCGCCGCGATCCAATGGCTCGAGCGTTCGAAGGGATAGGTCGGCAACGGGACGTGACGGCGCGCTTCGGGCGGATGGAGCGCAGGCCAAGCGGGCGCGGCGCCGCGCGTCCAGAGCTTGCCGAGGGACGCGAGGAAAAATTCCTCATCGGAAGAGCCGGAGCCGGGGCTCGGCAGCGACGCCGCGATCGTGCGGTCGTCGCCTTTGGCGAGCGTCTGGCGGGCAAACGTTCCGAGTGCGGCACCGGGTCCGACTTCCAGGAAGAACGTCGTGCCGTCGTCCGCCAGCGTCACGACGGCGGGCGAAAACCGCACGCATTCGCGCGAATGGCGCGCCCAGTACGCGGGCGACATCGCGTCCGCGTCGTCGATCCAATCGCCCGTGACGCCGGAGACGTACGGAATGTGCGGCGCGCTCAGGCGAACGCCGCGCAACCGCTCTTCGAGCGGCGCGATCGCGGCATCCATCATCGGCGAATGGAACGCGTGCGAGGTGTCGATGCGGCGGCACGGTACGTCGCGTTCGACGAGCGTGCGTTCCAGCGCGTCGATCGCATCGAACGCTCCGGCAGCGACGGAAAGCGCGGGTCCGTTGACGGCGGCAACCGCGAGCCCGGGACCGAGGTGCGCCTCGAGTTCCACGCCGGGCAGCCGCACCGCGAGCATCGCTCCGCCCGGCAGCGCCTGCATGAGCCGGCCCCGTTCGGCGACGAGTGCCAGCGCGTCTTCGAGCGACATCACGTCCGCGAGCGTCGCGGCGACGAATTCGCCGACGCTATGACCGGCCATGGAGTCGGGTACGATGCCGTGCGCGATCCACGTCCGTGCGAGGGCGTATTCGAGCGAAAAGATCGCGGGTTGCGCGTTCGCCGTCGCGGTCAATTCCGCGCGCGCCGCGGGCGTGTCGTCCGCGAACATCAGCGCGCGCAAGTCGGTCGCGAGCCGGGGTCGGAGCAACGCCGCACAGCGGTCGATCGCGTCGCGAAAGACCGGGTCGCGTTCGTAGAGTCCGCGTCCCATGCCCGGGTATTGCGCGCCCTGACCCGGGAACATGAATGCGATGCGGCGTTCGCCCGTGCCGGCGCGTCCGCGCTCGATCGTGCCGGCGGTTCCGTCTTCGAGTTTCGCCGCCGCTTCCGCGGCGCTCGTCGCCGTGAGCGCGAGACGGTAGGGAAACGCGCGGCGACCGGTCTGGAGCGTGAACGCCGTCGCAGCGAGATCGGGCGTGTCCGCCGCGCGCAGGTGCGCCGCAAGACGCGCGCCGGCGGCCGCGAGGGCCGTCTCCGTACGCGCGGAGACGACGAGCAGTTGCGGCCGCGCTTCGCCGGCGATTGCGGGCGCCGGCGCTTCCGCGTCGAGGACGATGTGGACGTTCGTTCCGCCGAGGCCGAACGCGCTGACGCCGGCGCGGCGGCGCTCGTCGCGCCAAGCCGAGAGCGTCGTGTTGACGTAGAAGGGGCCGCTCGCGAAGTCGATGTGCGGATTGGGTGCGGTGTAGTGGAGCGTCGGCGGGATTTGGCCGTGATGGATCGCAAGCGCGGTCTTGATGATGCCCGACATTCCGGCCGCCACGTCGAGGTGGCCGATGTTCGTCTTGACGGAGCCGAGCGCGCAGGACGCGGGTTCGGTCGCGCCCGCGAACGCTTTGGTGAGCGCCGCGATCTCGATCGGATCGCCGAGCGGCGTCGCGGTGCCGTGGCACTCGACGTAACCGATCGATTCGGGTTCGAAGCCGGCCATCGCGTGGGCCGCGGCGATCGCGGCCGATTGGCCCGCGGCGCTCGGCGCGGTGTAGCCGATTTTCGCCGAGCCGTCGTTGTTGATGCCGAAGCCGCGAATCACGGCGTAGACGGTGTCGCCGTCCGCACGCGCGTCTTCGAGCCGCTTGAGCGCGATGACGCCCGCGCCGGAACCGAAGACCGTGCCGCTCGATTTCGCGTCGAAGGTGCGGCAATACCCGTCGGCCGCGACCATGCCGCCGTCCTGATGCAGCGCGCCGCGCTTTTGCGGATAGGTGATCGATGCCGCGCCCGCGAGCATGACGTCGGCTTGACCGAGCATCAGCGCCTGCGCGGCCTGCGCGACCGCCAGCAGCGACGTCGAGCACGCCGACTGCACGGTCATTGCGGGGCCGCGCAGATTCAGTTTGTACGCGATGCGCGTCGCGACGAAGTCGTGCCCGGAACCCAGCAGCTCGGGATAACTGCCGATCTGGTAGTCGCTCGTGAACTTCGCGATCGCATCCCCGTCTTGCAGCACGTTTCGCAAGAAGTACGAGCTGATGCTGCAACCCGCGACGACGCCGATGGCGCCCGCGAAGGCGCCGGGATCGTAGCCCGCATCTTCGAGCGCGTTCCAGCAGCACTCGAGCAAGATGCGATGCTGCGGGTCGGTCAGGTCGGCTTCCCGCGCGTGCATTCCGAAGAACGGCGCGTCGAAGAGATCGCTGTCGTCGAGCACCGAACGGGCCGCGACGAAATCGCGGCTCCGGCGCACGTCGTCGGCGAATGCATCTTCGAGTTCTGAGGGATCGAAGCGGCTGATGCTCTCGACGCCGGTGCAAAGGTTGCGCCAGAATTCGGCGACGTCGGCAGCACCGGGAAAGCGGCCCGCGAGCCCGACGATCGCGATACCCTCGGTATGCCGCGCAAACGAATCGCGTTTCATGCGGAGGTTCTTTCGATCCGCGCGAGCGGCGGAACGGGCACGGCGATGCGGCGCGGCAGGCGCGCGTCCAGCAGACGATTCAGGCGTGCCGTGACCGGCTTTTCAAAGAAGCGATAGATGGTGAGGCCCGCGAGTATCACGATTGCGAGCGAACTCAACAGGACGGCCGCGTGCGCGAACGGTCCCGCCGGCGCAGCGCGCTCGATCGCTTGGCGCAGGAAGACCAAGATCGAAATGTGCCAGAGATAGATAGCGTAGGACGCGTCGCCGACCATCGCGATCGCTGCCGGAACGCGGAGCATCCCGCTACGCTCGAGTGCGACCGCAGCGTAGACGAGCAGCGCCGCGGGAGGTCCGAACGCCACGACGCGGAGCGGAGCGGTGCCGTCGAGCGTGACGTGCAGCGCGCTGACCGCCGTCCAGGCCGCGGCCGTCGCCGCGATCGCGAGGGCCGCGATCGGCAACGCTCCGGGCATCGCCGGGCGCTTGTAAAGAAGCCCGATGGCCGCTCCGAGAATGAACTCGATCGGCAGCGGCGAGCTCAGAAAATGCAAATAGAAGTTACTCGAACCGTGGAAGGCCGCACCGAGCAAGAGTTCGACTGCGAACCAGACGCCGAGCGCCGCCGCCAGATGCCGGCGTTCCAAACGCAAGAATTGCGAGAACACGACGTAGAAAAGCATCTCCCAGACGAGCGTCCAGGCGACGGGCAAGATGAAGTAGTCTTGCTGGGGCAAGAGCAGGATCGACTGAACGAAGCCGACTTTGACGCCGACGTGAGACACCATGAACTTATCGCGCGCGAAGAAATAGATCGGCAGGATCGGCACGAGGGCGAGCCAGTACGGCGGATAGATCCGGATCGCACGGCGAGCGAAGAAACGCGTTCCGGCGTGCGGCTTTGAAAAAGAATTCCAGTTCGTGACGAGCATGATGAAACCGCTGATCACGAAAAACAGGTCGACGCCGAAGATTCCGATGTAAGGAAAGGCGCCGAGCCAACGATGTTCGCCCGGTGCCAAGACCTCCTCGATACCGACGTGCGGCAGCGACGCATGCGCGAGCACGACCAGTAACGCAGCCGCCGCCCGCAGTCCCTGCACGTTGCGCAGGACCGGAGCGGGAGCGCGAACCGCCGCATCGGCCGTCAGGCTCACGCCCGGCACACCGGCGTATAGCGAAGAGACCTTTCGTGAAGGCGGAATGCGAAAAAAGACTCCCGATAAAAGTTCACGCCGTCGCATACCAATTTCAGACTATGGTGGTAGAGGCTTCAATCCTAGCGGCTCGACCCCGATATTTGAACCCCTGAAAGTGGGGGTTTGCGCTGGGAGTCGTGGCGATCGCTCCCAGCATACCCCCAATTTGGTAGATTGCGGGCGCATGCCGATTTGCGTTACTGTCAGCTGGCGCGGTTACCGTACTCACGGGAGCCGCCCAAAGTCGTACTCTGAGATTTGTCATCACTTTGTTAAGAACTAAGGGTCTACTATGCGTAGTCTCGGTTTCGTTTTCGGCAGGCCGCTCGTTGGAACGTGCGTTGCGTTCGCGTTGTGGAGTGCCTCGGCGCTTCCCGCGTTCGCGTTCGTTCATGCCGGCGATCAGCTGCAGGTAACCGTCTACAACCATCCGGATCTTTCGGAGAAGGTCGTCGTCGATGCGAGCGAAGCGATTTCGCTCCCGCTCGCAGGTCGCATTGACGTACGCGGTTTGGAACCGCCCGCGATCGCACGGCGCATCGCGGTCGCGCTCGATCCCTACTTCAAGAGTCCGCCCGCCGTCGCCGTGATACTCGACTCGCGGCCGGATTCGCTCTTCGTTTCCGGCGGCCCGGGCGGCGTCTTGAAATACGAGCCGGGCGAAACGCTTTCGGGTGCTCTCGCAAGCATCGCTGCAGCGGACGGCGCGCCTGCCGGCGCGGGCTCCGGATTGCACGGCCTCGAGCGTTCGCGAATCGACCTTCACGACGTGTCCGTCATCCGAGACGGCGCGTCGCTCGGCACGTTCGACGTCATACAGATGTCGGCGAACGGCCGCGGCGGGCCGGAACTGCAGCCGGGCGACACGATCGCGCTCGTCGATAAACCGCACGCCGTTCGCGTGCTCGGCGACGTGGTCGAGCCCGGCACCACGTTCGTCTCCGACGACGAGTCGCTCTCGGACGCGATCCAGCAGGCCGGCGGCGTTCGCGAAACCGCGGCGTCGACCGATATCACCCTCGACCGCGGCGGCGCGGTCACGACGCTCGCGCTCGGCGATCCTCAGATTCGCGCTCAGGCGCGAGACGGCGACGTCATCACGGTTCCGACGGCTCCCCGGGTCAGCGTCACGGGCTTCGTCGCTAAACCCGGAGCGGTTATTCTCAAGAGCAACTTTACGCTGCTGAGCGCGATTGCGGAGGCCGGCGGTCCCGTCAAGCAGTCCGATCTTTCGAAAGTCCTCGTCGTTCACGACGGCGCCGAGACCACGGTGAACCTGACGGCCTTCAAACGCGACATCTCGCAAAATCCGAAGCTCGCCGACGGCGATCTCGTCTTCGTCCCGGATAGCCACCGCGTCGACTTCTCGACCGTGATCAACACGATCGCACCGCTGCTCACCCCCATCTTCTATCTCTTTCCGAGGTCGTAAGCTTCCGTGACGATCGTCCCCAATCTCGTCTATCGCGAGAATCGCTCGCTCCGCCGGATGCGCCGCGCGGTCGACGTCACCGTCGCGGTCTGTGCGCTGATCGTAGCAGCGCCCGTGATCGCGGCGGCCTGCGCCGCAATCTTCTTGGAAGACGGCGGCCCGGTGTTCTTCTTGCAGCGGCGCGCCGGCCGTTTCGAGCGGATGTTCACGATCTACAAACTTCGCACGATGCGGCTCGACGCGTGCGAGGACCGTCCGTCGCCGACCGCGGGGACCGACGCGCGGATCACGGCGACCGGCCGCATTCTGCGGAAGACCTCGATCGACGAACTGCCCCAGTTGTTCAACGTCCTGCGCGGGGACATGTCGCTGATCGGACCGCGCCCGGAAATGCCGATGATGGTCGGCCGTTACGAATCGTGGCAGCATCTGCGCCACCTGATTTCGCCCGGCATCACCTGCATCTGGCAGACGACGTGCCGCTCGACCGTTCCGCTCCACCGTCCGCAAGCGACCGCGCTCGATCTCGCCTATATCGAACGCGCTTCGCCTCTACTCGACGCGAGTCTCCTCGCGCGCACCGTTTTGTCCTTGGTTCTTCCTAAGGGAGCTTACTAACCTTATGTCACGCCCGATCTGCATCGTCGGTACCGGTTACGTCGGCATGGCGTCCATGTTGGGGCTCGCCGACCTCGGCTGGAAAGTGCACGGATACGACATCGTGCCCGAACGCGTCGACCGGTTGCGCCGCGGGATTCCTCCGTACCGCGAGCCGAAGCTGCCCGAGCTGTTGCAGCACCACATCGAACATCGCAACGTGCACTTCTTCGATTCGATCGAAGAGGCGGCGAGCGGCTCGCAGGTCGTCATCATCGCGGTCGGGACGCCCTCGCGGGATGACGGCTCGGCCGATCTCTCCGCGGTACGAGCCGCGGTCGAGATGCTGGCGCACGTTCAATTCGCGACCTGGCCGACCATCGTGCTGCGCTCGACGGTGCCGCCCGGCACCACCGATTCGCTTTCGGCGCTGGTCGCGCCGTGGGGCAATCTGATCTACGCGCCCGAATTCTTGCGCGAGGGCAGCGCGGTTCACGACTTCCTCAACCCGGACCGGATCGTCGTCGGTTCGGCGACGCCGGCCGAGGCGGTGCCGTACGTGACGCTCCTCGAGCGCTTGCAGAAACCGGTCGTCTTCACCTCGCGCAGCAACGCCGAATTGATCAAGTGCTGTTCCAATGCGTATTTGGCACTCAAGATCAGCTTTGCCAACGAAGTCGCAAATCTGTGCGGCGCCTTCGGGGCGACCTCCGACGACGTGTTGCGCGGGATCGGCTACGATCAGCGCATCGGGCCCCACTTTCTGCGGCCCGGAATCGGCTTCGGCGGCCCGTGTTTCGAGAAGGACGTCAAGAGCGTCGAGTTCGTGTCCGCCCAGTACGGTCTCGGTGAAGGCTTGTTCTCTGCAACGCTTCGCGTAAACGAAGGGCAACCGGGCCGCGTGATCCGGATTCTCGAGGAAGAGATCGGATCGTTCGCCGGCACGACGATCGGCGTCTGGGGTCTGGCGTTCAAAGCGAACACGGACGACATCCGCGATTCGCTGGCGCTCCGGATCGTCGACGAACTCGGCCGTCGCGGCGCGAAGATGCTCGTGTACGACCCGGCGGTCCACGTCGCGCCGCTGCCCGTCGGCAGCCGGCTCGTGACCTCGGCGCTGGAAGCGGCACGGGCGGACGCGCTGCTGGTCCTCACGGAATGGCCGCAATTCGCACGGATCGATCCGACGGCGTACGCGAGCGGAATCGCGCGTCGCGTGGTCGTGGACGGCCGCAACGTGCTCGACGCGGATCGCGTCGTCGCGGCCGGGCTCATCTATCGCGGCATCGGCCGCTCCGGACCGAGCGCCACGGAACGGCGCACCTCACTCGCCTCCGCGTTGACGGTGTAACTATGAAGCGTATCAGCCTCGTCCTCGATACCATCCTGCGCCGTTGGCCGGTCGTCGCCGTGACGCTCGGGCTCGGCCTCATCGCCGTGTACTTCCTGTTCGAACACGTGCCGCGCGAATTTCAAGCCTCGTCGCACGTGCTGATCATGAGCGAGAGCGACGGCCGCGATCCGACGGTGACCTCGCTCGACCTGCCCGCGGTCGCAACGAGTACGGTGGTGCTCAGCCACGTGATCGATCGGCTCAAGGTCAATATGTCGGTCATCCAATTGCAGAAGGCGATCAAGGCGCGCGTGGGCGCGCGTTCGAGCATCATGGAGATCAGCTACCGCGACTCCTCGGCCGATCGCGCCGTGGCCGTCCCCAACGCCGTCGCCGACGAACTCTCGAATTACTACGACGAGATCTCGACGCAGCGTGCCGACGCCGACGTACGGAGATTGGACGTAACCCTCGACCAGACGCGCCGGCGCTTCTTCCAAATCAACAATCGACTGGCGGCGATGACCGCGCAGAACACGGCGCTCGGCTCGGAGCACGCGTTCGAGGCGCTGAGCACGCGTCTCGACGACCTCGAGGCCCAGCGCGGGATCGCGAATGCGACGCTCCAGGGCGATGCCGCCGGCGTCGGCGCGCTCTCGCCGAGCTCGCCCGCCGTTGCAAAGATCGCACGTCACGAGATCCTCGCCGGCGACGAATACTTTCGGACGCTCGTTACGGGCACGTCGAAGGACAAAGCGGAGCTGGCGTTCGATCGCGCCCAGTACACCGACCGGCTTCCCGGCCTGCGGGAGCTGCAGGACAAAGTAGCCGCGGAGAACGCGCTCGTCGCTTCGCAACGCGAGCGTCTGCTTCACGATCCCGATGCCTTCAGCGCCGCCCAAGCTCAGGCCGGCCTCGATAGCCGCAAGGCGCAAGCGATCGTCGACGGCGACAAATCGCGCGTCTCGGCGCTGGACTCCCTGATCTCCGGCATCAACGCGCAACTCGGTACGCTGCCGGCGGCCTCCGCGCGATACGCGTGGCTCCGGCTGCAGCGCGACGCCGCGCAAGCCGACTACCTCACCCTCTCGGCGCGCCGGACGAGCGCCGAAGCCAGCCGAGCCGAAGCGCTCTCGCTCGGCTCCGTCGTGGTGATCGATCGCGCGGTGCGGGCCACGACCGCCGTCGTCGGCATGGGTCGCTCTTCGCTCGTCGCCGTGACCGCCTTCTTCGTTCTCCTGATCTCGTTCGGCATGGCGTTCGCCGCCGAGTACTTCGATCCGCGCCTGCGCCGTGCCGACCAGATCGAGAATCTGTACGGCGCCGAAGTGATCGCAACTCTTGGAAAGCACTAAATCGATGGAGACTATCTTGAGCCCCGAACAGCACCTCCTGCGGTCGAGCATCGAATCGGCGCTCGACACGCCTGCCGTCCTGCTCGTCACGTCGGCACGCGCGCGCGACGGCAAGAGCGTGACGTCGTACGATCTCGCGGAAAGCCTCGCCGAGGCCGGTCACCGCGTCGTCCTCGTCGACGTACAGAGCGAATCGCCGGCCGCGTGGGCGCTCGCGCGACGCGCGGCGCCGCACAACGTCTCGCTCGTGCGGATGCCGATGGCTGCCGGCGACCCGCGTTCCTCGCGCGCGGCCGTGGCAAATTTCGTCCGCGATCTGCGGCACTCGTTCGACTTTGCGATCGTCGACGGTACCACGTTCCTCGGAAGCGCCGCCGGCTTGATCGCGGGCGCCGTCGACGGCGTGTTGCTGACCGTCCGCATCGGGCGCCGGCAGACCGAAGAGGACGCCGTCATGGTGCGGAGCCTCGCGCAGAGCAACACGCGGATTCTCGGCGTCGTCGCCGTCGAGGCGGAGCGGATCGCGAGCTACGAGCGCGCGCGAGCCGAGCGTTTCGAGCCGGCGGCCGACGACGCGGCGGCCGGCGCCGCCTACGTCCAAGTCGCGGGCGCTTAGGAGTTTAGCGTACCGATATGTTACATCTCATAACCGGCGGCGCCGGGTTTCTCGGCAGCCACCTCGTGCGCGGGTTGATCGAAGACGGTCACACCGCGATCATCGTCGACAACCTCTCGACGGGGCACGTCCGCAATCTGGAGCACGCCGTTTCGCGCGGTGCGACGTTCGTGTACGCGGACGTTGCGGTCCCGTTCCCCGAGTTGACCGCGACGCTCGCGAAGGCCGTGCGCGGCCGCCGGATCGAGCGGATCTATCACCTCGCGTCTCCCGCGAGTCCCAAGGCGTACGGCGCCGCCCCCTGGGAGACGCTCGAAGTGAACGCGATCGGTACGATGTCGCTGATTCGTATGGCACTCGAGCATCGCGCACGTTTCCTCTACACGTCGACCTCGGAAGTCTACGGAGATCCGCTGGTCCATCCCCAGCCGGAGAGCTACTTCGGAAACGTCAACCCCGTCGGGCCGCGTAGCTGCTACGACGAGGGTAAACGCTTCGGAGAAGCCGCGGTCGCGGCGGCCGTTCGCGCGCGCGGTCTCGACGCTCGCATCGTGCGGCTCTTCAATTGCTACGGGCCGGCGATGGACGAGGTCGACGGACGGTTGGTGCCGGAACTCTTCGATGCGGCAACCTCGAATCGGCCCTTTCCGATCCACGGGACGGGCCGCCAAACGCGCTCGATGACCTACATCGACGACGCGGTCTATATGGTCCGCTCGATCATGGAGAAGCCGCAAGACGTGCTTCAGCCGCTCAACGTCGGCAACGACGTCGAGTTCACGGTCGAGGACGTGGCGCGCGCCGTCGCCCGCGTGGTCGGCGTCGAATACGTCGCGCAGTATCTGCCCGCGCGTGAAGAAGATCCGCAACGGCGCAGGCCGGACCTGACGCTCTCGCAGCCGCATCGCCGCGACCGGCCCACGTCGCTCGACGACGGGTTGCGCGAGACGTATCGCTGGCTGCGCGAACTCCGTACGGTCTTCGCGTAACGTGGAGAACACGCTGACCGCCACGGTGACCGAGCAGGGCTCGGCCAACTTCAGTATCGCCGGCGTCGACGTCACGCTGCGCGCCCCGGCTCGCCTCCTGGCGGTCGTCGACCGCATGTTGGCGAACGTCTCGCGCGAGCGCGGCGGCAGCACTGCGATCGGAATCGAAGCGCGCTGCGAGTCGGACATCTGGTACATCTCGGGCGTCGCCCCGAGTAGCCGCAAGATGCTCGCTCCGGGAGCGGCGCTGCCGCAAGTCGCGGGCGCCGTCATCTCGGCGATGCTCGCGGAACTGTCCCACCATCACGACGTGCGCGTGTTGCGCGCGGCCGTCGTTCAGCACAACGGCAATGCCCTGGTGCTCGCGGGGGACGACTGGGAATCGAGCGTGACGCTCGCAGCGCATCTCAACACGCGCGGTTGGGGCCTGCTCGGCGGCGATTACGCGCTCGTGTCCGGCGAGACGCTCACCGTCATGTGCTTCAAGAAGTCGCTGCACGCGAACTCGTCGTGTCTCGGTTCCTTCCCCTTGTGGTACCGGCCCGCGCTCGAGGCGTCGCCGTGGTATTCCTCCGACGACATCCTCGCGTTTTACGCGATCGATCCGGCGCTCGCCCAGCCGGGTTCGCCGTGGGCCGACTCCGCGCCGATCCGCGCGTTCCTGACCGTCGACGGTCACACGGCGGATCACGCGTCGCTCGAAACGGGCGACGACTTCGGCGGGCACGGCGGACTGAGCCGCAGCGATCTCGAGCGCGCCGGCATCGAAGTGGCGATGCTGGTGCGTGGATCGTTCGTCGAAACGTGCGATTTCATCGAGCGCTGGTTCGTCGCGCTTCCGTCTTACGTGCAAGCATCCGATGAGTCTCATTAAACAATCGGGGATTTACGTTTTCGGACGAACGCTTCCGGCCGGGATCGCCGTCGGCGCCGTGGCGGTCTACACCCGGCTGATCGATCCGGCGAGCTTCGGGCGCTACGCGCTCTTACTCGCCTCCGCCGTGCTCGCGGCGAGCGTCGGTTTTAGCTGGTTGCGGGCGGCGGCATTTCGGATCGCTGCGGGACACGGCAGCGAGCTCGAGCCCGCCTTCGCTCACACCGTCGGTCTCCTCTTCGCCGGGATGGCGGTGGCCGTGTGCACGGTCGAGTACGTGTTTCTTCGCCTGACGATTCCGGCTGCCGATCCATCGTCGATCGATTTGGCGGTCGTCGCGACCGTCGTATCGGCGTGGAACGAACTCAACGGCGCGATGTTGCAGGCGCGTTTGAGCGTCATTGCGTGGGGCCTGCTCAATTTTGCGCGGGCCACGTGTGCGCTGTTGTCGTCGCTCGGACTGATCGCGCTCGGCTTCAAGACGAATGCTCTGCTCGGCGGCTTCATCCTCGGTAATTGTACGGCGCTGATCTCGGTCGGAATGTGGCGCTCGGCGTTTTCGGGCTCCTTCGATCGCGATCTCTTCAAAAGAATCTTCCTGTTCGGTTGGCCCGCGAGCGCCACCGCGGCGGTCTCGCAAGTCGCGCCGACGTTCCAGCGCTACGTCCTGACGGCTGCGGCGGGTGCCGGGGCCGTCGGCGTTTACGCGGTGAGCCAGGATTTCGCGTTGCAGTCGATGTCGGTACTGATCGGCTCCGTCAGCCTTGCCGGGCTCCCCCTGGCCTTCAAGGCAAAGGATCTCGGCGGCCACGCCGCCTTGATGGTCCAGATGCGTGCGAATGCACGACTGATTTTTGCCGTCGGCTTCCCCGCGGCCGTCGGGCTCGCGGTCCTCGCCGGACCGATTTCGGAAGTGCTGCTGGGCCATCGGTTCCAATCCGGCGCCGGTACGATCATCGCCCTGATCTCGATCGCCACGCTCCTCGCATGCCTGCGCACGTATTATTTCGATCAGGCTTTCGAACTCGAATACGAGACGCGTCCGCAAGCCGTCATGGCGCTGATCAGCACGGGCGTCGTGATCGCGACGACCCTCTACTTCGTGCCGCGCTTCGGGGCACTCGGTGCCGGATACGGCGCGCTCCTGACGGCCGCGATCGGGCTGACGATGAGCGTCGTCTGGGGGCCGCGCGTGTTGCGCGTTCCGATCCCGTGGCGCAGCTGCGGAAAAACGACGCTCGCGACGGCGGGCATGGTCGCGACGATGCTCGCGTTCCCCCGCCACGGCGCGGTCTATCTCGTTGCCGCCGGCGTCGCGGGGTTCGCCGTGTACGTCGCCATCTCGGCCGTAACGCGCCCGACGGTGATGCGCGACCGCCTGGCCGGCCGTTTCGCTTGGCGTGACCGCTGATGGACGCCGTGGAACGCTATCCGTCCTACGATTGCTTCGGCGTGAAGATCACGCCGATGACCGGTTCGGATCTCATCGACCTGTACCGCGAGCGCGTGAACTCGGGCAACCAGTGCGTCACCTCGTATCAAAACATGCACGGCCTGCACGTGCGCCTGCACGACGCCGCGCTCGAGCGGCTGCACCGGTTGCCGGAGACGTTCGTCTACATCGACGGCATGCCGCTCGTGCTCCTCTGCCGGCTTGCCGGCGTCAAGGCCACGCGCGCGCATCGCGTGACGTTCGTCGACTTCATCTGGTCGCTGTTGGAATTGGCCGACCGCGAAAACTGGCGCGTGTTCTACTTGGGCGCGACCGAAGACGTGCTCGGTAAGGGCGTCGCAGTCATCGCCGAGCGTCTGCCGAATCTGCAGCTGCTCGGGCACAACGGCTACTTCGACGCCGGCGACTCGACGGCGAACCGTCACGTGCTCGACGAGATCGCCGCGTTCGGCCCGAATCTCGTGCTCGTCGGGATGGGGATGCCGCGCCAGGAGAAGTGGATTCTCGACAACCTCGCGGAACTCGCGCCGGCATCGGTCTGCGCGGTCGGAGCGCTGATCGAATACGTCGCGGGCGCCGTACCGGTGCCACCGCGCTGGATGGGCCGGATCGGGCTCGAGTGGTCCTTCCGGCTCCTCAGCGACCCGAAGCGATTCTGGTTTCGTTACTTGGTCGAGCCGTGGGCGGTCGCGGGTTGGATGCTGCGTCACGTGTCGCTGCGCCCGGCATCGGAACTCCCGATTACGATCGATTCCTCGATCATGGGTCCGATCACGGCAGCGCCGGCCGGGGGCACGAGCGGCGCGGGCGCGACGGATACGCTCGTGACTCCGGTGTCGGGATGAGCGCGGAACGCCCCGCGGGCGAGTCGGCGCTCGTCTCGGTCATCGTGCCGTGCTATCAAGCGGAGAACGTCATCCTCGGTGCGGTGCGTTCGATTCTCGCGCAGACGCATCGCCGGCTCGAAGTCTTCGTCGTCGACGACGGCTCGACCGACGGAACGCGGGCGCAACTCGAGACCATCGACGATCCACGCGTGACGGTGCTCCACCAGTCCAACGCCGGCGCCGCGAGCGCCCGGAATTCGGCGTTGCCGCGGTGCACCGGGAAATACGTTGCCTTCCTGGACGCCGACGATCGCTGGTTTCCCGAGAAGCTGGCCGCGGAGGTGGCCGTGCTCGAGGCCCAGGCCGATCCCGTGGGCATCGCCTACAGCTGGTTCTACGCGGTCGACGACCGGGGCCGGTTGCTCAACGGCTCGGCGCCGGTCGACCTTACGGGGCACGTCTTCGACGACTTGATCGCGATGGAACCGTTCCTCATCCCGAGTGTGACGCTCTTCCATCGGGCGATCTTCGAGCGCGTCGGCGTCTTTGACATCGATCACTATCACGAGGATTACGAGTTCGCGCTGCGCGCCGGCCGTCTCTTTCCGGTCTACCCCACGCGCCGGCGGCTCGTCGTCTATCGCCAATCGATGCAAGGCAAGTGCCGCAAGATCTTGAGCGACTATCCCGCGGCGTATCGCGAAGAGATGTCGATCGTCGACAGCATCGCACCGCTCGTCAGCGTCGCCCAGCTCAAGGTGCTGCGAAGCAACCAGGTGCGTTCGTTGTTCTACCGCTTCCTGATGTACGGTTTCGGGGGCTCCGCGCGTACGTTGCTCCCCGAACTGGACACGCACGACCTCTCCGGCAAGAAGGGAATCTTGGCGCGGCTGTACGTACGTTTCGGTATCAACGTGCTCCCTCCGATCCGGACGCTCATCCAGACGTTCAACCGGTTCGCGCTACAGTTTTTCTGGGAACGATCGCTGCGGCGAAAAGGTATCCGGTTGCTCTATGAATAGTCGCGTGTGTATCGCGGTGCCGACGTATCGGCGCCAGGATCAGCTCTTCGCGGTGCTGCACGGCCTCGCGCGCTTGCGGATCGACGCGGATCTCGACGTCGAGATCGTCGTGTTCGATAACGATGCGGCCCGATCCGGCGAGCACGTCGTGACGTCGCTGCCCGCCGGCTACCCGATTCCGGTTCGCTACGAGGTGGTGCCGGAGCCGGGCTTGTCGTCGGTTCGCAACGGCGAACTCACCTGGGCGTACGCGCATGCCGAATACCTCGCCATGATCGACGACGACGAAATTCCCGAGCCGCAGTGGCTGCACGAGTTGATGCGCGTCCGCCGGAAGACGGGCGCCGACGTCGTCGTGGGTCCGGTGCCGGTCATCCTGCCGGACGAGGCGCCCGGATGGTTTGGGGCCTGGCGCAGTGCGGAGATGCCGCACCCGGCGGACGGCGCGCCGCTGCGCGACGGCTGGACGGGTAATTGCCTCTTGCATCTGCCCAAGATGCGAGCGTTCGACGTGACGTTCGATCCGACGATGAACTTTTCCGGAGGCGAGGACACGCTCTTCTTCCGGCAGATTCTCGCCCGCGGCGGCAAGATCGCGTACGCGGCGCGCGCCACGGTCTGGGAGCTCATGTCGGCCGACCGCGTGTCGCTCGGTTTCGTGGTGGCGCGCCATTTTCGCAAGGGCAATACGCTCGCGCGCTGCGACCAGCGCATCCATGGCGATCCGCTCGCGATCGGCGTCCGCGTTGCAAAAGGCTGCGGGTTGACGGCGATCGGGTCGTTCAGGGCGCTGGCCTGCGCGCTGACGTGGCGCAACGCGGAGTTCGTTCGTTCCGCATGCGACGTCGCCCGCGGCGTCGGCATGATCGCCGGCCTGTTCGGCGTCTCGTACGAACCGTATCGCAGGCAGACCTGACGTGAGCGTTCGGGTGGTCGCGCGGAATGCGCGGACGTTGCGGACGGCGCGCGCGGTTGACGCGGCGCCGTCCGGGTGGATCGCGGAAGCGAGTCTCGCCGTGGTCATTTTGCTCGTCGTCGCGCTCCTGCGGTCGACTTCGAAGTTCACGTTTTCCGAATCGCCGGAAGACTCGTCGGTCGGGCTGCTCGCTTGGGGATCGATGTACGTGTTCGCGGCCTGCCGGCTTTACGCGATGCGCGCGCGCGCGATGCAGATCGCGAGGCGCTCCCGCGCCTTGATCGCATTTCTCGCGATCGTCGTGCTCTCGGTGCTCTGGTCGGCTGCGTACCTCGTGACGCTGCGGGACACGGTCGAGTTGCTCGGGACGTCGCTCGTGGCGTGGTATTTCGTTACGCGCTTCACGTTGTCGCAATTCTTGCAAATCGCCGCCGTCGTCTTCGTGATCATAGCGCTCTCGAGCATCGCCATGGTGGTCGGATCCCCCGCTCGCGGCCGCATGGACTGGGGCGCGGGCTCGATGTCCGGTGTCCTTCCAGAAAAAAATGCCCTCGGAGCCGCCATGGCGCTGACGTGCTTCACGCTCGTGCTGCTCGCGTTACAAGCCAAGACGTGGAGAACCCGAATCGCCTTGACGCTCGTTACCGGACTGAGCGTCGGCCTCCTCATGGGCTCGAATTCCATCACCGCCGCCATCTTCGGCACGGCCACGGTCGGCATCGTGGCCTGCGCGTGGGCCGCGAGCCGAAAGCAATACGGCGCCCTGGTCGCAATGCTTTTCATAGCGGTAACCGTTCCCATCGTCGTGTTCGGAGTCTTCGGCACGGATACCGCGACGCTCTTCGAATCGATCGGTCGCAGTTCGAATCTGACCGGCCGCGCCGATTTGTATCCGCTGCTCCTGGACGCCGTTCGCGATCGGCCGTTTCTCGGTTTCGGCTACGATTCGTTTTTCAAATCGGAAGCGCTGGTACCGTACCTCGCCAATTTCATCGCTCTGATCAACTGGACCCCGCCGCACGCGCACAACAGTTTCTTGCAGATCGCGCTCGATACGGGGATCGCCGGGCTCGGCGTCTTTCTCATCGTGCTCGGGACGGCCCTGAAGCGCGCGATCGACATGTTATCGCGCGGCCGGCGCGCGATCGACTTCTGGCCCTTCGCCGTCATCGTATTTTTGACGCTCGGCAGTTACGACGAGACGTACTTCGCGCAAGCCAACACCATCGAATGGATACTCTTCCTAGCGGCAGCGCTCTACCCGATTCGAGAAATGCCGGCCGACGAGACGAAGGCCGCCCGTCCCGTCCGCAAACTCGTTCGCTTGTCGCGGTGAGGGCGCGGCTCGCCGACTCGCGCACCGCCTTCTGGTGCGCGGTCGTCGTATGCGTCGCGTTGCTCGTTCTTTCCATCACGAACGTTTCGCTCTGGATCGATGAGGGCTTCATCGCTTGGGTGGTCGACCATCGGACGCCGCTCGAGATCGCGCGATCGCTCGTGCCGCCGTACATCCCATCGGCCGCGGACCGTCAGTACCCGCTGTACGATCTCTGGATGTGGCTTTGGACGCGCGCATTTGGATCCGGCGAATACGCGCTTCGCAGCGCGAACGTGCCTTTCGGCGCGCTGTACGTCGTCGCCCTCGCGCTGACGAGCCGATACGGATTCCGCAATCGCTTCGCCTGGATTCCGTTCGCCTTCGCTCCGTTCGTCTGGTACTATATGAACGAAGCGCGTCCGTACCTGATGCTGGCGTCTTTTTCGACTTGCGCGGCGGGCGCGATGGCCGTGTACGCGTTCGGGCCGCCGCCCGCGAGCGCTCGGGCCCGGAACCTGGTTCTCCCCGCGTTCCTGCTTGCGTGGGCGACGCACATTCTCGCCATACTCATGGTCCCGGGTCTCGCTATAATTTTCATTCTTTCGGCGCGGTACCGGCGCGATATCACCGTTTCGGCGTGGTATCGCCCACTCTTGGTCTGGGCTATTCCGCTCCTGGCTCTCGCGGTTTTCTACGGTCTTACCTTGGCGGGCGGGCGCGTCATCGAGGAAGTGGGTAGCAATCAAAACCGTGGCGGTTCGCCGACGACCTTCGCTTTGGAGATCGTCTACGAGCAGGCGGGGATGGCCGGACTCGGTCCCGCGCGTAACGCCCTGCGTTCCGTCGGCACCGTCTCTGCGAACAATCCGTACGCCGTACCGGTGATTCTCGGTAGCCTCGGGCTCGCGCTCGCCGTCTGGCTCGGCCGCCGGAGCGGAGGCCGCCGCACGGCGATCTGTTTTGCCGCCTGGGCGCTATCGTTCGCACTCGCGATCGTCGCTTCGGAGGTGCTTCACGCCCGGTTTCTCGGGCGTCACTTGGCGGCCGTCTTTCCGCTCGTGGCGATCGGTTTGATGTCGCTCGTGCGCACGCGGCTTCAATTCGCGCTTTTTCTCGCCGTCTTCGCGGCATCGGACCTGCGGCTCGCACTCCTGCCCGACTATTGGAAGGACGATTACCGGTCGGCAGTGGCCGACGTCATCGAACGGCAGGAGAAGAGTGGGGGGGCGATCGATTGGGTCGCCGATGATTTCACGGCAAATTACTATGGACTCTCGCTCGCCGGCGACCGCCAAGCGCAGGGAGCGATCCGAGTAGACTGGCCGGTCCGGGCCCACGGCTTCTTCGCGATGGACCTCAGCCCGCGGGATACGATGTCACTCTTACGCGCGCAACTCGGGGACGGTAAGCCCGTGTACCTCGCGATCAGCAAGGGTGACGTCTTCGACTATTACCATGGCTGGCAGGATGCCATCGCGCGCCTGCATCCGCCGGTCGTCGCGGAGTATCGCACCTTCTTGATTTACCGGTTCGCGAGACCCGCGGCATCCTGAGCGGCCGGATTGCCAGAAATCGACGGTCTGAGAAGATTTCTCGTCTCGCTGTAGAGGCGGCCCGGCTCGCTTCCGACCTTTGACGGAAACGCCGTCTCCCACGATAAGCTTCGGCAAAATCGACGCCGGAATGCAAACTTTTTGTGACGCTCCCTCGTTCTTCCATCGGAGGAGGCCGGTTTCCCGGCAAGGAATCTTCCCCGCGGCCCGGGACGGTCGTCGTTTTTAGAGTCCCGGCTTTCTCTATTACAAGGACCCCATCGAGAGGCCCCCGACCTAACGAGCACTGAGGTAAAACTGTAATGGATCAGGTTGGCGGCGATAGTATCTATCGAGGCATTGACCGTCGGCGGTCTCCTCGAGACGGGATGCAGCTTGTCGTCGTAATCGACGCGGCATGTCGGGTGAAGTATTACTCGTCTGGAAAAGATAACCACGCCGAGCTCGATCGCCTTCTTACAGACGGCGGCGCTCGTTTGCGCCCCGAAATCGAAGCGATGGTCGCGAAGCTGATCGGCGGCCCGGGGTCCGAGATCGCGGGCGAGCCTCTCCTCGCCTTGCTGGACGCGGATCGCGTCCTCCGGTTCTCGCGGCTTGGCGGTCCGGACGGTACGCTGTTTGCGCTGATTTTCGGAAACAACCACAATCGCGACAGCCTGATGCGCGCGGCCGCGCGCTATTCGCTGACGCGTCGTCAGTGCGACGTACTCGCCTTGATCCTCGAAGGCGACAGCGTCGGCGAGATCGCCGAAGCTCTCTGCATCACGGAAAACACCGTCCAAGGCTACGTCAAGTCGTTGCTCAGCAAGACGAAATCCCGGAATCGGCCCGCGATGGTCGCCAAGGTGCTGGACTGGAACCAGGTTCGAGCGATTCGCTCGGAGCGCGTCCACGATGTCGCCGCCGATTTTTCCAGAGGCCGCATCGCCTAAGGTTCGGATTTCTTAAGTCATGCCGAGCCGAGACTCGCGGAGGAAAGTTCGCCCGCACTTGGCCTGCAGGACGAGCGCTCTTAGCTGGGACGTCGCTTCGAAAATCTAAGATTCGAATTGCAAACGATTTGTGACGTGCACGCGTTTTCCTGAGAGAGGACGGTGGTATTCCGGACGTGAACGTTTTACATCTCGGGATTAATTTTGCTTTCTCGTTTACTGACAGAATGAGGCGAGATGCCCCGACCTAGCGACGTCTAGAGGAAAAGGCTGTAATGCACCAGGTTGTCGGCGATAGTATCTATCGCGGTATAGACCGCCGGAGATCACCGCGAGATGGTATGCAGCTTGTCGTCGTGATCGACGAGGGATATCGCGTAAAGTACTACTCGACCGGAAAAAACAACGCTAGCGACCTCGAAAGCGTTTTGGCAAAAGGCCGAGTACGCTTGCGCCCGGACATCGAGGCGATCGCTGCCGGGCTCGTCGCCGAGGCAGGGTCGGATCCGTCGGACGAGTCGCCGGTTGCCTTACTCGATTCCGATCGCATGGTTCGGCTCTCGAGGCTCGGCGGTTCCGAAGGGACGCTCTACGCGTTGATCTTCGGCACCAATCACAATCGACAAAGTCTCATGCGCGCCGCCGTCCGATATACGTTGACGCGGCGCCAATGCGAGGTCCTCGCGCTGATACTCGAGGGCGACAGCGTCGGCGAAATCGCCGAAGCACTCTGTATCGCCGAAAACACCGTGCAGGGCTACGTGAAGTCGCTGCTCAGTAAGACGAAGTCTCGCAATCGGCCCGCCATGGTCGCGAAGGTCTTGGATTGGCAACAGGCTCGAGGCGCGACATCGGAGCGGAGCGCCCTGACCGCGGCCGTTCGATTCTCCGGGGGCCGGACCGCCTGACATGGCAGGCCAGGTAAGGGAGCTGCGCTCGTCGGGATACCGCTCCGACGTCGACGGCCTCAGGGCGATCGCCGTGCTCCTGGTCGTGATCTTCCACTTGCACATCTTTCGCGCCGGAGGCCAACTGGTTTCGGGGGGCTACATCGGAGTCGACGTGTTCTTCGTCATCTCCGGCTATCTGCTCACCGGTATCATCGCGAAGGAAATTCAGGCATCGAAATTCTCCATCGCCGGCTTTTACGAGCGACGCGCGCGGCGGATTTTGCCGGCGCTGGTTGCGCTGCTGACGGCGACCACGATCGTCAGTCTGTTTTTCCTGTTTCCCGGCGAACTGCTGGCTTACGCGAAGTCGCTGATCGCTGCAACTTTCTCCTATTCGAATTTTTATTTCTGGTCGGTCTCGAGCTACTTCGATTCGCCGGACTCGAAGCCGCTCTTACACACCTGGTCCCTGGCCGTCGAAGAGCAGTTTTACGTCGTCTTGCCGATCCTGCTGGTGCTGCTCTCCAAGTTCGTGCCCCGCCTTCGATCGAGCGCGCTGCTCTTACTTTGCTGCGGCTCTTTTGCTTGGTCCGTTTGGGCCTCCGTCCACCAGCCCACGAGTGCGTTCTATTCGCCGCTGTCACGTGCGTGGGAACTGCTCCTGGGTTCTCTGCTGGCTTTGGACGCGATACCGGCATTCGAGGCTCGCTGGATGCGCGAAACGGCCGCAGCTGCCGGTCTCGTCATGATCGTTTTCGCCGCCTTCCGTTTGACGGATGCGACGGCATTCCCGGGCATCGCGGCGCTGCTGCCGTGCGGAGGCGCGTTCCTCATTCTTGCGGCGGGGAGAAACGGGGAGAGCACCGTCGGAAACGTCTTGGCTTGGCGGCCGCTCGCCTTCATCGGTCTCATCTCGTACTCGGTCTATTTGTGGCACTGGCCGCTCATCGTTTTTTCGAAGATGGGTTTGTTGCCGATCCCCACGCATGGTCTGTACGCCCCGGCCGTCCTGCTGCTGTCCCTCGCGCTCGGAGCTCTGTCGTGGCGCTTCATCGAGCAACCGTTCCGAAGCGGTCCCTTGCGTCGCATGCCGCGTCGACGAGTCTTCGTGGTCTCGGCATGCGGCTTGGCGAGTTGCGCCGCGTTTTCTTTGGTCATCACGATCATGCACGGCTTCGAATCGCGCTTCTCGAGCAGCGCCGTGCGGATCGCGGCGTACGCGACCGTGCCGGAGGAGAACGGCTTCGGAACGTGTTTCATTGCCTCCGGCTACACGTTCGACGACTACCGCAAGGAGCTATGCCTAAAGCAGGAGCCGGGAAAGCGCAACTATTTGTTGCTCGGCGACAGTCATTCGGCCGCCCTGCTGTACGGCATCTCGCGGGTCTTGCCGAATTCCCACATCATGCAGGCGAGTTCGGCCGGTTGTAACATCCGGATCGGAATGACCGAGCGCGACGATTGCAGCCGGATGGCGGCTTACGTATTCGGTGACTATTTAGAAACGCATCACGTCGATGCGCTCTTACTGACCGCACGCTGGCATCACGA
>Ga0116227_10006636_pt1 | contig 23295 bp, 18 predicted proteins | sample S1TSphgellanicum_FD_89693 | JGI IMG/M metagenome (GOLD analysis project Ga0116227, IMG submission 89693) | Host-associated microbial communities from peat moss isolated from Minnesota, USA - S1T2_Fb - Sphagnum magellanicum MG | ecosystem: Host-associated > Plants > Peat moss > Unclassified...
ATTGGGAAATGCAAAAAAATATTTTTTATTATTTTAAATATGATTTATAAAATTTTAAAGATAATGTGGGTTTTATCCCTACCCCCCCCCCCCCCCTTTTGAGTTAATAATAATGATTGGGTAATTGTTGGAAGACCAAAATGGACCACAAAATGATATATATATAAATTAAAATTACCAAAGAGGAGTAACCAACCCCTAGGCTCCATTACATAATGAAATTCAATCATCATATAGTGACTTTGTAATGGAAGATGATGCAAAGGAAATTGTGAAATGACTCAATAAATATATACAAAATTTCACAAATAGGTGATATAATCACAAAACACATAAAAACATATAGAATAATACCTAGCATACATAGTGTGCATGTCTTTCCTTCTCTTCTATAATATCATAGCCTAGGGTTAGTTTCCACATTGACAAATCGAATAATTATTTTTTTCAAAAAATGAATTTGTCATTAACTTTTGAAATTATATATTTTTCCATCATTTACTATAATATTGTGATATGAGTTCTGAAATTATTTTGAATGTAGCCTATGATAATCATGTTGATTTCAATATGTCAACTTCATATTTTCAAAAAAAATCATTTCACTATTTTGAGGATTATTTAATGATGGAACTAATTTAGGGTAAGGTATTTTCATCTCTTAAGTTAAAACTAATCAATTGTGTATGAACTTTTAAGAAAGGAACATGATTTATTTTGTATTACTTAAATGATTGTACGTTACATTTGCTACTCATTTGAAAAGTAGGGATACACATCTCATACGTTGATTCTTTATTACTAGAATGATAAAGTGACACCAAAAAAAATTAAGACTGATTATTAAGAAACATATAAATGCATTTTCATCATACTTAAACCCTCAAAAAAACAAACAAACTATAAACATATCAATAAACATTTTATAAAAGATAAACATAATGCCAAAAATGCATTACATGTACCTTTCATACATGCAACAATCCACAATGTAATCCTTGGTTTGTCAAATGGTCATCAAATGTGAAAGCATCACGTGATGCATTTTGAAATTGAAAAAATTGAAAAAAAATCAGAATATAGGATTTAACTTTGGCTCATAACACACACCTGCATCTACATATTCCTCTGAATCAAAACTAAATGGAAACCTTGTGAGTTCTTCCCAAGAATGTTGGGATGCATTGTAAACCACAAGTTGATGGAAAAATGAAATATAAATACACTTTTCATGTGCAACACAATTTGTCGTTGAACACTTCCACCAATCATCTGACCTATGATAAGGTTCTTTTGTTATTTTCACCCAATCATGTCCTATTTCTTTGAATTCAAAAATATCTATTATACGATCATGAATTTTTTCTCCATAGACACATTTTTGGACAACTACACAAAGATTACTCTTGAGAAAAACAATGTTGGGAGTTGCAACAATTTGCACATTATTGGACAAAGTTAGGTTTGGAAGCATCAAGATGTCATCCCTCCACATTGCATTTGCCACATCATATTTTAACACTACAAAAGGTGTTCGAGCATCAATAGGCAAAATGTGTGCTAACCAATAAATGATCCCATCACAAAAGATGCTTCGATGGGTAACATCATCTTCAACTTCAATAGAAGCATTGATTTTGCTAGTGAATGCCCAAGCACCTATTGATGAATCATACATTGTTCTCTTCCCATGATCAGATTCTTGATAGTGGAAAGTTTTGCCGGCAACAATTATTTTGTAATGTCTTGTGGAAGGGTCAACCACCATATGCACTGCAAATGTTTGCCAACATCTAACCAAGTTCTCAGGGCAAGGTAAGTTTTTCCAAACATTCAACATCGGATCCCAAACCACTAAACCATTAAACCCCGATTTCATGAAACATAAAAGCCCTCCATCTCCCGCAACTACTAACCTTGTTATGGATAAGTCTTGCAAAGGAACGATTGGCATCGAATGCCATTGTTGAGATGATATACTATAAGCTTTACATGTTTTATATCCTTTCACGGCAACACAAAAGGGGAAATATAAATCTTTTGATCGTTGTGTCAAAATCCATAGGTTTTGGAACCCCGGTGACAAGATAATTGCCTTCCATTTTTTGCAAATTACACAAGCATGATGAAGGTTTCTTAGAGATAACCATACCAATATTTTTTCTAACACTTCATCAGGTATTGTTGGCCATTGTGCATCCATAAAACCAACTTTTCCATCATCAATTTGATTGTTCACTTCATCATGAGAACCCCGCCAAAAGACTTTGCAATTCTTATGTTTGATGTTTGCACTCTTGGGATGAATGCTTGTTGAATCTTCAAAAACATCTAAAGATGGGGGATATATCAAAATATGTTCTAAAGACAATTGACTTCAATTTAAATGCTTGATTAATGTATTCCAAATTTAAAAAATTGCATGTTATTTCCTCTTTAAGCAAAATTGAATGTTTCTCCAACATTAGAACAAAAGAAATCACACTTGTTCAAAAGTATTTTTGCAAGTAGAATAGCATAAAATCTACACATTCTCTTGCAATCGACACAAAAAGGATGATAATTCATGAAAATTATTTTGAAATTACCCTCTTTGTTGTAGCAACACCAACAATTGTCCCATGGCAATATTTGATTGATTTTACAAATGATGGATCCCATATGATGAAAAAGTATAACTATATTACAATGAATAAGTTGTTGTGCCTATATGGTCTTTAGGGTTGTTGCACTTAGGCAATAAAACTAAAATTGCTACCAAGTTTTGCTGGCAAATTCCTTTGTCCAAGGGGTGCATGGGGTGAGAACCAGGCTAATATAATATCTGTCATTTATAATTTACTTGGTCTTAATTAATAGCATAAAAAATAATATTATCAGCCCTAGTTCCATTTGGGTGGATGTGAATTTTTGGGGGTTTAAATTCAAAGTTCATGTGCAACCAAACTTTTTGCATTTTTCTGATGAAGGACTCAACTCACTATGAAAGGAGAGATGTCTGAACCCCCCACCCTTGGATGATGCTTTCACAAGAGATGTCAACAATTCAAATATGTTAGTTGTAAGGTTCTCTTGGTATATGATAACATACACATATGTCATTTCCATCATGTGATGATGGGCATTATGGGCACAAGAGATGGAATTGGATCACATGGATGAAATTTCACAATATGGATTTCATTGCCAGCACAACAAACATTAATGACATGGGAAAAAAAACTCAAAATGTGGATGACATTGGATGGATGCAATTGATCATACAAATCTAGGTCACACCATATGGATGAAATCAACATCATGGATGAGATTGACCTAATGATGAAATTACATTTATGGATGGAACTTGACCATGGTCCAACAAAAGATTGTAATTGTTGTCAATTACATTGGTAAGAACTTGGTGGAAATGTGATAATTGATTTTTTAAATTACATAATTTTTGAATTTTTTTTTTGTCATAGTGGGGTAATCAAATTTCCACATCACAAGAGATTATTCACAATTGTGAATTGTAGACTAGACATCCACCAAAACAAATTACAATCAAGCACAAAGTTCTAAAAATAATCTAATACCGTAGTACCTTGGCCATTTCAACACATGTCCATCGAATAATTAATTAATTTTGAAACATTCATTTCAACAACTGGAATATTTCTAAATATCCACTATTTTCCTTCACAATATTTTTTGGAATTTGAAGAAATAATTTTTGAAAATTTCAACATTTCTGAAAATAATATAATTAGTGTAGAACTGGCCAAGGTACTAAGGTATGAACTATGGTAGTGTAGCAACACAAAGATGAAAGATAAGATGAAACTAAGTGATATGCAGTAAAATGAAGCATTCGTTGATTAAACAAAAAACCAACATCCTAAAGGAAAAAAATTACTCAAGATATGTTCTTTCATAGTCAATAATTTGGCACATTAGGGTAATTAGCTCATTTGGTAGAGCATTTCATTTACACAAGTGTCAATGGTTCACTCCATTATTATCCAATGGTTTTCATTACATATTTGCAACTGTAAACTAGATTTAACATATGAATAAATTCACTAATTTCATTAATTGTGATAAAACTTTAGGCAAAACAAAACAGAAAACGTTTTATTTTCTACCCAATTGGAATTCTCAAGATTTAAACTTTGAACATATTGAAGTTGGCAAGCAGACCCTTCCACTTGGTTACCATCATATAGTTAGAAGGTGATTAAGGCGTTCTAAAGATAATCCCTACTAACACATCCGCAAGCATCTACTTCCTTCCCATTCTTGTGATGAAATTTGATATGACCCAGGTTGAAATCTTTGCAACTGTCTGAAAGGAGAACTCCGGGTGGTGAGAAATATCCCAGACTTTGGGACCCATATGCTTCAAACACTGCAACAAATTTCCCAGACAGAATGTGCATCATCTGTGTCATTTCAGCGCAAGCCCATATCCAATTTTTTTGTCCACAGATTTAATCCACAGTGAAAAGACTTACTCCGCTATCACCCTAAAACCCCCTCTCCATGTGGACCCAATTCCTACTCAAACTCAATACGGAGCCACATATCCACTGCTTCATATGGTTAGATGACTGGAAAGCAAGTCCAGCCTATTGACTTTTTTGCAACAACTTTTGGACCATGATATGTTGCTGTGCTGCTGTTAAAAACTCAGAGTTCAAAATTGCATTGGAAACAAGGATGGTGGTGGTTGTTGTTGCTGCATTCACCTGCAGATCACACACCATATAAGAAGATTTTTTTTGTTCAGGTCCCTGAAGTCTTCAATTGAATGTCAATAACAGACATCCTTCAACTTTTGGAACATATCAACCTCTAAGAATTCTCTACAACAATCAGCCATGTTCCAAGCCCATGACACTCCAGTAAAAAGTCATGACAACCTATAAACAATAGCACATTTCCAGATGATGTGTGCAAATTACCCAAATACGGCCATTCATGCCAACCGCAATCTCAAAGGACAAGGATTTGCCAAGAGCTTCCAATACAGGACATGTCGGTTTACTAAGCAACCTGCCAGAAACATTCCCGTCCCATGTACAACAGATTTATGTGTTATGAGTTACATTGCAGTTGTATGTCTCAAGGTTGGCCTAACTGCCATCAGTACATCCACAAATTTCTCTATTTCTTTACTGCATGACATTTGTTGGTATTCCATATTTTCAGAACTACTTGCTGACCATGCAATTGACCTGCTCTCAAGCAGAAGAAATTCCTGATCATATTTGCAAAATGAGGCCCCATGCAGCAACAACATGATCGGCAGTAGCAGAAACTTACACTCGAGCAAGTCCAGTAGAGCACTCGAAGATGTAACCACCATTTAAAGGACCAAACCCTGCAGCTTTGCCACTGGCTACAGTGCACACAGATGACAAATGCTTTACAAAAAGTATCAGAAAACTGAAAAGCAAATCTTACTCAAATGCCATAAGAGAAGAAAAAAGAAAGAACATCCACTTTCCATGGGATTAGTCTCCTAACATAACTGAACATTAGTTAAAAAGTCAGTTCTTCACAGCACTTCAAAGTCCACACAAATTCTGGCAGGGATGGAAACACACCATCAGTACAACATAGCTCAGGGTCAATATCACGATGGGCCTTGACAACACGGGCATAAAGCGCTGCCCCAACCTGGCTCCAGATCCAAGTCCATTACAATAGCAATGTCTAAATGTCAGACAGCTACACCTGAGAAATCTTTTAGTCTCATAAGGACATCTGCATGGTTTCCTCAAAGCCTGCTGCTGTGAGCTTGAAACATGATATAACATATCCACCCACACAGCAATAGTTTTGGGATGCAGTTTGCTGGAAGATTCAGTTCATCTTAAGAACTCTATGACATGCTTTGCACAAGGAAAGCCACTGTTCAAACGACAGCTAACCTGCCTGCAGGTTAGGAGTGTTGCGACGAGTGGCCCCCTCAAAAGCCAACATTGGAAGTGATGCATAAGTAGGGCCACCGATATCTACCACAAACATCTGCCCCACAACAAACAATAGCATCACTCTGGAGCACAAAAACACAAAAGATATGTATCCACCACCACTCTCTCCAAGATCCCACCAACCAAAAATACTATTTGATGTAGCAAATTACAAAAATTTACTGTCAGAATAGCTTCTATAGCCCAAACTGCATTCACATTGTTTTGAGTGTTGGTACATTTTGTCACCAGTTAGTGCAAAGCTTCTGTTCCACAAAAAACTAGAAGGCCAGGGAAAGATCAGGAAGCCAACCTCAAAACGACGGTCCACCACAATGCCTAGCACAACATCCTCGGTATTTGGTATGTACTGAGATCCAAAAACTCTGTATCAGTTAACTAGTATATTGGAGAGCAATAAAGATTGAAACAAATGCCCTGTGGTTGCTCAGGGACTGCCCCACTTGGAGATCCCTAGCAGAATCAAGTTCTTCTATATACAAATGACTGCAATTGTGCATATGAAACTGTATAGGAGTGGCATCATTGCGATATACTATTGCTTGGAAACCACTCAAGCAAAGTGGTTTGTTGACACAAGCTCAAATCTGCCATGTCACAAAATGGACAGAAGGCAGGATACCCGTTTTTGCGATCCCTCGACCCAGTATTTATTGGGCTTCTTGAACTGAAGTCTGCCGACTTTTGTCATGGTGATATTGTCGCCATCCTGTAAGCACGAATCCACTCCTCCCACAAAATCACCCGTTGACCACATGAATCAAACATGGAATTTCAAACAGATTTGATGTCAATAAAACCTTCATACTTTCTCTCCTCCTGCAGTAAACAAGTCAGGCGCCATGTGGGGTGATCCTCAAGGGAAGAAGCATTTCAGGAGTGAAAGAAAGAGAGGCATATACCTGGCGCAGGCCACTGCCCAACCGCAGTACATTACTAGCTTTTGTCAAATCCAGCACTACGTCTCCTGGAGCCTGATGCCACAAAATTCCCAAGAGGACAAAATGTTCTTAAAATCAAAAGCAGGACACTCTTTTACAAATGAAAAAAAATTGCTTCAATGCATAATCACTGGTTTGGAGTTGCCACTTGCTTCTTTATTACAAGCAATTCAGCATCAACTCTTACAGAACAAACCTAAACACATTATGTGGTGGTGACATTACAGACTGGGGTTGGGAGCTTCAGCATTACAAGCAATTTGGCATCAACTATTACAAAAACCCCTTATAGACAATGCAGCAGTGACGTTACAGACTGGGGTTGAAGCTTTGGTATTACAAGCAATTCAGCATCAACTCTTACGAAAAACCTAAATACACAATGCAGCAGCAACATTGCAGACTGGAGTTGGCGCTTCAGTATTACATGCAATTCGGCATCAAAGCTAATGAAAAACCTAAATACACAATGCAGCAGCGACATTACAGACTGGGGTTGGAGCTTCAGTGTTACAAGCAATTCGGCATCAACTCTTAGGAAAAAACCTAAATATACAATGTAGCGGCGACATTACAGACTGGAGTTGAAGCTTCAGTATGACAAGCAATTCGGCTCTTCAACAAAAACCACGAGCAATTCGGCGCTTCAACAAAAACCACGGCAGCTAGCTAGCTTTCCGATTGAAATTCAAAGAATCAAGTGCAAAGAGGAGAAAGCAAACCATAATTCTGTTCACGAAGGGAGAACCAGCTCCAGGTACACTGCTCTCCACATCCATGGCCTCTTCCTTCTTCATAATCGCCTTATCGAGGATAGGAAAAAAAGGACTCAAAGGGAAAATAGCAAGTTCACGGTCAGAGCAAATTCCTCCAGAACATAAATAACAACCCCTTCTTCCTCGCCCATCATCATCCCAGCCAGAAATTATGGGTCTTCTCTTCAAGGGCGCAGGAGCACACAAAAGTCAGACGAGATCTTCAAACCCTAAAAAGCACACTACCTTGGTACACTGCGGGAAACCCTAAAATGTTGAATACGAAAAGAGAATCCGAAAAAAGAGTCTTCCATTTCTTTCCCATACCAGGGACGTTCGTATCCTTTACCCCTGCCTGCTAGGCTCTCATGGCCGTCCGATGCATCCATCATCCTTATTGATTGCGGAAAAGATGGCAGCAAAGCGGAAAGATATGTAAGACGGAGCGTAAAGATGACCATTGGAGAGCGTGCGCGTCCCTTGTCCCTTCGTCTTCCTCCCCGCGCAGCGTTTTCCCAATGCAGTGTCTTTGCGGTCTTTGCAGTGGCGGTGTGTGTTTTGGATCGCTTCCTTTGTTTTTTTGCGTGCATTTTTTGTCAAATCTTTGCGACTTTTGATTGATGAGACCAGGTGCAGCGTTCTCCATTTGACTGTTGGATCAGAGGCTTTGGATTTTATGCCTTTTTTGTGGCTTGCATTTGCAAACAGTGGTCTTGATTCCATCTGAAAGGGGGAGCGGTGGCAAGCGAGAATGTCGGGCACTTAGGGCGTGGACGTTGTTGCGACTGTGACGGTGTTCACATCGAAGAGGTAAGTAGTTGAAGCTTGCTTTGATTGCTGAAAAAATATTCTGAATTTCTGTGCTGTGCACGCTTCATTATTTGGAATTTTAGTTGCTATGGAAGAAGAAGATTGCAAGAACCTGGAAGAGGAAGAAGAATGCAAGAAACCTGGGAGGTAGAGGAAGAAGACTGCTCCAAGAATGAAATTTTTTCTGCGGTGCTCGGAGGAATGTCGGAAACATTCGCAATTTGAGCTGCAGCACGTTTGTTGCATCACTATACATGTCATTTTATTTTTTGGCATGCATCCCTAGCTACTAGCATGCAGGTCGGTCCTGCACTGGCGTCTCTAGCCCCTTGCTAATTTTAGGACAAAAGGTTCTCTGGAAACCTCTCGCTTTCAAAACCCTAAGCCCCAGCACTTTTGTGAAGCCTTGAAAGACAGGGGCTGAGATTTAAGAGTCACAGTGCCCATCCATTTGACTTTTCATTTGTAAGGTTGGAAGTGACAAGACAGAAAGAGGAAGAAATTAATCAAGTAGTAGTGAGTGAGCATTGGCAGTTCTAGTGCTTCTTCTTCCATAAATTGCAAGAAAGTTGGCATTTTCGAGTCCTCACTTTTTAGAGGAGCTGAAGATGGGGAAGTTGTGAATCATTCATGACAGGTGCAGGATATACTGACAGGTCTGGCACACTCTCTCTCTGTATCCTCACATTCATTGTAGATCTATCTGAATCTTCCGATGCTGCTTGCAAGGATGTCTGAGGATGCTTCATTGTTGGATTCATCTTCAAACACACTGTCTGCATCCACACGAAATAATCACCAGCAAAGGGGCAAGAAAAGACAGTGTGACTCCAATAGTGAGAATCATTCCATCCAGGGTGGTAGCATCCCTAAGGGATCATCTCAGGTTAAATTGAGCAATATGCCAGAAACACCAAACAAGCCAGCCAATCCAGTGGAAGAACTTGTCAAACCCTGTTCTGAAACAGGTATGGCAAAACAAAGCATGTATTACACAACTAGATGTTGTGTAGTACGTGTGTTCCTTTCTTTAGCTCTTGTGGGATACAATGTCTATTACTGTGAGGTGTGGGCCGCAGTCTGATTATGTTGAGATTGAGCATCATTGTCAACAAGTTGCTTTCCAGCTTTCCAAGAGATGTAGTAAAAACCTGTAGAGCCTTCACCTGAGGTGAAGGTATTAGAAACAGGAACAAGCATATGCAGCAGGCACAACTGATGGAGTAAGACATTTGTCGGGCCTGGTGCAGCTAGCCAGAAGAAGCCAGAGAAGATTATGCCTGATGCTGATGAGCCAGTGCCTTCTGTGAGAGGAGACAAGCCTGTTCCACGGCCCCTTGGGCCTATACATTCCTATCACTTAAAGCCTTGTGGCAAGGCACCATGTTACTGTGCCAGATGCAAAGGCCGACATGTGCGTCGCATGGATATTGTGCAAGAACACATGACAAAGTGGCCATCTAAAGTAGGTCCCATACAACATCATTGCTCATTGCTTGTACACTCTGTCTTTTCTGTCACTCAAGAACATTGCTTTCTGAGAATGCATTGTCAAACCTCCATTATGCCCTGCTCATAGTTTTGTGTTCTGTCTGTCTTGAAAAGAAAATTCAGTAACATGTGTATCTATTGTGAAGGTCCCACGGAGCATGTGTGGGTCAAAATCACAACATCATGAACTAGATTTGTCTCATCTTATCAAAGAGCTTGGATCTGAGATTTTGGTTTGTTTATCACCCCTCCATCCTTGCATGCCTTATCATACAGCAACATGCCTGCTTTGCATTGGGTTTTGGAACATTGTCATTTGTTAGTTCCCAACAACTACATCTCTCTCATGAATGTTGGGGTCTATGTGTGTTCATTCAGCTCTCTCGTGTTTCTGTTGAAGCTGAAAGAGATAGCAAAAGACAAAAAAGAACAGGGAAAGAACTTGTTGGTGATTCTGAATACTCCCAGTCAAGAGAGTCAAAGCCTAAAGACCTGGATATGAAGTCAAGGGAATCTGTAAGATCTATGGAAACAATCGATGGAGAGACAGAATTACTTGAGAGTCTTGTACAAGCAGCGCATGTACGTCTCCATGTCTTTCTCAGTCTCTCATATTGTATGAACTGGGTGTAGGGTGTATGGGTACAAGGTGGACATGAGCAATGTTGTAGTTGTTTGGTCCTTCTCTTGATAAATTTAGCACAGTACTCTCTGTTCATTGGCCCTTTGAGCTGCCCTGCATATCCCAATGGACAGATCTCAGATGTTATCACTTTGGTAACTAAACTGACAATGATGGTGCCATCATTTCATACCTTAGACAAATGCAGTGGTCTAGTAGCAGCTGGGCCAGGCATTACATCTTTGCTCACGTCAAGTGTATGGACTAACTGTTGCTTGTGGTGAGGAGCAAACTCTATACCTAGTGTCCTGTTCAAAACTGTCTTTGTGGCAGTTTTTGCCTGAGTTTTATGTTCATGTGCATGAAACCCCCTAACATAGCACCAATGGGGTTAGAAGAATGCAGGATCATCTTCATTACTAGCATAAAAATCCAATTGGTGGAAAGCCTATTTTCTCTATCTGACAAGTGCTCTAGTGGAGATTTCTTGGAATCTGAGTAGGCTCTTTTGTGGCAGGCGGAGGAAAAGCTTCACAAAGAGAAGAGGCTATTGCAAAGAGAAACAAAGAAGCTTGCTGATGAAAACAAAATTTTAGCTGTCCAATTAAAGGCAGCCATGAAAGTATACGACTCATCTCTTGTTTTAACCTCAATGCTGAACTTTCATTGCTGGTGATGGGAAATCTTTTCTAATATGCTCCCCCTCCCTCCCAACCTGTATAAGAACCCTGACCTTGCATATTGAGTATGTTGAATGTCTGACTGTTCTATTGCTTAGAAGATTTGAGTACAAATGAGCATTGTTGGTTTGGGCTTAGGAGATAGATGATCTCAATAATCAAGCAAAGAAGTGCATACAAGAGAAACTTGACATCAAGAAACAGTTGCGAGCCGATAATGCTTTGTTTCAGAGGGAGCTGGAAATTACCTTAAGAAATGAGCAGGCTGCACCTGCTAGAGATTGTGACAGCAGCTCACAGGTAGCGCCGAGATTTGAGTGTTCTATCTGTTTTGAGGAAGTGGAGGGTGGCTATTCCAGGAAAAAGGGGAAGAGGTCTGGTGGAGGGGAGTTGAAACAGCGAGCGTGCTTCAGACCATGCAACCATGCAGGTGCATGCACAGAGTGTGCAGTTGATATTTGGAATAAAACTAATAAGTGTCCGTTTTGTGAAACCAAACTTTCTGGAAAGCCAGCTGCAATCCATTTCTGACCAGGGACATTGGCAGATACACCATATGATCTGATTCTAGAATGGATATTGTGCATTAAATCCAAGCCCATATCCGAATGCACGAAGGTCCTTTGGTGAATATTCTTGGTGCTGGAAATGGCATTCTTGGGTGGAGTGTCTCTCACTTGGTTGTCTGTTACCTCCTTGAATATAATCTCTCTTCATGGTTTTGTACAGAGAAGCCTCCTACAAATTGGCAACTCACTTCAAATTCCAATCAATGTGGGAATTCATATCAATCAGGAATCTGAATTAAATTTGATTCCAATTGAATTGAATTGAATTGTACTCAATTCAAGGTGCATGCATTGTCATTCGATATTTCCATTCGAATGGAACTTAATTTTCACAAAATCAATTCAATTTTTTCACCAATTGATTGGTTGATCCTCATTTGTTGTGTGTAGTAGTGTCAAGCTCCACTAAGTAAGCAAAGTATGGAAGGCGTTTGGTAACTGCCAAGTAGGTAGATGCATGTGGATGGTAAGGACATTGCTAACCACCATGGTTAGCTATGGGATAGGAATACAATGAATAAGTGTTTTTTTCTGTTCATCCACCATCCCATCCCACATGTTGCACTATGGGTGATTGTCCATTCTGGCCCACAATCTTAACACTCCTAATCCACCCACTACTTGTTGGTGTGTGCTTCTTCCTTTATAACTACTTGTTTATCAAGTTCACTCTATACAAGAACATCAATTTGCAAACACAATTTTTCTCATTTTTGCATCAAAAGACTAACGCATGTTTTAGATACCTTAAAAAATGGTCACTCGAGAAGCCTCAACAAATTAGCCTAACGAAGCACTCATATTCATGAACATAGTTACTTCTTTCAAAAGCTAATAGGATACTTGGAAATTTGGTATTGTAAATTTCATGTATTTTCTTTTGGTATAATATTAGTAGGGAAATATATTCATCAATCAATGTTGAGACTCTTCTATAGATATTTAAATATATAATGAATATTGATCTTACAATCAATCAAGTGATAATTTGTTGATAATATCATTTAACAAACATGAGGGTGCATCAATTAATGAAAAAAAAGAGTAAATTTGTTAATCATATGATTTGGGCCTAGTGAGTTTTTGGGGCAAATTTTCACATCTTTTCAACTTGAAAAATATGATTTCAACACGTACCAATGATTTATAAAAAACATTTCCCTAATCAACCAAAATTCAAATTGACAAAAAAATAATTGTACAAAATACTTTTGTAAAAACATATTTTTACAAAAAAATTGAGCATGTAGCCAAAATGTAAAAGGATTCTTATTATTTCTAACGTTCACATTTGATATATAGTTAAATTTGGTTAAATCTCCTCTTGGATGATTGTTAGTATGGCTACTTCACAAAATTGAAAAAAAAACTAGTGTGGGGCAATTTTCAAAAGGATGGTGAATTTTTAGGTTGGTTTTCACCTTAAAAATTGTTGGGTATCACCATTGGTTATAGCAACCTAAGGTTAGGGGGTTAATATATGGTTTAAAGGTAGGTAGTAAGTTGTTAGACCATAATGTTTTTAGGGTTAGATTTAAGGTGGTGGTTGCAAGCTACAATGGCCAATTGCTGCTAATTGGGAAACATTCCAATTTCAAATCTTGTAAAAAGCTCCAAAGAAATTTTGGGTCACACTTGTGTACCTTGAATTTTTTAGCTTGCAAATTGTTAGTTTTTTTAATTAATGTTTGCTAGTAATTAACCTAACACAATGTGGTAAATAGGAACCCATTTTACGAACACATGCAAAAATTAAATGTCAACTTAAAGCTTGGTAGAAAAGATTTTTGAATGGTTGCAAATTGAATGATTGTTAATGTGATATCATAAGGAACCATGCACCTTAGTTTGCACACACTTTTGATGACTAGTTCCTCACTTAGTAGTTGGGTGATGATTTTTTGGTATCGCCTAACATATTCAAACCCACAAACCATTTGGAAGCCATCATGACCACTACTAATCATGAAGCTTCTTTTTTGGGTCCATTACATTACAAGTGCAAGAGTATCTAGGGAAATGTTTTTCTACTATGAGGTGGCCTACAAAATGTGGGGGAGATACCCATACTTTTGAGTCATATCATATATTGGAGGACAATCAATGAATAGTTAGAATTGTTATAAAATTTACATAAAGAAGGGGTGTTGTAAATTTGTATTTTGTAACATAAGGCAATGACCTCTCCAAGTAGCCGTGGGGCATGGTTAACAATCCATTTTCTTGACCAAAAATCATCTTGAAGTAAAGAAAAGGTATGCACTAGATCTTTGACCCTATCTATTGTCTACACTATCCATCTCTTGGATTCCATGTGTGTGTGAAGAAGAATATATATTGCACACCTCAAAGATATAGGGTTTTACAACATTGGGTAGTTGTAACTCTATCTCTCTTAAGTATTATAATGTGGAGTAAAAAAGGAATAAAAATTTGATTCATGATGAACTTTGTGGACTTGCCATATTATATTCAAAAATTTCATTACAAGGAGATGCTTGTGACTATAATGACCAAAATGTGTGGGGTTTTATGAGTTAGGGTTGTCAAGCTTTGGGTGAAGTTTGAATGATTACATGAGGGAAGTGTGAGGATAATCGCATGCTTCATACCTCCAATCAAGGCCAATGAATTGTTTGACATTGATGTATACAATTCGACAACATTGTGGCAACTTACATTGGATGCAAGGACTCCAACAACGATGCAAAGAAAGTAATGACATTTTGAAATGGATCACTATTGCCAAAAGATGTAGTTTTGGCATGTTTGTAGATATGAAAGAAGATAAAGTTTCCATTCCATGGTTGCATGCGATGTCCTTATGTTAAACAACAATGCAATGCAACATTTAAGAAAAACATTTATATCACCTCATCATGTGCTCATTCATTTGGTCAAGTAAACTAATACCTCTTCTTCTCATTCATTTTGGAACAAAATGAACTTATACAATCAATCACTTGAGTTGGATTTATGGGAAATCCTCCATTGTAGTATTGACCTAAACCCATATTTCATAAATGAAAGTTGAAGGCCAACTAAATAACATTAAGGAAACCATTTGCATAATCAATCTCAAAGAATAAATGCCCAATTTCATAGAAATTAACATCCCAGAAGTATGATGTTGACTACAACTGCCATACCTTATCAACATGCGGCATGTTTAGGTTGTGACATGTTGACAATAATCACAACATTCAAGTGGTGATGTTAACAGTAGTTACAACACCTTGCCACATGGCATGCCAAAGTCATGATCACAACATCAAAACATGGTTTTTTTTATAATGAAAATTTTTAATTAAAATCCAAACTTAGTCATGTATTCAAATGTGGACACTAGTTGTAGCCATTTATATGATTATATGACTATAATTATGATTACATGAATTATAATTATTTTCAAAAACATGATAGGTGTCATAAATTAAGCCATTTAGATTAACCTATGTAAGTTAATGTCGCAACCCCACTTTGAGGGAAGTGTGAGGTCGCCACTCACATTCTCGAAAATGGGACTTGGGAGTCCCCTGGGACTCTCAAAAACTCAGAACGTGATTTCATGGGTCAAAACACCTCGCATTGAGGTGTTTTTTGTAGCTTGGAAAGGTTTTGAAGTGTAGATGTCCAAAATGGCCTTGCATGAGCCATTTGGACATTTGCAGCACAAGTTATGGTCGAAAGAAAGGCCAGGAGTCAAACTGGCAGTTTGATTCCCGACCACTAAAAGTCGAGAATCGACCCAATTCTGGTGTGTGCAGGTGAAGTGCGACACACCGTTGGAAAGCTCTCAACGAAAGCTACAAGTTTGCTTTAGACCTTGTCCCAATCGGAGGTCAAAGTGAGAAGTTATGAATGCCCAAAGTCTTGGGAATCCAAACTGGGATAGTTTCAGGACTCCACTTTGGGAATCCCAGGAAAAAGTGCCATTTGGATGCAAGTGTGACAGAGAGACACAAATAATTCTATATGGGGGAAGGTGGTGGCTTCCCTCGAGTCCGGGCCGTGGTGAGTCAAGTGAGTTCAATGTTGTTCGTGGCTTGTCCTAGCACCAAGGGTGCTCCAGAATGTGAATTAACCAACTTGTTGGTTGGTTTTTATGCAAGTTCGAATAAGTGAATAGCTTGTCACTTCTTCCTAATCCCATCCCGGAGCTCCAGCACGCCCCTCTACCCCTTCTAGTGCTGGGAGCATGCCCCGAGTCCCCCACAATTCCGCAACTTGAATAACTTGGCTTCAATTTGGGGCTAACTAGGGACTTGGGAGCGCGTCAGTTAACATAATAGCCTAACATAAGAAGGCTTAGGTTAGTTTATATATGTTTAAAATAGGCCTAGGTTGACCTAGGTTTGAATAAGTCAACTTAGGATAACTTACATGAGTTAAAATAACCTTGGTTAACCAAAGGTAATTTAGGTTACTTAAAATTAACCCAAAATTAATCTTGATTAATTTTAATTTAGCATAGGTTTAACAAAAGTATAATTAAATTTTAACCAAGTTTTGATTTAACCAAGGTTAAACCAAAGTTTAGTAAAGGTTTAAATAAGTTTTTAATTTGGCAAGGGTTTAACCAAATTTAGTTTTGCAAAGGTTTAACAAAGGTTTAACTAAGTTTTATTTAAACCAAGGTTTAATCAAATTTACATCAAAGTTTGGTTTTAAAAAATTTAGCTAGTTGAAATCTTCATCATGAAATCCATGGTGAACCACAAGAAGGCCAATGACCTATTATCCATAAGGGAATAGTCCTGAAATGATCAAGGCAATTTGTTGGTGTTGTTGCCTTGAACACCAACAAGGCATTTGAAGCCATATGAAAGATCATTTATTCCCACCATATGGATTGGGATGAGAAGCTACCTATAACCCTTTGGGCTTATTAAAACTCTTACAAGGCAAACACCAAACACAACTTAAAATTTAAAATTTTATCCTATCAAATGAAATGTGGATTCAACTATAGTTAGTTGGTTGTGATAATTGCATGAATGGAGGATCTTTACCTATTAGAAGAATGGAGCGAGGAGGTGAGGCTCAACAATGAGGGGATCCAAGGGCAAAAACAAGTATGGCATGACAAACATGGAAAGACCAAACATTTTGTCAAAGGCCAATATGTGGTACCCCAAGGAAGTGAAGATTAAACTTGGAAAATTCAAATTATTGTGGAAGGGGTTGTACACAACAAAGGAAAATATTAGGGAATAACACAATCTTATTTGGGAGCTTGGATGAAAAGGAGACTATACTTGTAAATGCCCACAAGTTCAAATCATATCTAACATGGGGAAATAATGATGGACCAACAACCTAGGATAATGAAGGGGGAAAAAAGTTGGAGAAGGATCCAATAAGATTTCTTTGCAAGGGTTTGACTTTGGAAACAACAAACTACCTAGTTGGAAATATTTCATTTACCATCAAAGGAAAATGTTTTGCCATAATTTCCATGTAGGCCATAAGAAAAAAAAAAAGCAGATATGGGTTTCAAACATGCCAACTTGGAGGTTATTCATGAGGAGGAAAACATCAAAGGTAGAAATGGAGGATGACATGAAGGGACTCAATTAGCTGGGGTTTTATGTAAGAAAGATAAGTAGTGAAAGGAAAAAATTTAGGAGGAAAGGTTGAAAGCCCTTGGACACTTTTGGGTTTTCTTTTCTAGCATGAGGTGTATGTATGTTTGGAAGAACCTAGGATGCTTTATCAAGTGGGTGCTTTAAGAAGTGACAAGAATTTTCATTGGGAATTGAAGAAATAATATGGACAAAGGAGAATGAAATTGGTAACCTATATCAAGAGATGATAGGAGTATAGGCATAGATTGGAGACTTGGACCATTTGCAAACTTGTGTAACCTTCCATTGTGTAGTGAACTAGGTTATTCATTTGCATATGCTTTTCTATTCTAACTAATTACGTACATGTGTTTGGTGATTATGTATTGGGGTAAGGAGATGGGTGTTGTCTTGAGATAATATTCCTTGGTTAACAAGTAACCATTCATGTTAAAAGGGGTGGGGAGAAGGGGATTTATGAATGAGAGAAAAGAACCAAAACTTACAAGGATAAGGAAGAAAAAAAAAAGGATAAATATATATATATATATATATATATATATATAAGAAAACATAAACAAAAGAGGGTGTGATCAAACTTTAAGTTATGATTGTTAGTTTGTGTGTGAGGAACCATAGTTGTAGTTGGGTAAGAAAGATCCCCTAACCCAACTCATCCATTGGCTTCATGGGATTGTTAATTTATGCAAGCCATAGATAGGGAGTTAAAGTGGAGGAAAGGACTTCCCAAATAAGGTTGTTGTCCATGCTAGCAATAAGGAAGAGGGCATCAAGGTTTTTTAAATGGTTGTGCCATTGGGAAAACGTTGAAGTTATCACAAATAAGGGAATTATTTCAACCCATAGTGGATGGGACAACAAGTTGGAAAAATTAAGACTAAGTTTTTGCAAAGTCAACCATTTAAATGTTATTTGGGTAGTGGAACAATAACATAATTTGAATTTTGAGGAAATCTTTTTGTGTGTTAAATTAATGTTTATTAGATGTTTTCTTCATGTGAAGTTTGTTGGTTGTTACATGCACATGAAGTTCCAATTAGTTGTTTGTTAGATTTGTGTGAATTTTCTTCCACAATATTTTTTTTCTCCTAAGTTTTTTTCAACACTATTGTCTATTTTCTCGATGGTGCTCATTCTTTCTTAGACGATTTTTTTTCTTTCTCAATGATTCTCTTTCTCCCTTGGTGGAACTCCTTCCTTCTTGGCACTATTCTTTTTTTGGGGTGTTGTTCCGTCCATCTCTACATGTTGTTCCATCCTTCTTTGTGCACTTCTCCTCCAAGTACATGTATTACCTCCTTCAATTTGTTGTTGTTTTTTATTTTTTTGGTGTTATTCCCTCTCTTCGAATATTACCCACTTTTTTTTTCCTTGTGTAGGTTGCAAATCTAAGCTCCAAGCAAGTTTCACATCCTTGAATTCTAGTCTTTCATAATTAATTTTTTCTTCCTTTCATTTTTATCATTTTTTGGTTTTTTTAAATTAAAAAAAATTGTGTTCTTTGTATTCACAAGGAACATAAAAAAAATTTGTGTGTTTTAGGGGTTCATTCATTCGGTTTTTAACTTAAAAAACAAACTTTGAGTTTTTCCCCCCTTTCTTATGTTTTTAATAATAATAATAATAATAATAATAATAAATTATTATTATTATTATTAAAATTTCTTTTTTGCTTACCTCAATTTCGTTTTATGTTTTAGTTATGTAATAAGTAAAAATTTGAACTTTCATTTTTCTAAATATTTAAAATTTTATTCTTTTTTTTGTTATATTGAATTTTAAAAAACTTGTTGATTATTATTATTATTATTATTATTATTATTATCATTATTATCTCATATAATATTTTAAAAATGTTTTGTTGTTTTTTTGTAGGACTTGTGAGAAACATCTTTTTTGAATATTTTAAATTCTTCTTATTCCATTACATTTTCATATTATTACCCAAAAAGGGGAAAATGAACATGAATGAGATTTCTTTATTTGTATTTTCTTGTATATATTGTGCTCCTCCTCTTTAAAGATTGGTATTATTGTGACATCTTCTTATGTTTGAGTTTTTCCACCCTTTATTAGTTAACATTTTTTGTGGAGAGATGGAATGATCCAAACAAAATGAAAATAGAAAACAAGATTTTTTGGGAAATATTTATGAATGAAATAGATATGGAAGAGAATATAATTCAAGACTTTGAAAAAATTAAAAACTATAAATAAAACACAATGGAGCACTAAATGAAGAAATATGAATGAATTGTTTTTGGACATTGTGCATGCCTAAAAGAAGGAATGGAAACCTCATAATATAAATGCACTTTGTTGGGCATTTTATTGTGTGAAAGATAATGCAAAAGTAAATGATCAAAATTTTCAAATCATGAGATGTCACATTTGTTACAAAAATTTAGTTCATATTTCAAATTCAAAAACACAAATAATGAAAGGTGTAATAAATTATAATAATAATGGAATTAAAAAATTGAAAAAATGTAGATGTAGATCATTCAAAATTGTCCAAAATTTTGAAGAGGAAATGAACAATTCATTGAAGGTAAATGTGGAAAGCAACCTACCAAAATAGGCCTAATTTGTTTGGTTCCTTAGTATCAAATTTTTTATTGCAAAAAAGATTTTCAAAAAAGATGATTTGCAAAAATAATAATTTGTGGAAGACCTTGGCTTCTTAATTGTAAAACCATTTACCTTTATAGTTTGTGGAAAGTGCATGGTTGAAACGTTTGGTTTTACATCTATGTCCCCAAGTGGTCTAATTTCCTTCAAGAAAAGTTTTTTTATAAAAAATGTTATCAAACTTGGTGGAAAAAACAAACAAAAGTATGACAATATGTGTTACCTATGTTAGTAGAATGTAAATTCACAACAATAAATGTTGATTTGTGAATGTCTAAGGGAACACATGATGTTTTTTCCCTTCTTATTAATTTATTGGTAATTTACTGGGAGCCAAAGAATATTATAATTATTGAACTTTTTGAAGTTGCTAAAACTATTAAACATGCTTTGATAATAACTTAATTAACTTTTTTTTATCAATATAACAAATCAGATTTTTTTTGCATATGTGAAAAATGAAGGTTCTAATTTTAATGTCATGACTTTTGCATTAAAGTCTATTGTGAAGCAATGGGTTTTGAGAAAAGTTTTCAAGGGGCTTGCTTTGGCCATACATTTTCCAAAGTTTTTTAGTATGCCATGACAAATGACAAAATGTGCAAAGGATTGAAATATGTGTTCATAAAATCTATTCAAATTATATTTGCATAAGTGCATTATTTGGCCAAAAAAAATGATAAAAAAAGGTAGGAGTGAAATAAAACATGTGTTGATTTTACTACCTTGGTTTAAAAGGATGGCTTTTTTTGGTTTAAAAATATGGTAAAAAGAAGTAAAAGTGAAATAAGGCATGTGTTGGTAATATTACCTTTTTAAAAAGGAATATATATTTTGAAAGTAGTATTAAGTATTTGACCAATTTAAAAATTTAAAAATTCCTTTTTTCACTTGTTCAACTATTGTTAAGTGGTTCAATGAATATTACATTGAGTTTTGATTATTTTCATATTTGCTAATAATGTCATCATGTTCCAAGAGGTTTTATAATTATGAAAGGTTACGCTTTTTTATTATATAATAGGCATATTTCATAAATTATTGTGAATATCCTTTCCCCTATTATTATTACTTCCGTTATGAATCATCCCATGGTCATTGACTATTTAGTGATGCATTGCAAGTTATTGTAACCATGAACTTGAAATTCAAAGAACAATTTGAAAATGAACCTTTTGCAAAGAGCCTAATGGAAGAAGATTTTATTGTTGTTCTTAAATTAACTTTGCTTACATGTAAAATAAAATAAAAATCCATGTGGTCTTGGAATCTTTCCTTTTGTTCTTAAAAAAATATGGAAAACAAAGATCCCATAACATGTGATCTTTGATGTTGAACCTTAGGTTTAAAAGCCTATGTTTCGTCTTTTCATTCATTGGACATGAGCAAAATGTTGCTACTACTATTGAGAATTATAATTAAACAAATTTGTTCCTTATGATTTTGAAATATTATCATTTCTTACACACATTGAGAAAACATGAATATTTGTCAAATCAAGTGAATGATGAGGATTGTGGTCCAAACACGTTTAAAATGAATGTTGAAATCAATAAATTAACAAAGGAGCTTGTGAACGTGGAGTTACAAAAATTCTCATGTTATCAAATGGATGTGAAGGAGGAGACATGAAATAATGTTTGTTAAATGCAAAATTAGAATGTTAAACAACTTAGACTTGGGTCATTCTTCCTCTTCTTCTAGAGAGTATCCAAGAGAATGTTACAAATGGTAATTCCTCAAACTTTCATTTTTTCCTTCAATAACCCCCTGTTGAAGAAGAATCTAGATTTAGTCTACCTTGGTTCATAGGGGATGGATATGATGAGAAATTTAGGAGGTTACCTAGATTTGTCCATGGTTTGTCCATCCATACTTCTTTTTCTTATCACTTTTACTTGCAACCCCCTTTATTTCCATTCTCCAAATAGCAAGTAAGACAACAACATTATACCAACCTTATTTAGTCCCAACCTACCACTAAGGGTAATGGTGATCTACCAAGTTAGTTCCTTCTATTATTATTGCCTTGGTGAACCACTAGTAACCTCACCACATCTTTTTGCTCCCTTTTCACTTCCTATCCTTTATAACCCCTTTCATCCTTACTTATTAAACAATAACCCTTATTTGAATTGGAAACCTTCATACATTGGAATTATTTATATTTTCCATTTTTAAAAACTATAATGCCACATTCAAGATTGAGATGTTTAACCATTCACATTGATAACGTGTTAAAATTATTTATGTTCCAATAAGATACATGAAATTCTTCTTCGTGCTTTCCTAATATCTCTTTATACTATTTTATCATTAAAAAAAACCCCTCCTTAATAGTAGAATATGCTAGATTTTAAATATGCTAAAGAAAACACACAACCCTTTCATAACCTCCCATTTCTATGTCCTAAGTCAATCCAATCCTTCTAGAACCCTAAAACAACCTTTGTTCCCTTACAAATCATCTGCATTCTCCTTTTGTACCCACTCCTTACCTTCCCCCATTCTTGCACTCCCTTTGTTCATTGCTTCCTCTTGCCAATAGTGGATTTTCTCATTGAAAATAGTCCTTGAGCAACCACCACCACCTCCCTTGCCTCCCACTCATACTTCCACCTCCTCTTTTCCTATATCCTTCCTTGAGTTCACTCTAAAGGCCTCATTCTTCATGAGTGAGTGGGCACCGTCCACTTGCTTGTTGATGATGTACTTAATCCTCCCACGTCCTACAAGTTCTCACATAATGCTCCTACCTCCACCCCAAATTCAAGAATATTTCTACATCTTTAGATCCAAATGAGGTCAACAAAAAAGAGTTGACGAAAAAGCCACAACGCTTCCTAACCCTTTAATTTAGACCTAAGAAAAAATTCTAGGAATTGATATTCTCCAACATTTGTCCCCCTTTACCCAATAGGTCAACTAGCCTAGGGCATGTTAAGGTGACCTCTATCAATGTTGGGTTAAATAACCCCTTCCTCCCATCCTATCTAGGCCATCATCCCTTAGAATCCAAAGTAGTTAAGATTTTGTTCTAACCCCTTTTAAATCATGATCCCCTTCCCTTGCCCCAAAGCTCATATATCTCACCTAAACCCCCAAATGAATCATCCTTAAAAAAAAAGTGGGGGTGGGCGGGGGGGGGGGGGGGGGAAAAAATTCTTACAAAAATTTGTCCTCTTTTTATTTTTTTTCCGCAAAACACATTTTTGTATTTTTTGGTC
>Ga0116227_10006637_pt1 | contig 23292 bp, 13 predicted proteins | sample S1TSphgellanicum_FD_89693 | JGI IMG/M metagenome (GOLD analysis project Ga0116227, IMG submission 89693) | Host-associated microbial communities from peat moss isolated from Minnesota, USA - S1T2_Fb - Sphagnum magellanicum MG | ecosystem: Host-associated > Plants > Peat moss > Unclassified...
ATTCTAAATCACAACAAACAACAACAACCACCCACTCACATTCAGAGGAGCAAGTGAAGAACCCATCATCTCAGATGCATGAGATCATGTACTTGGATGTAGATCTTCAAAGGGAAGCTACTATAGCAACAAAGGAGGAAATCTCTCCAACACTTGCAGAGGAGAAGCATGCCATCACACTCCAACGATGATATTCATTGCATGTAAGTGTGAGCATAGGATTTTTTCTTTTACTGTTAAGTTGATGTTTGAAACCGCTAAATAACTAGGTTGTGAACTCCTATGCAAATAGATAATTAATGTTAATGATAATTTAGTAACTTTGTGTTAGTGATTAGTTAGTAATTTGATGAGAGTGGTGTTAGGGGTTAACATATTTGTGAACTTAAACACTAGGTGTGAATGGGCCATAATGGTCACTAAAGAAAGACATTGGAATCGATTCATAGATTTTCTTAAGTTTCAGCAAGAGAAGACCAACAAAAACAGGAACAAACCTCATTTCCAACTTATCAACAAAAATTATAACCAGCTATTATTACTGAGAGGCTCCAATAGCCTTTTACACTTGTTTTTCAACAGCTTCAAGGTAATCCACTTCATCTCTCCATGAAGGCCCACTAATTGCTTTCCTTTGCTTTTTTAAGTTGATTATTGTAGCACCTTTTCAAGTTCTAGTGTCAAATAATTTTATTTTTTAAAAAATCCACTTTGATAGTAAAAAATATATTTAAGTAAATTCAACAATAATTATAAGTAGTTTTTTTGGCAAGTTCTTTTGATTATAAAGGTCTAACATAATGAGAATTTTTACAACAATTTTTACTTCTCCTTTTTGCAAAATTATGTGATTTGGAGGAATGTTGTGAGCTATGGATATCTACTTTGCAATGTTGGAAATTGGCATGAAGCAAGAAACTCGGTTCTTGCTAATTTTTTAAAAAAAATTCTTTGTAATTTTTTTAGATTTTGACATTTCAAAAAATTATTTAGTTATCACTGAACTTGAAAAGGTATTATGATATATGGTTGAAGATAGCATAGTGCCTTCCAACTCACAAAAGGCACCTTTTTCACATTCTTTCTTTTTCCCCTTTCCTCTTTCTAATTTCCATTGCTAAACATACAAAAATCAATGTTTCTTTACCTAAGGGAAGGGTCTATTTTGAAATCCTTCTAGGATTTTTGATAACATGTAGTTGACATGCCGCCTCATGGTAAGCACTTCAAACACTAGAAGGGCCTAAAAATATAGGCTTTTCATACAATAGCCTATAATTCAAATTTTCTACACCTTCTAATTGGTCCTCCTCTCATCATTCATGATGCATAATCATTCCCTATTTTTTCCCTTATGTAAATCATCCACACAAATAAAGTTTATAATTTTTCATCCATTGATATTAGGGTTATGTGTTTTTTCATCCATGTTTACAAGTCGGTTACAAGATTTTTCATTCATAAACAAGAAGGCTACAACATCACTTTCAAATCTTTACATTGTGAATTTTGTTTAGTAACCATCTCAAGGTGCATGAACATCAAAACTCATCATGACCTAATCAAAATGCTTTCACAAGCTACCTAGTCTTGTATCTTCTTCTTGTTACTAGGTTTAAAAGAAAATTATAATCTAAATATAAATTGTCACTAATGTGACTTGAGGAGGCAAAAAATTGGTATCAAAGCACAAAGTGGGCACCTTTGATCCATGTCTCAATCCACTAATAAAAATCATGTCACTTGCAACTAGTCATTTGCAACTATCATTTGTGACTATAATAGTCACAAACGACAATTTTAATTATAAATAATTAGTTGCAAACGACATGATTTCTACTAGTGATCATATTTCAATATCATGGCCAAGGACACCAAAAGGGAAACACTAGTGTTGGGCATATATGTGTTTTTATCACATATCAATATATGGGATATACTTCAAAATTTTAATGTTGATATCCAATAGTATGTCAATATCCATTCACACACTAGTGCTTTCTAATTTTCTAGCTGAAGTAAAGTAATTTTAGTTTCATATTTGTTGGCTAGATGTAGAAGTGTTTGTTCAACTAAGGTAGTTTGGGAATTTTAGTGTTTTAGTGATGTACATACACAAAATTTACTTTTTATTAATATTCTAAAGTTAATAAGTTTTATTTTACTCAAATTGATTGCAATACATATAACTATTTAAAAAATCACAAATTGAGTATGTGAATCACAAAAATATATTGAAAAAATTACAACCAAACATTTTTCAATAGTTACCAAACATTAGAAAAAAATTTTAAAATCAAAATTGTCTTTTAGCATGAACCTCTGTGATTTAACACTAAAAGTTTTGAGACTTTAAAGGGTGTTGATGTTGGGCTCTCAAGAAAATATTTCAAATTCATGACCCTTTAGCCCAAATATATAAAACTTGTACAAATAACATGAACCTCTATAAAATATTCATAGGCTCATAACATAGTTTTGATTAGTTGGGTGTGTTGGCCATGGATTGTTTCCAGGAGGTTGTTGCAAGCTATTTAGATGTGTGCTGTGTGTAACATGTAATTGTGATCATTTCACCGGCCCTTTGGCCTTATGTGGCTTCATACTATTTTAATTGGGTTCCTATTCATGCCATGTGTCTAGTTCATGCCCTCTGGTGACTATTAATCCTATATTTGCTTCATTTGTTTCATTAACCACAACATCATGTATATGATTTTAATTATCATTTATTACTTCGATATGAAGGTTTTATTAACTGTTTGTCTCACAATCACTACATATTTGTTCAAGATTGTTCAAGTTTAGCCATAATTTTATTCTAATTTTTCATAAATAAATATTTCCTTCTGTGATCTCATATTTTGAAAAAATATTCATTTTCACACCTCTATTGAACTACAATTCAATGTAAAGAATAGGATTTGCTTTTTCTTTCAATTTTTTCTTTCCAAATTGTAGTCCTCCACATCATCCTTGGAAATGTTTACATTTTGTCTCATTATAGAAAGATTTTCTTTGTTAATCTTCGCATTTGCCCATCACCATATTGCCTATTCCACTGTTTTGTCAATTATTTTCTTCCATTCTATTCCCCATGTTCTCATCTTGAGCAAATGCCTAAGGGGGTATAGCTTGTTATTATCTCTTGAATATTCCATGAACGTTTTGTCATCTTGCAAATTCTTTATAATATGCTTGAAATTAGCGTGTATTCAATCATAGATTCCATGGTGTTTGGTGTTGTAGTTGATGACAATTTTTATTTTTTTTTGCCATTGGAATAGAGAGGTTTTACAATCGTAAACATGTGGTTGAATAATGCAAATTGAGGTATTTTGCATGCAAATTAATAGTAAAATGAAAAAAAAATGCAATTTCATTATGCAAATTGCTAAGGGGTTGAGAGAGCGAATGAAAATTTAAAAAAGTTTAAAGTGGTAAGCTGTTTTAGAGTACTTGATATTGTCTCAATTCCTAATGGTTGCATACCTCTCTGTGGTGGACATGTACTATTTGAATTGGCACATACCCTTTGGGGGATCAACATGTTTATGTGCCTTTGAATTTGATGTAATTTCCAATTTTATATGGTTTGGATGCTACAAAGTTGGAATATGAAATATTAGTTCAAGTATAACTTGAGCATTTCATGTGACGGATTGTTCACAATAAACCAACATAAAATGTCTTTTAACATGAGGCTCTATGATTCAACACTAAAAGTTCTAGAACTTTAAATGGTGTTGATGTTTGGGCTCCCAAGAAAATACTTCAAATTCGTATCCCTTTGGCCCAAATATATAAAACTTGTACAAAACAATTTTGAACAAAATATTTGGGTTTAAATAATTTGCATTTAAGAAGATTTAAATTCACATATGGGGAACACCACATTGAAATCAATATCATATTCTCCTTTTCATTTGTTGGTGCTTGTCATAAGTACATTGTTACAAAAAGCACTTTCACAATCTTGAAACCTACCTTGTTTGGGTTGATAAGGGGAAAGCTAATTGTAGCCCATTGAAGTACTGTAGACTTGGAGTGAATGCCTAGTCTTTAAATTTTTGGTCATAAACATGTGCTATCCAAGCATTTTAAACAAATAACATTTTTCATCTAGTTTTCATCTAAAAAATTCATTTATTTTTCATCCATCTATATACACTGATAGAATATTTTTCCACATCAACAAAGATTTTGTCCAATGTGGCATAAAATATTCTTAGCAAATTCCATCCACGTCATCAAAAGATGTTTAAAAGTAATCCATCCTATTCATAGGTTCATGCTCACAAGCTCAGGCTCACAGGTTCACAATATAGCATCCACAGTATGGCAAAATGTTGTCGGTAAGTTGGTGTAACTGTTGATTTCCTCTCCACACTACACATTGAATGTGCATAACAATGAATTGTGTACCTATGCTATCTTTGTTGTTTTTTCATATCATAATTTTTTCTTAATTGTAGATTGAACTAGGAATTACAAACCATGCACTATTATCATGGTTTGGATAAATAAGTTGAGGGTTTGTAATTTGGATATAGGATATGCTAGCAACAAAAACATGAACAATTGATTGAATTATGATGCTTTTGTTGGAGAGAATTGGCCAAGGCCCACTAGCCTTGCATTGATTAATGGTTTAGCAACAAGGGCACCGACAAGTGTGAAGTATGCTAGTATGTTGCAAGTCATTATAAATCACACCATTCTACTAAGCAATGTACTTCTCTTGGCATGTGGATATAGTTACCAACTCAAGTCACAATTGTTTTTTACCTAAATAAGGTAGCAACAACATGTGTTAACTATTAGATCACATTGATGAATGTAATTAATGTTGTCCAAAAGCCATAGTGAGTGCCATTTAACACACATTATATTTGATCCAAATTGAAGGTCCTCAGTTGTTTAGACATGTAACATGAAAGGATAGGAAAACACTTTAATGTGAACTAAGCATGAACTGAGTGACTTTTCAAGTTGTAGGGTTATAGCCTCTAATGGCATTGAATAGATGTGCATGTAAATCTTTTGGTTACATCAAATTGTCACTTGTTTTTAACTAACTAGTTGAAAATCTATCTAGAAAAGAACAAAGTTATCTAATGGAATGAAATCTAGAAAAACAAGAACCTTTTCGAGTTGGTAGAGTGATTTTTCCTAAATAAAATGCCAAAGTTTGCTTAATTAGATTGATATATCAAAGATGTAACAAGTAGGGTGTTATGTGGTAGGTGCATTGGTTGTCTTAGGCTTGGGTACTTCTACACATCTCATTTTAGATTGTTGGCATGAGAGGGTTGTTCAACAAAATATTCAACAAATGGAAAATATGCCAATGTTTGTTTGGCCCATAAGTGTTGTTTTTCATCTCAGGAATGTTGTCGCAATAAGTGGACAAGTGTATGGATTTAGAGTGTAGTGATTCTATTAGATTAGATGTTTAAGTGTTTTGAACATTGTATGAAAATGTTTATTTTTTCCTAATAGTATGTCTTTATTATGATGCAAGAACAATGATTGTTTGAATGTTCAAATTTGGTAAGGGCAATCATGGCTTTGGAGTTTCAGTGATTCATGTTGTAATTTTCTTTAGTTATTGGAATCAATCTTGATTGTTTTATCAATGGAAGATAAGTGGAAGACCCTTTTGGATTAATCTATTGAAGTTATAAATCATCAAAGTTACAAGGATTGTGTTATTCAAACAAATCTTGTGTAGTTGTTATGTGAAGAATTATATGGTTGCATCTATGTTGGTCATGTTATGTTATGTACACTTATATACCAATTCACTTTCTTTTCATTGATCCAACACCTACACCAAGTCAAGTCTAGCTAAAAATATGATCATTTATGCACAACTACAACAATTGATAATTATCATTAGGATAGTCTATAGTAGCTACTCAAATGAAATTCTTATAAATTGTTTGTAATAGCTATTTAGAATGAAATTCTTATGCAACAAAAAGTAGAATCCCATGTGCTCCAAAATAAACAATAAAAAACTATTCAACATCAAATGCCAAGCAATATCTTCATTCAAAATTAAGAATTACACAGTTGTGATTTTTAGTTGAAACAATTTCACTATCTTCCTCTTTAATATTATTGTGTTCTTACAACATTCATCTAGTTTCTTGATTGACCTTCAATTAGGTCAATTAGCTAGTTATGCACCTTCCAAACTTGCTTGAATAACTTCAAGCATCTTTCTAACAAATGATAAATTGAGTTACTTTCTTTCACCTTATGATGAGCTAGTAACATAGGGAACTTGCATGCTAGGACCAAATTAACATCCACAAATGCCATTCTAGAATCAACTAAGTATATATAACTAAGGTACGTCCCCACTTTTGGTAATAAATATTAGCAATGACCTTATCACCAGCTTCAAATGAACAACCCCAATCACATGTGAAAGCCTCTTGGACAACATGTTTACTACATTGACATTACAAAATATAAAAGTTATAACCTTCATTGTTACTTTCTTCAATATCAATAGCAAAATTATCACCAATTTGGAAAATATCTCCCATTTGTTCTCCATTTATTGGGCCATCTAAGCCTGCTTCTACATCTTCTTCAATATGGTCATGCACAAAGTGCGTATCTTTAGGTTGTAACTTAACAAGCCTCCATTAAGGAACGTGGCTTTGATTTGTGCAATTTTGCCAATCCTTTTCAAGGCATGATGTATAGAAGCTGTTATAAATATTATTTGGTTCTAATCCCCAAAGTTGGTGAATGTGATGACTAACATTCATCAAAAGGATGAATAGTATTCACATCCTTATAGTAGTTAGGTTAGGTTGAGTAGTGGTGGCTAGGGTTTGGAAGTGGAGGCTACTTAGTTTGTTGACGGCTAGGGTTAAGCGGGGGCTAGGTTAGGGTTTTGGTGGTGGCTACTTTAAGGTTAAGATATAGTATATAATGGAATGGTTTTGAATAGTCTTTCATTATCTTCTTTCATGGTTTTGAGTGCACATAGAAGTTTCAAGCCTTGTTAGTTGTTGCAAGCCATAGTTTTGTAATTATAGCATTTGAAGCATACAACCTTTGTAATTTTTTTGTTAGTTAATACAATTGTTCCATTTCATGAACCTTGAATGTTTCATTTCTTACTTGTTTTTCAAGTTGTTTCCAATAGGTTCTAGGCCCACAACAAGCAAAAGAAATGACATTGTGTTAGAATAAGAAGTAGTCAAGGGTTTAGCTTGTATAACATAGAAAGGGAGAATCCTTTTGAGGGAAGGCTTTTAATTTGCAAGGTTGCAAAGAAAGTAGGAGTCCATTTCCAAGTGAGAGGGAGGTCTGGAAGAGATTTTTCAAAAGTGTTATAAATTTTTCTAATGTGAAAATTTATTCTTTAAGTTTTTGAAAGTATCAAGTTTCAAGGTGAAAGTGTTTGGAAAAAAGTTCTTTGAGTTGTTGAGAATTTTAACTTTGAAGTTTGAGAAAGTGTGTGGAAGAGAATTTTTTGATTCATTGAAAATTTGAGGTGTGGAAGAATTTTTTTCGAATTGTTGAAAGTGTCAAGTTTCAAGTGTGTAAAAGAGAGTGTTTGTTGTAGCATTTGTGTTCAAAATGTTTTCTTTTCAAATGGAGTCCTTGAAAGTCATGGAAAAGTTTGATGGTGGCAATTTTCACCTTTGGAAGTTCAAAATGCACATGATGCTTTCTAAACATGGGCTTTGGAAATTTATCGATGGGAGTGCCACCTTGCTAAGTGAAGAAGTTACAAGGGTCGATTATAACGAAAAGGAGATGAAGGCTTTTGCATTGCTTTGTGAACATCTCACGGATGCCCAACTTGCACACATTCAATATTGTGACAATGTGAAAAGTGCGTGGGAGGCTCTTTGCGGTGTGCATGAAGCTAAGACAATTGGCAACAAGTTGTTCTTTCAAAAGAGATTCTTCACTTTCAAAATGCAAGAAGGTGACGACATGCTTGTGCACATCAACACGGTGAAAGCCCTTGTGAACTAACTACGTTCCATCGAGGTGAACATTACGCAGGAAGATGTTTACATGGTACTCCTTATGAGCCTTCCTCCATCCTTTGATAATTTAGTCACAAACTTGGAGTCCATGTTCACAAAAGATGTAGACTTTTAATTCATTGTAACAAGGTTGCTTCACAAAGTGTCTAAAAGAAAAGAATGTGAAAGTTCCGAGACTACCACATTAGTTAACAAAACTCACAAGTCAAACGAAAAGCTTTGTTTCTATTGTAAGAAACTTGGACATTTCGTGAGAAATTGTTTGAAGAAAAAAATGATGAAAAAGAAAAAGTTAATCAAGCTTGTGAAGATCACGAACAAATGTTTGTTGCCGCATTGAATGCCAATGATCATACCACGTATGATTGGATTGTTGATTTTGGTGCAACGCAACACATGACATTCGAACAAGAATGGTTTACCACGTATCAGCACATTTCCCCAAGGAGGGTGTTCATGGGCGATGACACCATTTTGGAAGCAATTGGCAAGGGGAACATCAAAGCCACAATGCAAACGGGAGGCGAATTGTCACACATAACCATCACCCAAGTTCTTCATGTTCCAAAAATGAAGAATAGTCTAATGTCGGTGAGTAAACTCATTTTCGAAGGTTTCAAAGTGGAGTTTAACAAGGATGGTTGTAAGGTCAATGATGCTCGAAGAGTTGTTATGGTGGAAGCACGAAGGGACAAGAACTTGTACCTTCTTAATGTGAAAGTGCGCAAGGACACGGCACACATTGTAATTTTTTTGGATGAAGGCGCGATGTTTTGGCATGAAAGATTTGGCCATCTCAACATGGTAAGCCTTAAGGAGTTGGATGCCATAGTGGATGGCATGAATTTGAAAGAAGTGCCGTTGCATCACGTTTGTGAAGGATGCATCAAAGGCAAACATCAAAGAACATCATTTCCCAAGGATGGAGCAACGAGCGTTTCACAACTTTTGGAGATTGTCCACACCAATGTGTGTGGGTTAATGAGGATTACATCGCATGGTGGAGCACGATACTTTGTAACTTTCATTGACAATTTTTCAAGGAAAATTCATGTTTATTTTTTGAAGGCCAAAGGACAAGCGTTTGAAAAATTCAAACAATACAAGGCGTTGGTGGAAAACGAAATTAGTCATAAAATCAAAGTGCTACGATCTGATAATGGAGGAGAATTTGTGTCTAACAAGTTTGACACATTTCTTGCGGAATGTGGAATTCAACGACAAACAAGTGCGCCCTATTCCCCACAACAAAATGGTGTTGTGGAACGTGCTAATAGAATCATCATGGAATGTGCGAGAAACATGATTCTTGCACAAGGGTTGGAATTTGAATTTTGGGGTGAAGCAATGAACACGGCAGTGTACATCAAAAATTGATGTCCAACCAAGGTTCTTGATTCAAAGACCCTTTAAGAAGCATGGAGCGGTAGGAAACCCGATGTGTCTCATTTGAAAGTTTTTGGTTGTAAAGCCTTTGCACATGTCCCTGATGAGAAGATGACTAAATTAAAGTCCAAGTCCATGCTTTGTGTATGTTTAAGATATTAAGAAGGCACTAAAGCATATTGTTTGATGTGTGTGGAAACCAAAACAATCATCAAAAGTAGAGATGTCATGTTCATTGAAGGGTCAAAAGAAATAGGTGGTGTGTTCCATCCCAAGAAAGTAGTGAATGTAGTTGTGAATGAAGAAGTTCAAGGAGAAGAACCATTTACCTTTAGTCGGGATACACCTTTGAATGAAACAACGATGCAAGGTGTGCAAAGTGAATCCATGCCAAGTTCTTCATCAAAAGAAAAATTTGTTATTTTGAATGATAACCCATCTAATGAACCTTCACAACATGTGCTGAAGGAAAAACCTCAAAGGCAACGAAGGGAATGGCCTTGGGATTGGTGGATTACCACCAAGGAGGTGGAACATGCCATCGTTACATTTTTGGAGGAGCCCCAAAATATTGAAGAAGCATTGACATGTGAAAATTCCAAGGAGTGGGAGTGGGCGATGCAAGAAGAATATGATTCCCTCATGGCAAACAACACATGGACTTTGGTACCACTTCCCATGGGTAGGAAACCTGTTTATTTCAAATGGGTGTTCAAAATCAAACAAGGCGCAAATGGGGAGTTGGAATGCTACAAGGCCAGATTAATGGCGAGGGGTTTTACCCAAACCTATGGAGTGGATTATAACGAAACTTTTGCGCTTGTTGCAAAGTTTACATCTATTCGTTGTATTCTTGCATTGGCGACCTTGGAAGACATGGAGATCCATCAAATGGACATTAAAATCGCATTTCTTAATGACAAGCTTGAAGAGGAGATTTACATGGAGTAACCTCAAGGGTTTGTGCACGAAGGAGGTGAACATCTTGTGTGTAAGTTTCACAAGTCCTTGTATGGTTTGAAACAATTTCCAAGGGCATGGAATCAAAAGTTAGATACGTTTCTCAAAAGCATTAAATTTATGAAGAGTGAAGCCGATCTTTGTGTGTATGTTGCACAAGTGGGAGATGTGAAATTTTTCATTGTGGTCTATGTGGATGACCTCATTTTGGTGTGTAATGATCAAAACAAACTTTTGCAAATCAAAGAGGAACTAAGTCAAAAGTTTGAAATGAAAGACCTTGGGGAGTTGCATTTCTTTTTGGGGATGGAGGTGGAAAGGAATTGTGATGAATGACTCCTACACATCAACAAAATCAAATACCTCAAAAAAATATTAAAGCGTTTTTGAACGGAGGAATGTAAGCCCATTGGAGTTCCATTCGATCCCAAAGTGAAGTTACAAAGGAATGCGAATGGAAATGATGAATCAAAGGGATTTCCATATCAACAAGCAGTTGGGTTTTTTATGTACGCCATGTTGTGCACATGACCCGACTTGGCATACCCAATAAGTGTGTTGAGTTAACACATGGCCAACCCTAGCATGGAGCATTGGATGGCTATCAAACAAATCTTTTGATATTTGCAAGGTACATTGCAAATGAAATTACAATTCGGTGCAACACCATCCAAGGAAATGCTTGGATATTGTGATGCGGATATGGGTGTTGATCTTGAAGATAGGAGGTCCACCACAGGGTTTGTTTTCATGATTGGAGGGGGAGCCATTTCTTGGAATAGCAAACGACAACCTACAATAGCATTGTCCACCACGGAGGCGGAATACATGGCGAACAAGCAAGCCACAAAAGAAGCCATATGGATAACAAAATTGATGATGGATTTAGGATCCATGGAGGAGAAGAAAGTGATGGTGATTCGATGCGACAATCAAGGTGTGATATCATTAACCAAAAATCCCACTCACCATGCATGAACAAAACACATTGATGTACAACATCATTTTGTTCGAGAATGAGTTGAAAATGGAGAAGTTTGATTTGAATATTGTCCAACGAAAGACATGGTGGCGGATGTCCTTACTAAAGGCATTATCCAAACAACGACATCATAAGTTGATAAACATGTTCGGATTAGAATTCTCATAAAGTGGGAGTGTTAAAAATATTATTTGATTCTAATCCCCAAAGTTGTTGAATGTGATGACTAACATTCATCAAAAGGATGAATAGTATTCACATCCTTAGAGTAGTTAGGTTAGGTTGAGTAGTGGTGGCTAGGGTTTAAAAGTGGAGGCTATTTAGGGCTTGCTGAAGGCTAGGGTTAGGTTTTGGTGGCGATTAGGGTTAGGGTTTGGTGATGGCTAGGGTTAGGCAGTGGCTAGGTTAAGGTTTTGGTGGTGGCTACTTTAGGGTTAGGAAATAGTATATAATGGAGTGGTTTTGAGTAGTCTTTCATTCTCTCCTTTCATGGTTTCGAGTGCATATAGACGCTTCAAGCCTTGTTAGTTGTTGTAAGCCATAGTTTTGTGATTGTAGCATTTGAAGCATACAACCTTTGTAATCTTTTTGTTAGTTAATACAATTGTTCCATTTCATGAACCTTGAATGTTTCATTTCTTACTTGTTTTTCAAATTGTTTCCAATAAGCAAGAGGTCTCACCAAGAGCCTTATTGGGTTAAAAGGTGAAGATGCATGAATTACATGAAACTTGCTTGAACCAGCAATACTTTCACAAGAATGCAAGTTTGATCGATTAATCTATTTAGGGTGTACATTCTAAAATAATCTTGATATAGGGGCTTGAGGTCTTTCATACGAGTTTGGCATACGGGCTAACATGGTGCTAATAAAAAATTTAACAAAATCTTGAGTATTTTCTAGCTTTTTCTCTAGATTGCGTCATTGTTCGATCCTTAGTGTTATTTTCACTATTGCATTAGCCCCATCCCATTCTCCTTTTCCATGGCCTGTTCCAAAGAAGCGCTAATTCATGTTGCACCCATTAGTGAGGCTAGGATACCTATAAACAAAGTACATTGCTTTAAACCCCTTGAACTGCCTTACACACCCATTTGACCATACCCAATGTTGGGCTGGTCTGATTTCTTGTTGTGTCAACCACTACTAATGCATATGAAATAGTGCTACACAAACAAGGTATCATGCTCCTTGTCATTTGAAATGTAGAAATGCATTTTTTTGATGATTTTTCTTTCATCAATCCCTAATTCACTCATGGGATCTATCCAAAACATGACATGAGCTAGAATTGTAACCTAAAATGAATGCCAATGCATAGATTGGATTTCATTTGGATCTCAAATGTGTAATTTTTTGCAAAGTTTGTATGGGATAAAATCATATCACTAGGTAAAACATCCATAGAAATTTTACATGGGGCATCTTGCCACTTCGTAACAGAATTATGTTTCACAAACTTTTGAATATTTGGCCTCAAGTACTAAATGAAGGTGGAGTAGGATGTTTCTTTGAAATGTTTTTTGACCCTTTTCTTGGGTCTACCATCTTTTGTTCACACCTATAACTTCAAGCTCAAAACACTTCCAAGACACCTTCCACTCATTTGACATTGAAGATTCACTAGGACAAATGGGTAATTTATTTTCTATTCCACAATTATAGCAGCTTCCCATGAGGTATTATAGCTTATGCCACTCTTCAAATTTTAGTTTAGGGCATAGACATTCCTTTGTAAGCCTTGACATGGGCTTGACATGTCTAAAGTCTTGATCAAGGAACCTTATTACATACACTACATTCACAACCACATTCATTTGTAGTATGAGCTCCCTTTTGGACATCTTTCATATTATTTAACGCTTACCTTAACATATCAAGTTTTACGTAGTATTTGTAGCAATACAATTTCTTTACATGGCTTTACAAAGTATGGCTTCAAAACCTCAAATGCACGTTGTCCAACTTTCACATCTAGATGGATTGCTTGAAACCATAAGAAAAAACTAGTTTGTAACCAACGTACACATCCCACACCATGCCATTTTAGATATATGTACTCAAAAGAAAAATATGTACATGATCTACAAAAATAGTGCAGTTCTAAAGACATAGTTAATTTAACATTTTTATATTAATCTAACATATTAAGTACACTGACTACATCGGCACATGGTATACAAACAAAGAATTAATCTACAACCACATTCAAGTCTTGCATCAACATGACAAACAACTAAAGGAGGCATAGGACCAATAGCAAATAATACCTTGCAAATGTACTAAAAAGAAAATTATGTACGTGCTTCACAATATATTGTAATTCAATATGTGTGGCACAATACTAACTAATAACTTTTGGTAAGTATGTTTACTACCTAAAGATGGTATACACAAATGAAACAAGTATATTCAGTAACAAATAATACACTACAAATGTATTCAATAGTACAATTGGGTGCAATCATACTAACATTACCAAAAACAGTCGTAACCATTGTTTAATTTTTTGAATTTTGGATTGTAAAAAGTAATAAAAATTATAATAGAATATTTTTTTATTAAATGTTATTGTGAATAAATTATATACATGTCATAAAAAATTTGGAATCAATTTAATGAATGAAAAATACATATAAGGAATTTTAACCTCTTGTAACCATTACTTAACAATTGCATAAAAGCAACTTAAAGTAGTTTTGACATTAAAAGCACAATTTGAAAATATTTTTCAATGACACAATTTTGGATATTTTTTAATATACACCTTGACATAATAGTATTAAAAAAAATTTAAAGATTTTTAATATTTTTTTGAAAGACATTTAAAAAGATTCCAAGAAGATTTTAAGAATAAAGTAGTGGTCTAAGGGGGCACTGTGGCTCCTTATAGAGTGGTTGGACCCAATTTATGTATATGCTTTGTAACCAAATGCAATCCAAAATATGTAACATAATATTCCTTAATACCTTGCTAAGTATGTGGATTACATCACAATGCTATACACAAATGAAACAAGTATGGTTAGTAATAAATAATACCTTGCAGATGTGTTAAATGGTATAATATTTACATGCTCTACGACAAAATGTAGTCCAAAACATATAACACATTGATACTTTTTAATACTTTTAAATATGTAGACAACATCAACAAGTGTAACCAACAAAAGAAGGTATGCAAATTGCATTAACCTAGTATAACAAATGTACAAACAAGTCTACACATAAGCAAGTTATATATAAGATATGTAATCTAATCAAGTTCAAAACATGTACATAGTAACATCTAATATAGTGCATAAATACTTAAATATAATGCATACAAACATTTTGGTACAAACAATACACATTTTTGTAAATATAATGCATACTATATACCTGGTTCGGTGTGTAATGTAGTTCACCTTATGTAAGCACAAAAACATCAGAGCTTTGGTTAAGTTATGTTAAGAGTACCAATGTATGACATGTTAGATAATGTATTTCAGAAATATTCTTTGTTACGTTACATGTATTACATAGAGCTATTATACCTAAGTACCATGTACACATAAACTAGAAATATCTCTAGGACACATTGGCAGATATGCTAAGTGTAATGAATATGCTAAGTGTAGCAAATTGTCTTGTATTAGTTCATTAGAATTGTAGTGTATTGATCTTTAGGTAATGATGATCTAGATTATTGATACATATTACATCAAAACTAAGTAACATGTAAAATTGATAGTACATGCATACATATTGAAGTTCTACACAACTAACGAAGGCCAACAAACACTACAAATGTAATTCAACATATTTCAAGAATATGGTGTGCAAAGAATATTGAAGAGACTTAGGGGAAAGAGGTTTAGTTCAATGATTAAACAAAAAATTACACACAAAAAAAAAACAAAAGTAGGAGAAATAGGATAGTCACTAACTTGATTTTTAAGTAGGAAGTGGGTCCCATGTTCTTCATACTACTTTGGGCCAACTTGTTTACATGTCACGTCCTTCTTGTTGGGATTAACCCATGTTTCTATTGACCACTATGCTAAAATTGAAGCTTTGTCCTCCATAAACATTCCATCCAACCTTTTATTCTTGTGGGATAGGGTGAATTGTGATGCCCCAAAGGCTTGAAGAGATTGGCATCTAACCAAGGCATGATATATGTTAGTTCTTTTGGTGCTCAATAATCTTGAAATAGATCTAACTCCAAAATTTGGGACTCTAGATACATTTGTGTTAATGGCTACTTCTAGCAAGGCATCTTTGCATGTTAGTTTGTTGTTTAATTGGGAACCTTTCACAAGACTGAATTCAAATTAGAAATTCTTAAGGAACGCAAGTTGAACTTTTTCTTCATGAAGCCTAGGATAGTACTTTGGCAAAATGGTAGAAATTGCTTCATGGGTAAGGACTTTTTTTAGTATGGCCCACCTCAAAGTAAAGTTAATGCATTGGCCCAATTATTTTGCCAGCCAAGTAACAATTTTTTGAGCAATCCGATTGATGCTCCTCATGTTCAATTCATCTAAAAGCATATCATCTTCAGATCCTACAACCACAAAACCATGGGTTGTTTCATTCTTTCTTTGTATCCTTTTTTTCACCATTGCTGCCATTGCCTTACAAATTTTCGTTCTTTCTCACCAGCTAATTGGATTTGACCTACCTTCTCCTTTTGTACTTGTAGTTTTTTTTTTCAAAGCGAGTAATCTTTGCAAGCTCAACAACTTGCCTTTCAACAAGTTCTGTAGCTTGTTGTGCACTTTGCATAGGCTTTATTTGTGGCCTAGGTCAAAAATGTCCTACTCGTTGTTGGGCCATCCGTGCATTATCCATTTGAACACCATGCACACAACACCTTACATACATAAACCAAATGAGAATTTGTTCAATCAACTATGAAATAATTTGGTAGTAAAAATAACCATAAGGGAATATTGATGAAACGACACAAGTTACATCCTTTACAATCTCAAAGTAAATAATTTATGCATTACAAATTAGAAATGAACATGGTGGATTTGATGGTATTAGACGAACTTCAATTGTATGCATGCCAATTCATCTCAGGTTTTTTTGAAAATCAGTGTTGATCCATAGTTTCCGAACCTACTGTAATTAGTATGTTATTTGTTGTTCTTTTTCCAAGCTTGCTATAGCCACATTTGTTCTTTGTTGCTCCTTTTTTGGGCTTGGTGTAACCACTTTGTTTGTTCTATTATGTTCCTTCACTATCAATTGATTAAAAGGATGATACAAATTTGCAACTTGGAGTGGAGCCACTCTTGGCTATGGTTTACAACATGTTTCCAAGCTTTGTTAGAAAGAAATAAACTATGAAACAATTTGTATCTCTCCTTCCATGGGGTGACTTGACATAGTTTAGGCCAAATGGCACCCAAAACCAATTCATCAGGCAAGATAGATGACAAGTCCCCCATTTAAAATCTCATCTTCTTCACTGGTCTATTTTTGGTACATGTCTCTTTGCATCTCTTTGCATCTTTTATCTCACTACAACTGGAAAACAACATTAATTTTTTTTTTTAAAGCTCTACTTTTAGGTCAAAGGTTGTGTCCTCCTTTAGCTACATACAAAAACAACACCTTTCACATTTGCATTAATCACTATATATGAACTCAATCCCAAGTAATCAAATTCAACCCACATGTTCAATGAAAACCTTGAATAAAAAATTTCAATTCTTAGGTAACATGATGATAAAGATAAAACTATTTAGAAACTTACACGGAAATCATGTGATTTGTCCATTGCAACTTGAATTTGCTTTCGATTGGACATTGTGATTTGTAGAATTTCGTGCCACCATGTGTTAAAAAATTTGTGATTTTGTTGTTGTTTCCTATTTGAGTAGAGATGCAAAGGATTTTCATAATGTAGCACGTGATATTTGTAGAGTATGTTGAGCATGATCGGGAGAAAAGGTGATAGACAAAGGGGTGTTGGCATTGATTGGATAGGACTTAATCAAAAAGTGCATTATTATATTTGCGCCTGTAATTTGAGAGGATGAAACTCAAAATGTTCAAGGTAATGATTGTAATTTTTTTGGATTTTTTTATTAATTATAGGAATGGAGGTTGAGTAGACACATGCATAAAATTTATTTGCTCAAGAAGGATAGTAGGGTTGTGTGGGTTCATTTTTATGTTGCGCACAACTTCCTTTTAAAAAATATGGCTTAGAAAACTATAGTCGGACAATTTCCATAGGCGTACAAGACAATTTAACAAAATGGTCATGGGGACAAGTGGTTTTTATTTTTTTATTTTTTGTTTTTTAAACTTTGGCAATTTTTTTTTGAATTTATGCAATTTCAAAGAATTTTTTCTTCTTTTTTATTTTCATTTAAAAAATATTTCATGTTTTCTCATTTTCGTGTTTATTTAATGTAAGTTCGAAGAAAAATTCCAAATTTACATTAATGTGGTTAAAAGAATCTAGCTTTGAATACATAGTCCTATTGTTTTTTTATTAACAAAAATTTGCTCAAAAATTAAAACCAAAATTAATGAATTTGAATATTTTTAGTTGCCACAATAAAAAAGTTTTTTTTGGTCATACATGTATCTTTGGTTTTCAAAAATATAAAAGATGATTTAGATATGTAGTAGTTATTTTTAGTTCATATAATAGTTGATGTTTTTCTAGGGAAAAAACCATATTTTTTCACATTTCCATATGGATGGTAACTACTTGGTTTGGACAAACAAAAATTCCTTGAGAAAACCTTATGTGATAAGCCCATTTGATTCTAGAATTAAAAAAATTAAGTGTGTAAGAAGCCCAAAATTAATATTGAAGAGTGTAGTCAGACATGTGGCAAATTGAAATTTTTGTAGTTCATAGAATCAAATTTGGGCATGTAGTTGCTTTGGAAAAACTTGAAGAATATGCACATGTGGGTGCATTAAAGAAATTCTTTCAAAAAAGAAATTTGGGGGTGTGTGTGGGCACTGAGAAACAAAAGACTTTGAAAAGGACCCTTCAATTAGCACATGGAAGAATTGAATTCGATTTTCCAAAAACAAAGGTGTGTGTGGGAGGAGAAATAGTTCATCATAGCCTTGATGTACATGTGGGTACTTTGAAAAAAATCCTTCTAAAAATGAAACAAGGGGGTATGTGTGGGCATTAAAAACAATCTTTTTTGAAAATGAGCATTCAATCAACACATGGAAAAATTGGATTTGATTTTCCAAAACAAAAAAATGGTGTGTGGGAGGAGAAATAGTTGGACTAAATAACTTTAATGTACATGTGGTTAATCCACATTCGTGTTTCATTAAAAAAAACGGGCATGAGGGGGCTTGAAAGTACAATGAGAACCCTAGTTTGTTTAGTTTTTGACATAAAAATAATTTCAGGGGTGTGGGCTTTTTGAAATAATTGGATAGTGTATTTACATTCACAATCTTTCTGACAACAAATAAACGAATAATCATAAATGGGTGGAAGTATGATTGGGTGGACCCACTAGGAACCCCTTTAAAGGACAAGCAAGGAACCAAAATTGGTCAAATAATATTTTTGGGCCTTTTTTAGAAAATATTTTCATAATTATAAATTATTTTTTCTCATGCTTATTTATTTCATGCCAAAGTATATGGCTTGAAGTTTCCATTACAATGAAAAAGGTGGAAATCATTACAAATTTATATTCTTTATTGATGTGGCCCCTTAAAAAATCAAGCTTTTAAGCTATGGAAATTCATAATTGAATTATACCTATTCAAATAATTACCCAACAAAAATGTCATTGAAAGTACCTTAGAAAATTATATCCACAAAAAAAAACTCCAACCTTGTTTGAAAAATGTTCCTAACCAAAGAGTTTAAGGAACATAATCATTGTTAATTTCTTCAAATTTTATGTGAGTGTAATGAATAGGAACAACAAAATTCAAAATATTTTTTGCATTGTTGAAGTTTCAAAATTTATACAACCTAGTTAATGTATTCAACAAAAATCTACTAAAAACTTTTCATGTGTTTCCTATATTTTTCCAAAGTTTGATGGGTCTTGAAAAATTGAGGTGTGATGTTCCTTGTGGTACCACCCAATCATACTTTCACCCAAATGTGCATGGGCACATTACAATCACTTTCATTGGTTATTTTTTACATTTTTATTTTGGCAAGTTTTCCCTTGATTTTTGAAATTCCAAAAAATTGGTGCCATCAAGGATGGCATTCTAATCTAACGGTCCATATTCAAAGAATAGTAATATTAAAGTTACACAAAGTCTACAACAATATATTGGAATCCCAATTTCATTTTTTTATACCCTATTTTCCGGTTTAATGTCGCTTCTAAATATGGAATTTAAATGAAATTTCAACATGATACCCATCTTAGGTTTCTTATTATCTATAAAAACATATGTGATTTGCCCCAAAAAATTCAAAGTTTTTGATAGTAATGGTCAAATTTTTCCAAAAATCAAAATTTTAGGTAAAAACACATTATGCCCCCAAAAAATTGTAATCACAAATATTGCATTTCTCCATTTGATTTTTTAATGTAAATATAGACATCACATTTTGGATTATTTTATTTGTTTGAAGTATATTGGATTAGATTCAGACCTAAGAAAATCATTTAAAAAGAAAACTCCAACAAACATTGGTGAATTTCAACATATGAAATATATTTGTGACGAAATAATATTCATCACGAAATATGAAAAATTGCACACATAATTTAAAACTGGGCTTATGGGTGGAATTTTTTGGTGAATTTTTTTGTGGTCATTATTATTGATATACATCAATTGAATTTAGGGGCATTTGGAAGTTTAAAAATTTTGGTTAAAAAATCATTAAAAATATGTGTTTTTTTCTTTTTTTTCAGCAATAAAGGAAAAATATATTTTTTATTTTTTTTGAAAACCAATTCCAAATGAAAGAAAAAGAAATTTTATAGTTGAGCATTGTACTATTTTTTTAGATTTCTTTTGTTTAATAATGTCTTATGAACTATAAACATGAGACCTTACAATTGACAAAAAACTACACATTATATTTGTTGTGTACATTAATTTTATTCAATCCCTTTCATCTAATCGTTGGGTTGAAATTAATCTTGATTTAAAGTGAAATTTGAGGTCCAAAATGTTGTGCACATTCTAGGGCTATTTGTTCATGTATAGGATTTTCAAATGATGCCATGAAAATTTAAACTTATTGCGTACTATAATACTAGTTATACATCACCTTCTTTGATAAAAATTAGTTCACTTGTAATCTACTTTCACCCTTTTAGCTGTGTTTGAGATTATTTTTTCAAAACTTCTCGTATGGATTAGAATTGACTTAGTCACACTATAATACATAGATGGGAAAAAATTCATTCAATTTAGTTTTTGGATGTAAATTTTATGAGTATATTTGCATTTTTTATACATAGTGACTTACATTTTTTTGTCACAAATATATTTTGGAATCACACAATATAAGTTGGAAAGAGGATTTTTTTTTTTTTGCTTGAATTCTTTATGCTATGGACTACCATATTATGCAAAAAGTTTGGAAAAAGATGCTTCAAAATTATCGTGGTTGAAGTTCAAACATGGACACCCTTGGAAAATAGTATAATGTGACAACATTTTTGACCCCCCTTTAGTGTGCTTATATACTTTATGTACATTAATTTTATCCAATCCTCTTCATTTAATTGTTGAATCAAAATTAATTTTGATTCAAAATAAACTTTGAGTTCTAAAAGGTTGTTATGCAAATTTTAAAGTTTTGTTACTTGTGTTTAGGATAGCCAAAAGATACCATTAAGATATTAATTTATTATATATTATAATATTCATTATACATCACCTTTTTTGGTGAAAAATGGCTCATCCGTAGTGTGCTTTCACTCAATAAGTGACAACCCACTATTTTGTTGTTTAATATTAAAGTCGTATATCACTCTTTAACAAATGCACAACAAAGGAAGTGATTTGGTTTTGAATCCTACTTTTTGAGTTGCACTTCAAGACAACAAACCAACAATTACATGTGACAACCAAAGCACGATCAAGCTAGCGAGCAATCCAGTGTTTCCTGCAAGGACAAAATGCCTTGAAATCCATCACCATGACATCTAGAAGCGTGTGCACGTAGGAGAATTGGTGATTGTGTACATGCCTGCAATTATTCAACAAGCCAACTTACTTACCAAGCCATTAGGCATCACCTGGTTCAAAGAATTGAGGAAACTTGTTGGTCTGGTAAACTTCAATGCTCTTACTATTTTTCATTGACCAAGACAAATTATATATTGTAAAGGAAGAATGAAGTTTCCTCTGACTCCGGACGGACAATGGCTATGGAAAGTAGCTAAATATAGTGATCCATCTGACGGGAGAATTCTGCTTTTCTGGCAGAGCTTTGGATTCCACAACGATGGTTTTGAGGGAGGTTAGCAATCCATCTGATGGGAGAATTCTGCTTTTTTGGCGGAGCTTTGGATTTCGTAGTGATGGTGTTGAGGGAGGGTTTTGCTTTTTCGTTTCTCTAGGGTTTGCAGCTCGGAAGAAAAGCTTGACATCATCTTCCCGTGAAGCTCTCAAAAGCTCTAGATTCTCAAAACGAGCAAATTCAACTGGAAAAAACAGAAAGGGTTTAGAACGAGAATTGTATCTGCGCTGCTGGTGGGGTTGGGGTAGATTTGTCCGTGCATTTTTATTTTATTTGTCCTGTGGGAGCTTGGTGAGAGACAGCAGAGAGAAGTAGGGTTGAGAAATCCGACGAGTTTTTTTCCTAGCTACCGGAATCTGATTTTGAAGAATTGATGAGAAATGAGTTTGTGGTATTTTGAAGGCTTGAGAGAAGAGATGCAAATATCTGCGGTTCTCTGTGTTTTCTTGGCATTTGAATAACATTCTAGTTTTCCAAGGTAAGCCATATAGTTTTTTTTTGTTGCGGGGTGGTTGAATTGCTAGATGTTAGGTTGTGTTCTCCGTTTCTGACATCAAGACTGCACTTCTTTCTTACAGGAAACTTAATTTCAACGTTTGGATTTCCGTTCTGTAGCATCATTGGACTTAGTAGTTTTGATCAAACTCGATGATTCTGTAGCGCCTTCTTTGAGCAATTGCTTGAAATTTGCAGAAGATTCACTTTGTTACATGTGTTGTAATTTTGCCACATCTGTATTGTGAGTTGATTCTGATTTTGTGACTCATGGTATGGTCATAGTTCTCTTTGTCAACGAGGACTGTGGGATTTAGGGTTACAATTTTTAAGTCTGTTGTTATAACCTTCCCCCCTCGTAATTTACTCCTCCTGATTTATCATACTCCTTCACAAATTCAGCATTAATTAAATTATTTTGAAAGTAATTAAATTTTGAAAAAAGTAATTACCAAGGATGCCAAAATCAACAAAAATAAGTTTTTGGGGGTCAGATTTGGGATTTGAGAACTCAGGTCCATGGGGGCCAAACACCCATCGCACACAATTTAAACAAACCAGGATTGCTATATAGTCGTTAAAATTTGGTGTCTCTTGCTAATGATATTATCTATACAAAAATTTTCAAAAAATTAAAAATCCAGAGCCAACGTTTAAGATTCTAAATATATTAATTATTTGGCAAACATTTGCCGAATCCGTTCAATGATTATGATATATATGTTCAAGTTTCCGATAATGTTTTCCTCATGCTTTAACTATGGGTAGAGCACATGAGTTTAGAACATTTGCAAAATATGAGCCCAAACTTGGCTATTGTGTTGTTCTAGATCCCTTACTTTTGGAAATGCCCTTCACCCACTATATAGTCCAACACCTATCTAGTGCCTCTTTGTCATTTAATAAATAAGTAAGTTAATACTACACAGTAAGTTAATCACATTCAAATGAGAGAAGATGGATTTTGATAAGTCCATACAATAATGCTTTGAAATACTCTGTC